>Ga0114931_10005305_pt1 | contig 15924 bp, 15 predicted proteins | sample 2SBtaG_FD_89579 | JGI IMG/M metagenome (GOLD analysis project Ga0114931, IMG submission 89579) | Deep subsurface microbial communities from Kolumbo volcano to uncover new lineages of life (NeLLi) - 2SBTROV14_V59a metaG | ecosystem: Environmental > Aquatic > Marine > Volcanic | place: Kolumbo...
AGCCGAATTCGGCGAGTGACTGTTGCTTTTGGCTGCGGTAGCGAATCATAGGTACACGGTTTTTAATCAGGAAAGCTGATTTTTCGTGCACAATTATACCCTCGAATACAGTTGTTTCATAGTAATATCAACGCTTTAGACTTTATGGGCAGGCTCTAGCTAATGCTTCCCAAGCGCTGATTGCGATATAACGAGACGGAGTCGCCTAATATCCAAGATTTTCAAGTAATTCGCCCATGATAATATCCATCTGTTTTATATCTTCATCCGATCTATCAAGATATTTTTTATTCATATTACTAAGTGGTGTTAGCGTATCTACTTTGCCTGCTGCCCAGCTTGGCACCGAAGTCCCCGTAGCCTCGTATAAAGAATGTAATACTGCCGAAGGATTCTCAACAAAGTCCTCATATCTAACTTCCATATAAGACTTATCATCAAGAGATGCGCCCTCCCTTCTCGTACAAACAATAACATTCCGCCACTCAATAGCTGCTAATACGACAGGCGCTCTCCCCCGCGCATCCCATTCCTCAATATCATTGTCTGACAGGGCATTATTCCAGAAAGGTTTATCTAGCCCCCCTTTATCCCTCCAGAAATCTACCCTAAGCAAAGAGTCAACGACAGCTCGCCCATCCCGTATCACATGAACAAATATTGCATCTGGAAACAAAGTACGGAGATAATCGATCCTGGATGGTCCAGTTAGTTTTGCTGCGAGACGGCTCTTTCCCTGGTATCTTATTGTACTATTCAGGACTGATGATACTTTATCGCGCGCAGCATCACTCAACCCATCTCCCTGCAAATCAAATTTCCACAGAAATTCAGAACCGCAATATTCTTCCCAGAACGGATAGGCCTCCTGTGGTTTTGGAAGCAGGCTTCGAAGAAATGACCAACCCCCGTACTGCTGCTTGCTGCCACGCAGCCTAATAAACGAGTTATCAAGAAACAAACGAAGAATATTAACAATCGGCCATTTAGGAAAGCGTGCTGAATAATTCGTAATCCAGCCAAATTCACTGAATCGGACGAATTGTTCAAATACTATCGTAGTGCCACTTCTTGGCATACCGATAAAAATTACTGGCCTTGAAAGCCGGTGGTATCTTTTGACGAATTTCCGCATTTTTTGCAATCCATTTTGGAGCCTACGACACTTTATTCAGGCAATCCGATCATATGCTTCCACCACCTGTGTCGCGTTATATTTTATAGAATAACGCGCGGCTACTTCTCTTCTTGCTTCAGTCACCATAGAACTTCTTAGCTGCTCATCATCCAGAACCCTGCATACGGCAGCAGCAAGCATCGCAGCATCTTCCCCATTAACCACCAGCCCACTCACTCCATCTTTGACTATTTCGGAAACGGCGCCCGACCGGTGTGCTGCCACAACTGGAATCCAATTAGCCATGGCTTCTATTATCACAAGACCAAATGGTTCGAATTTCGAAGTAAATAGAAAAACATCAAACCGCTTCAGCCAGGAAATGCCATTACTTTTATATCCTACAAAAGAAACCCTGTCCGAAATTTGATTTTTCTCAGAAAGTCTTTCAAGACTTTCACGCAAAGGACCATCACCAACAATTACAAAACCCACATCATCCCTTTGTTTCGCTATAAGAGTTGCAACCTCTATAAAAAGATCAATACCTTTTTGCTCCACAAGCCTACCGATGATCCCAACCTGAAAGCTCTTTGTTTTAACACTTTCATTCCATTCGTTATCCCCAACCGACTCAATGGCCAACTGCCCTTCAATATCAATTCCATTTGGAATAACCACTATCCGGCCTCTTATTTTTTCATTTATATTCTTCATGAATACTGCCATAACTTCAGAAATAGCAAAAAATTCACGTATGGGCCGGTACAGAACCATGTAAATCAGCCTGTCCCTACGTCTCCCACCAAATAGATCTCCACCATGTTCTGTGTAGATAACAGGTTTTTTCTGAAAATTAAAAACCAGATTAAGGAGTAAATTATTTGAGTGTGAATGGATAATGTCGGCACTGGATCCAGCAAGAAAACTGTATATATCCTTTCCACGCGTAACATCTAGCCCACTTTTCATGCCAAGATAGCTTGTCTTTATACCTGACTCATCAAAGCGCGATGACAATGACCCTCTTGACGCCAACACCATCACTTCCTGATCTATATCACTCCTCAGCTGCCTTATTTTATTTATCAGCTGAAGAAGATATGTCTGAGCGCCTCCCTGTCCCAGGTGCCATATTACATGCAGCACTTTCATTGTTTATTATCTTCAGCCAACAGGAATATAAATAAATCTATTTTTGTTCTAACGGCCCTCCTCGATACCAGTTGCAATGGATAGAGTAGCGCAATCAATAATCTCCAGCTGAAACGAGTAGCCGCACGATACAATCGCACAGCATTGCAACCCTTAAGCCGCTCAATATATACCAGGCTGCTTTTATAGCTATACAGGACGGCTTTTGGCCTTACTTTTTTAGCACTCTTTCCACAAAAGTGCGCCACGGAACCATACGGTAGGTATACGACTCGAAAACCTTCCCTTTTAACCCTGAGGCATAGCAGCAGATCCTCGAAATACATAAATATATCCTTGTCAAATACATCTCCGTCATCCAGCATATCTCTGCGCAAGAACAAATACGCACCCGTCACCCAGTCAACATCATGAATTTGATTTGGATCTAAACCTGCACATTTGAATTTCGATCTTCCAGGAACCAGCTTATCCTTGAGTCGCCCTATAGTCTGGGTTGCAAAAACATTCCATATCGACGGAAATCTTCTATATGGCGGCTGAAAAGTCCCGTCTTTATATTCCATCCATGCAGTTGCAATACCGACATCTTTGTTTTCATCCAAGTATTTGATGATATCCTCAATACCTTCGCGCCGAAACTCGGTATCGCTATTCTGGATTAATAGATATTTTCCCCGAGCTATTCTAGATGCCTGATTATTAGCTGCAACAAACCCGACATTGCTATTATTAGCGATGAGATTCACGGATGGAAATAATCCTCTCACCATATCTGCACTACCATCTTCGGAGGCATTATCCACCACAAATACTTCATGCGAAATATCGGCCGAGACAAATTTATAGATACTCGAAAGGCACGAATGGAGAAGATCTCTCGTATTCCAGTTAACGATTATAATTGACAGATCACACGCCATAACTCGGATTTCCGCTCAGAATCACCCCTAACCCACTTGATTTAATGTCATTAATGCATACTTTTTGCCAGTTCACGCCATGCCCCCTCTCTGCCAACAAAAAACCCCATATCATTCCACCCTGTAACGAATATCCTCTTTCCAGGACCTGTTAAATGCGGGATTAATGACCTTAGCGCCTTTGTTTCTGGAGCAGAATAACCAATAAACCTTAATTCATCCCACTCCCAGCCCTTACCAGATTTGATATATGACTCAATCATGAAGCCTGTGTGCATAAACCATCCGTTCGCCTGATAAAATCACCATCAATGAAACATTGATCCAGGTGGCGGATGGCTCTAGCAACTGGATATCCATCGTAATGCCGCCCAAATTTACGCCCCCCAATCAGGTCGTAAGTTTGCAACAATTGGATATTCGGGTTATGTGAATACTGATTTTCTTCATAACCCTGCATGAGATATAGCTTTTCGATACTATATTTCTTGCCATCCCAGTCTGAAAGCAATCCATGTGGTGGACGTCCAAGCAGGATGAATAATTGCCAATCACTCTCCCTTGCTGAGATATTTTTGTATATTTCCTTATACAGTTCTGCAACCTGATCTGCTCTCCACTTCAGCCACTGCTCCTGCTTTTCATTAGCCAGATACTCATATCGCTCCTCAAACCGCGTTGCCGGATCCCCGCTAACCGGAATCGTGCACTGACAATCTTCCTCAAATTTCTCAATAGTTTCATCACCATACCCAATATCCAAAGGAGTTCTGATTTTAGGGTCATTGCGACCGTAATCAAATTCAGGCAATCTGTTCCACATAATTCCGCGGATTGATCTGTATCTTGAATATTTATCAGAGAGACACTTCGCCAGTCCAAGCATCTCTTTTTTTACTTCATCATCAAAAAAATTGAATCCACCCGCCTGGAAAGAATGAATTTGTTCTCCCCATCGCGAGACGAATCTATGAGTTTTCGCTCCTGACTTAACCTCCTCATTTGTCACATTACCCTTCGCGAGCAGTTTCGATGTCCCGATAAATTGCACCGACAGAACTAAGTTAAGATCGTTTTCGTCAAACATTATTGCCATTAAATCGACAATATTTTGCTCCCATCCTTCTGGTAAATATTTTCTACCGGTCTCTGGCCACGCCTGATAATCCTTATTCGACATCCAACCACCATGGTACATATAGATGCCTGCAAACAAGGTATTTTGTCCAGAATATCGCAAGTATGTAATAAGGTTCCTTATCGTTATATACCAGGCGGCGTAATAACCGTGAGACGGACCATCCAGATACTGATATGGGAATTTTTCCTTCTGGCTTCCTGCGTAAAATACGCGGGGCAACACTCGATCTATCCGTTCCACAAACGGGCCGATTAGCCCTACTCGCCCATTTCGGCTGCCATTATGAAAGGAAGGGAGACCATCCTGTACTTCATAAATAGTTATATCACTTATAGCCGCAACATCGTCCAACCGCCCTCCTGCATTCACCAGGGTAAACGTCTGCTCCTTATGACTGGGCCAGAAAATCATGTATTCCACACCTTCTTCTGACGGTGATACATCGGTGTAAACACCAGATGAAGCGCGAACAAAACCACTACCAATCTTCTGGTTTCTGAAAACCTCATCGGCTGACTTTTCAGCCACAATGAAACTCATATTCCTCTTGGTCCCAGACGGATAACGAATCTTGATCAAATGCGGTTTATATACATTTTCAACCGAGAACTTAACCGATACCCAGTCATTTGCATGCTTACCCGTCACAATAAGTTCTCTGGCATTGCCGAAAACAGCATCAGCATTTGCTTTGCTGGCGGTTAATTGGCTTTTTTTATTGCGCCCGCCAGACCCATACATCATGTCCTTTAACGATATCTGTGCCGGAACAATTTTATCAACCTCCCTTAGATTCATACCATCCTCGGGGTTTACTGATGTCACTTCCGTTTGGCTAATCTTTCCAACACGAACGAATTCCAGCTTTTTGCTGTATACTTCACCTGCTAACTTCAGTCGAACACTCAGAGTGAAAGCCCCTACTACATTAAGAGGTATCTGCAATTTCACCCTCCCCCCACTGTCCATCATTTGTCGCAAGTCTAATTTGTTTGAAATTACCGATTCACCGGCATTACTGCTATCAACGCTATATTCGACACTACCCACACCACTCGGAGATAACTTATCAATACATTCAAGCTCGAATACAACATCTTCCGATGATTTAAAAAACGGCAATGTTTTATTCAACGGAACGACATCAAAACATTCCGAATCCGGAAATCCATCGAATTCAGCCCATTGATCGAATCGCTGTCCTCCAACCATGTGTTTTTGTGCTGCTCCATACTCTTTTACAGGCTCAAACTCACCACCATCATAATCTGGTTCATACCAGTTATCCCCCGCATAAACAGCACCTCTCCATTCATTGCTGCTCATTATGGGATACATAACTCCACTTTTATCAATATAGCCGCCACCTATAAAAAAGAAATTTCCGCCAGCAGCTGATTTAGGAGCCCCTGCGCCGTATCCATCGACATAGACCGCTATAACATTTTTACCAGGACGGATATATCGCTTAATTGACGCAACGTTAAGTTTCCTCCAGAGCGGGCCCTGCCCCTCGACAGCACTGACAAGTACACCATTTATGTACAATGCCGAAGAGCCTCCGGCTGCCCAGTACAATTTCCCACCGTATACATCATCAGGCGAACTGAACTCATATCTGTAATATTGAGGCAATGCAACCTTACGCACACTGATACGCGAGATGTGTAATTTATTACCGGACAAATCGGTATGTATTTTCATACCGAAATAGGTCCGCCTACATTCTCCTAGGTTGATTGTTAGTACTGTCGCTGAATTGCCTTTCAGGACATTTTTATATTTTTTCGCGACCTCTTTGCCATGCGTATATGAAAACAGCTATACATACCATTCAGATCTCCCCCTGCTTTGCTGAATCTCGATTTGAACAGCCCAGCGAGATGACGCCCCCGTCCAGCCACTACAGAATTTCTCTTCGAACCTCGACCGCGACCCACCCATCTGGCGACCCCAGACAATGCTGAAGTTGTTGGTCGACGTCAATTCAAGTCCGTCTTCGCCCCATTGAAACCCCTGACCACCATTATTTATACCCAGTATTTCCGTTTTTCCAGCTGTAAGATCAATTGTAGGTGAATAACGCAGATCGGCTCCCTGAGTAGTATAACTTTCTACAGCGTTCTGCGCTGGACCAATGATAGTGGGTGTAGACTCCGCCGCATGCACCGGACACCCTAAATTCATAATTATCAATACGACAAATGCCCAAATGAATTTCAGGATGTGTATTTCACCTGCACTCAGAATCGTCATACACTGCCTTACAATCATTCAGGCCTGCCTACCACGATATATCACATTGAGGTTGACAAGAATCGCAGCCATGGCACAAATCAATATAATCCTGAAACCAAACATGAAGTGATTCAGCGTTACAAACGACACAACGACATAATAAAAATAACCTCGCAGGAAGGTCGGCAATGGCGACACTTCATTGTTATGCCTTTGCAGTTGACCTAATTTTGACCAGGTAAGGAGATAGAACCAGAGCAACCAGGCCATCCCCAATATCCCATAGGCCTTCAGCCAGTGTGTATAGCCTAAATCAGCCTTCCTGGCTAGTTCGCTGGCCTGCAGGGAATTAGAGGCCTGGCTTGCACGCAAAGCTGCCGTCCCTGCGCCTATCACGGGATTATCCATAAATACTTCCAGATCTTTACTAATCTGTTCAACTCTGCCTGGAACCTCACCTTGCACATCCCCGGCCACCTCCACGACGCTGGAAAACGGGCTTAAAATGATATTATCCTTGAGAGTTACCTCGGCAATCAGCGCTACGACTACAAATGCAAGAACAATTCCGCCCAATATAAGTTTTTTACCACTCTTATACGTTATCCACCCCAGAACAAGCATCACAGCAACAAGTCGACTTCTTGTCTGCCTGAAAAAATGGAGGCCCATCATAAAAATCGCGCCGAGCGCCGTATATTTTGACAAATATGAAGACGTATTACGTGTCGTGAATTTTGTCATCAACCAAAGTAGCGACAGAGTAACAATATCCATACCTGCGACCTGGCCACGAACCACCCCGGAACGGATTACTTCCGATTCGGCATATTGGTGTTTATAGAAACCACCGAAAATGTAATCTGCTATGGCCAGAATCCCGATGAATATCGATAGCACAACACACCAATCAAGAAATTTTGTGATCCTTTGTTCAGTGTTAAGCAATACGAGAAACACGAAGAAAGACAGGTAATAATACTGCTCACGAATCGCTACCAGCCCATTCAATATAGACTGGTTAAAATTAAATGAAGCGAATGACGCCTGGATTGCCAACAGAAACAGCAGCACAGCAATCGAAATCGACAACGCGTCTTTCAACCTTACCAGCACGCGCGACTGCATCATTGACCACAGAAAGCCCAGAATTACCAGGACAAGCCCTATATCTGCAGGTTTTACTATACCCGCCACCTTACCACCTGGCACAAGCCAGAACAGACCATTGGATAAAGTTAGTATCAGCAACAAAAAGGCAATGTACATTTATTGAACGCTCGCTAGCTACCAAGCATAGCCTGATATAAGATTAGTCGAGGGCAGCATTATCCATCTCATTTCACCCAGGTAAAGAAAGCCAATGCCCTAGGTCTCTATCCAGAATTCGCTCCAGATCATGTATGTCACTCTCGAATTTCTTGATCAAGTATGCATTTTCCTCACGCGTTTGCTTTCTACCTTTTTCGAGATTCATCCGTAGCAGGGCATCCCTGACCCTATGTCGAATTTCCCTGGATGGCACAAGATTCTGAGCAATTCGCTTCCACCTCGCATCCTTTCCGGCTCGGTTCCAAAGAAGATATGCACCCTGAATCAACCTTGACTTCGGAATTCCTGAAACATTCCATTTCTGTCCAAGATCGATCTCAAAATATTTCAGCTCCAGAAAATCAAGAAGATTCCGGTAAATTTTATCCGCATCCGCTATTAGATCATCGAATAAATAGATCCTGACGTTATTACTGCCAAACATATCCAGATATTTTCTTACCGCCTCCGCATAGAGCCCCCGTCTAATATGACAGAACAGTGGCACAAATCCCTGAACAAGCCTTTCGTTTTCCAGCATTAACGCATCAATAAATTCAAGACTCTCATGCTGATCCCTGAGTAGGTGCTGATGCTCTGAACGAGCGCGTTCAATAGGATTTCTCAGCATAATGATAATCTTCGTTTCCGGATTCCAGGCATGTATACGGGCCGGCGCTTCCGGGCAGGAAAGGTAATCCGTACTCGCCTCTCCAACCATTTGATCTGGCCCTGCTGGGAAAAATAGCTTCAGATATTCTGATTTATCTACAACCATATTCCTGTTATAGCCTTCAGAAAGCGGCCCCTGGAATCCTGGCTTGTAGCCGCAAAAGTACATCGGCTCCTTCTTTTCTGGCATAAACACGTCAGGATGCTGGGACAAATACCCCCATAGCGACGTTGTACCGCTTTTGGGTGCCCCCACAATTATAAAATCCGGTTTTGGCATAGCGTATGCAACCAACCTTTAGATGAACTGCACGTAATAATAACTACCATACCGCCTCTCAATAATCCGTTCAGCGGAGGTATTTTTCGTAATTAGTCCCTGATAGGCACTCATTGACTTCTGCATAATTTTCTATCACTTCTTCCAGATTATCCGGATTTATCTTCGAAAGGCGCGAAGAAAGGTTCTCTACCTCCCGAACCCCAATAAATTGCTGTATTTTTTTCATCGCACTACTCATATCAGCAAAAATATCCTCATAGCGCACCTCAAGAACCTCTGCGCCTTCCAGTATTTTTCGCCACTCTGTATTCTCATGCTCTATGATCGATAAATTGATCTTCAACCTAGAAACGGGGATATTTATCTTGCCTAATTGAACCTTTTCTTTTACATGATAGAGTTTCCTCTGCTTGTCAGAATGCCTTGATATGTATGTTTTTAATGCATTCTCCCTTACAACATGAACAACCCTAATTGAATTCTCCCGAATATAGTCTGCAATAGATGGAAAGCTTCTTATCTGGCCCAGCATTAACTTGAATCCGGCCGCCTGAACATCTTCCTCATGGAACAGCTCCGTCAGATATTCATCAACAACCCCTTTCTTCTCAAGATAATGTCTAAAGCGACGCACTACACTGCTATTCATATACGAACGGTAACTATTCTCGATATTCACACCTCGTCCGCGTGAAAACAGGAAGACTTCTGAATAGCACTTTATATCGGGATGCGCATTGAGACTTGAGTCAAGCAAACTCGTTCCAGTCCTCTGCGTACCACAGATGATAAATTTACTTTGCACTCAAATTTCACCTTTTATATTCACGGGTAGTATCACCTAATCAATCTAGGGAAGCTCGCGTACCTCCAGATTTTCACAAATGTACTTCTGCTGTTCATCGGTGAATACCCGGGTGAATTTTGAGGGTCTGTTGCTTTCAATTTCCTCTACGGCCCCTTGCTTCCAGCTTTCACTACTCCTGATAAGTGAAGATGCTGCAGCCAACCTGTCATCAAGCATTCCCTCGGTATTTTTGACCCCGAGGAAATCACATAATTTTTCAAGCTCCACTCTTGGATCCGACACAAGATCCTCATAGCGCACGACAAAATGATTATGCTCCCCTGCATATTTACTCGTAACTCTTATACCTGAGTTCCATCTATCCACATTTTCACTTATCGAGCATGAGAAATCGTTTCCTTTACTGCCTTTCTGTGCTGCATCAAAGATTGAAGCAACCACATCCTCTCCGCGCCTAACAATATGTACGAATTTGGCATCGCATATGTAGCGCTCGATCTCTTCGATGTAGTACAGGTGATTTGGAGATTTCTCCACCCAAATTTCCTTACCTGATTTTTCTGCATAAGCATCCATAAAATCCTCAAACTCTCTGGCACAGTCCTTCAGAAACAGGCAATTCCACTTTCCTGGAACCTTCATCTCATCCATACCTAACAAGTCATTAAATTCCGACAAACGCTGCATGGCTTTTATATTTCTCGGATATGCAACACCCAATCTAAGGCGAAATGCTTTCAGCAACTTTCCAATATGTCCGCCCTCATCATACCTCTGTAGTTGCATCCTTGTTTTAAGCCCACCCACCAGAACTGAAAAAAACTGGGTTTCAGGCATAGAGCAAATAGAGGGGTGTGCTGCAAGCATAGTTTGCAGCAGCGTAGTTCCCGATCTGGCGCACCCCACTAAAAATACCTTTTTTCTCACATCCACCTTCTCAATTTTCTCAAAACCTGCAATTCCGTTCAGGATTTAGGCAATCTACGCTTAATTGAAATAGCCTCTCTTATCAGGGGTCCGTCTAGCCCATAAACAGTCGCCGCATAAGCCAGGCCAGCAATGACCAATTGCATCATGACAATAGCTATACCATTATGTGGAGTTTCAATCACAACTTGAAGCACCATAATCACACCAACAAACACCCCGAGGCCAGCAATCAAAGCCTTCATATGTCCTATATATTCCCCCATACTGAACGCGAATATTTTTTTTGCTATAAATATAATTATCGGGGCCATTATGAGTGAACGAAGCAATATTGCATAAGCGATCCCCATAATCCCCAGTGTGCGAAGATAATAAAACAAGACCATATCAAGAATCACCCTTGAGAGACCTATCTTAAACGCAACCTCCGGATAACCCTTGGCTTTCAGGGCCGGCTGCGCCAGCATTGAAAATGACTGTATCAGGCCAACACCACCGAAGATTTTCGCAACCTCCGACGCCTCCTTCCACTGCCCTCCAAAAGCCCAGATAACTATTACATCTCCTTTCATTATCAAGGCTGAAAAAATTGGTATGGCGACTAAGACAATCATGCCGTTTGTTTTTAAATAGACGCTTCGGAAGCGCTCTTGACTACCCTGCACCTGAGCCAGAACAGGAAACATTACCGAAGAAATCGTCTGATTGCTCGTTTGTTGAAGGATAAGCATGAGTCGCTTTCCGATGAAATATTGACCGAGCACCGCTGGCGCCATACTCATGGTAATCACCATACGGTCTAGATGCTGATTTAGTATTTGCAGCAGGGAAGAGCCAAATTCATTTAGTCCGAACGGCATTAGCTGCACAAGATGCCTTCTAGAAAAGACCGCTCTCGGCTTCCAGTCACTGGACAGCCATACAATCATAGACGATACAACAATCTCCACAAGCTCCTTTGCCACAAGACTCCACACACCAAACCCCAGCACAGCACAAACTACACCGACAACCCCACCAATAGCAGCACCAATCATTGTTCTAATCGCCAGATATTTGAACTGCATATGCCGGCGCATTAGTGATTCCGGAATCTTCGAAATTGCCATCACGATCAAGCCGAGACCCAACCAGTTAACAACACTAGCTAAACCCACAGCATCGAACTGTTTTTCCATAATTGGAGCGATCAGCACGAGTAACACATACAGGCCGGATGACATCAGTAAAACAAACCAGAAAACAGAATCTATATGCCTTTCTTCAAGCTCTTTTCGCTGGATTATCGCTGCAGCAAATCCCATTTTTGCGATTTCCTGACCGATCACGGAAAGCAACCCAGCGATTGCGACAAGGCCAAAATCCTCCGGCTCGAGTAGCCTTGCCAATATAACAAATACTACCAATGTCATGCCACGATGGACAACATTCTGAATTATCGTCCATATCACTCCTGACATGGCTTTATTGCGCAGTGACATTCTCTATTTATCCATCAGCTAACCTGGAAATTATCCTACTAACCCTTTCTCCCCATACATGCCAGTTAAGGTTTTCTTCAAAATATTGCCGTGAAGATTCAGATAATTTTTCATATGAACCCGGCTTAGTTTCAATGTCATGAATTCGTTTTGCATATGCTTCGGGCCCTGCATCAATCGGCAACAAATAACCATTTTCTCCGTTCCTGACTACACCCCCCACACCCCCGGTATCTGTGCTGATACTCGGCATCCCATAGGCGCTTGCCTCACAAAAAACCAATCCGTAGCATTCGGCCCTAGTCGGCAGAAACAGGTAATGGCTTTTCATGAGCAGTTCCAGAAATCGTCCATATTGCTGTTTGTCACGCTTATCAAGGAAGCCTATTACCTTCATCCTTTCATGATTGACACCCACGGGCGGTCTACAACCCACAACATAAAGCGTCGCCAACAAACCATACCTTTCTTCAAGTTCAACCAAGGCCTGTAGAGCGATCTCACCGCCTTTCCTGTTCCAGTCAACACCAAGGAACAACAGATTGCATTCTTTCGAACCGGGGTTTCGCTTTGGAAATTCAATTTCAGGCCAACTGTCAATATTCGCCCCATAGGGCACCACACAGATTTTTTCCTCGCTGACCCCATAATCTCGAATAGCGGAATCTGCAGCCCATTGAGATGGATAAATAATCAAGTTTGCTCGCTCAAGAGCCATTTTCTCAACCTGGTGGGCTTGCTTCAGGCAGGGTGTCGCATAATTTTCAAAGCCCGGATAATAATCATATATAGATGCAAACGTTGTATCAGATGAATAAATGATCGGAATCTTGCCGATATTCATATGCGCTATTACGGTGGATGAGATCGCAAACACCATCTCAGCTCCGCTATGCTTAATTTGCTTTGTTACTGACTCGGCATATTTTTTCGAGAAAAAATGCGTGCGCTTGTGCACACACCTCTTCCTTGTCAGTTTAAGAATCGCCTTATCAGCCACGCCACCCATCATTTCCAGGCGCTTCAGCATCGGACTAACATGAAAAACCTGCTCAAAATGCTCCGCAAGAGCGTGCGCCATGAAATAAGGTGTTCCGGACCATGTAGATTTGCTGGTTGCATCCGGCAAACTTGCAAACGCGATTCTTGACTTGCCACTCATTTCTTAACGCTGCTCATATCAGTCACAAACATAATCAATTCAGATTGCATATAACGTAATCATCCGTTCATTCCCTCTCTCTTATTTTGTTACACCATGCCTGGTTTTCAATATACCAACCCACTGTTTCAATAATACCTCTTTCAAATGTATATTCCGGCTCCCAGCCTATATCCCGCTTCATCTTGCTGGCATCAATTGCGTAACGCCGATCATGCCCTAGCCTGTCCTTCACGTAGGTAATCAGCTCTTCATACGGCCTGTAGCCCGGCACTTTGCGATCGAGAATACGGCAAATGGTTTTTACGATCTCGATGTTTTCAATCTCGTTGTTGCCACCGATATTGTAGGTTTCGCCCAACCGGCCACTCTGCAGCACGGCGTCGATACCCCGACAATGATCGTCGACATACAGCCAGTCGCGAATATTTTTCCCGTCGCCATATATTGGCAAGGCCTTACCTTCCAGTGCATTATGAATAACGAGTGGTATCAGTTTTTCCGGAAACTGGTAAGGCCCATAATTATTTGAGCAGTTGGTGGTCAATACCGGCAGCCCGTAGGTATGAAAATAGGCTCGCACCAAATGATCGGATGATGCCTTGGATGCCGAATAGGGACTGTTCGGTGCAAAGCATGTTGTTTCGGTAAACGGTGGGTCGTCCGCTTCGAGGCTGCCATACACCTCATCGGTGGACACATGCAGAAAGCGGCAGCCAGCACCATCAACCCATTTCTCCCGGGCAACATCCAGCAAGGTAAAGATGCCATGCACATTGGTTTTGATAAAGGCTTCTGGACCAGTTATAGAACGATCCACGTGGGATTCGGCGGCGAAATTGACCACCCGGTCGATCCCATGCTCAACAAACAGCTTTTCGATCAGCCCACGATCACAGATATCACCCTGTACAAACTTATAGCTTTCATTTCCTTCAATATCTCGCAGGCTTTCAAGGTTACCCGCATAGGTCAGCGCATCCAGACTGATCACTTGGTCTTCCGGATGGTTCTTCAGCCAGTACCGGACAAAATTGGAGCCGATGAAACCCGCTCCCCCGGTTATCAGGATTTTGTGCATTGATACAACTCCTCAAGCATTGTTCCGATACTGTCGCGCCAGTGCGGTATCGGTTCCGGCAGCAGGCTGCGTATCCTCTTTTTACTTAATACAGAATAGTGCGGCCGTTTCGCGGGTGTCGGGTATTCCTCGCTTGGAATCGGCAGTACCCTTTGGGCCGCGATAGCGAAACCCACCTCTTTACCCATCTCCACGATTTCCCGCGCGAGGTCATACCAGGAAGCCACGCCTTCGTTGGTGAAATGATAGACACCGGCAGCATCGCTATTAATCATGGCGAACATTGCATGGGCAATATCGCCGGTCCATGATGGCGTGCCGATCTGGTCATCCACCACCCGCAGTTCTTCCCGCTCGGCGGCGACACGCAAGACCGTCTTGACGAAGTTATGCCCATGTGCGCCATAGACCCAGGCGGTGCGCAGGATCTGCGCTTGCGGGCACTCTTCAAGCACCGCCAGCTCGCCCTCGTATTTCGAGGCACCATACACGCCCAGAGGTTGCGCTGTATCCTTCTCGGCATAGGGGACACCCTTATCATCGCCAAATACAAAATCGGTGGAGATTTGCAATAACCTGGCGCCCGATTGCTGCGCGCCACGCGCGATGGCGCCGGCCGCATCACGGTTGACTGCATAAGCAATATCCGCCTCGCTTTCCGCCTTGTCCACCTGGGTATAGGCCGCGCAATTCACCACCCAGTCTGCCCGATAGCTGCTAATGGCTGCAGCAATCGATTCGGGTTCAGCGGCCAGGTCCAGGTCATTACGAGCAATACCTGTTACGTTTATTCCTTCGCGCTGAAGCAAGCGAGTAAATTCCGTGCCGAGCTGGCCGGCCGTCCCTGCCACCACTACCTTCATGCGTCAACCTGATACACTGGCAACACGGCAGCCATATCCTTTAACCAGCCGGTACCTTCGTCTTTTTCCGAAACCCGGAAATCGCTGCCCGGCCACTCGATACCGATATCGGGATCATGCCAGCGGATACCCTGCTCTGCCTGCGGGGCGTAGAAATCTGTGCATTTATAAAGAAAGTCTGCGCTTTCGGACAGAACACAGAAACCATGCGCAAAACCGGGCGGCACATACAGCTGCAGATGATTACTGCCAGTCAATTCGAAGCCAACCCACTGACCAAAGGTTGGCGACCCCTTGCGGATATCCACGGCAACATCGAACACGGCGCCGGCCATCACACGCACCAGCTTTCCCTGCGGCTGCTCCAGCTGATAATGCAGGCCACGCAGCACACCTTTGCCGGAACGGGAATGATTGTCTTGTACAAATGTTGCATCCAGCCCCTGCTCGGCATATTTACGCGCATGATACGATTCCATGAATAAACCACGCTCATCGCCGAACACGTCTGGTTCGATCAAAAGAACTTCCGGTATTCGGGTCGGCATCATCTTCATGACTGCACCCCGTCTTCTTCAAGAATCTGTTGCAGGTAATGCCCATAGCTGTTTTTCATCAGCGGTTGCGCCAGCCGCTCCAGCTGCTCCGCACCGATATAGCCCATCCGGTAGGCAATCTCTTCCAGGCAGGAGACCTTAAGCCCCTGCCGCTGCTCGATCGCTTCGATGAATGTCGCCGCCTGCAGCAACGACTCATGCG
>Ga0114931_10005306_pt1 | contig 15923 bp, 15 predicted proteins | sample 2SBtaG_FD_89579 | JGI IMG/M metagenome (GOLD analysis project Ga0114931, IMG submission 89579) | Deep subsurface microbial communities from Kolumbo volcano to uncover new lineages of life (NeLLi) - 2SBTROV14_V59a metaG | ecosystem: Environmental > Aquatic > Marine > Volcanic | place: Kolumbo...
CGGATGCAGGGTGCATGATATTGATTTCACAGTGGAATTAAAAAATCTTAGCTTCACCCGTAGGTTAAGCGGGCATTTTTTAAACCGCTGTGGAATCAAGAGCATGTGCTCGGCGCCGTCATGGACCTACGGATTCAGGTATCTGCTACAAAAAACTTTAGATCCCGTCACTCCGGCGCAGGCCGGAGTCCAGTACAATTCAGAAAATGGCTGGATTCTGGCCTGCGCCAGAATGACGGGAGAGTAATGTCATCAGGGTTTATTCCTGATAAAAATCGGCAAGGAGCGCCATGTCACTCGCAACGGTTTACAGCCGCGCCCAATCGGGCATTGATTCCCCTCTGGTCACCGTGGAGGTACATCTTTCCAATGGTCTGCCCAGTCTGTCCATCGTCGGCCTGCCCGAGGCGGCGGTAAAAGAAAGCAAGGATCGGGTACGTGGGGCATTACTCAATTCCCAGTTTGATTTCCCGGCGCGGCGTATCACCATCAACCTTGCGCCTGCCGATCTGCCCAAAGAGGGCGGGCGTTTTGATCTGCCCATCGCCCTCGGCATCCTCGCCGCCACGGGCCAATTGCCCACGGATATCCTGTCCCGTTACGAATTTGTCGGTGAGTTGGCGCTGAGTGGTGCATTACGCCCGTTGCGCGGTGTGTTGCCGGTGGCCATCGCCGCGCGTGATGCGGGACGCACCCTGGTGGTACCGCAGGGCAACGCCGCTGAGGCCAGTCTGGTGGACGGGGTGGAGGTACTGGCGGCGGCCCATCTGTTGGAAGTGTGTGCTCACCTCAATGCCATCGAAAAGCTGAATCCCGTACCGCGACAGGCGCGCATCAACGGCGAATCTTTTTTAGACGACCTCAGCGAAGTGCGCGGCCAACATCATGCCAAACGCGCACTGGAAGTGGCCGCCGCCGGAGGACATAGCCTGCTGATGATGGGCCCGCCTGGTACCGGCAAGACCATGCTGGCCAGCCGTCTGCCGGGCATTTTGCCGACCATGAATGAAGAAGAGGCGTTGGAGGCCGCGGCTGTGGCGTCCATCAGTGAACGCGGTTTCAGTGTCGAGCAGTGGCAGCGACGGCCTTTTCGCGCACCGCATCACACCGCCTCCGGTGTGGCGCTGGTGGGCGGGGGTAGTAATCCACGGCCGGGGGAAATCTCGCTGGCCGACCACGGCGTGTTGTTTTTGGACGAGCTGCCCGAGTTTGATCGCAAGGTGCTGGAGGTACTGCGCGAACCGCTGGAGTCCGGGCGCATCACCATCTCCCGCGCCGCACGACAGGCGGAGTTCCCCGCGCGTTTTCAACTGGTGGCGGCGATGAACCCCTGCCCCTGCGGCTATCTTGGGCACAGCAATGGGCGCTGTCACTGCACCGCCGAGCAGGTGCAACGCTACCGCGCGCGGGTCTCCGGACCCTTGCTGGATCGCATCGACATGCACGTGGAGGTGCCCAATGTGCCACAGGCGGTGTTGCGCCAGTCGTCGAATGAGCCGAGCGAAGACTCCGCCCAGGTGCGCGAGCGGGTGGAGGTCGCTCGTGCACGGCAAACCGCCCGCAGTCACAAACCCAACGCCGTGTTAAAAAATCGCGAAGTGCAGCAGTTTTGCCGTATCAGTGACGCGGATAGCAAGCTGCTGGAGCAGGCCATCGACCGCTTGGGACTGTCGGCGCGCGCCTACCATCGCATCCTCAAAGTGGCGCGCACGGTGGCCGACCTTGCGGGTGAAAAAGATATCGCCACGCCCCATCTCACCGAGGCTATTGCCTATCGACGTCTGGATCGCGCGGTGGTTTGAGAATAAGTTTGAGTGTGATTCCAGAACGGAATTGATCGGGCAGCTCGGCCGTGGGTTATACCGTCAAGTGGCGTTGGATCAAGTCATCACCGAGCTCGGCCATCGCTCCTTTGGCCACTGTCCGACCTTTATCCAGAATGACAAAGTGCTGGCCAACGCGTCGCGCAAAAGGCAATTTCTGTTCCACTAGTAAAACAGTGATGTTGTGCTCCTGGTTGAGCTGGAGAATGACATCGCCGATTTGTTGCACGATGTTGGGCTGGATGCCTTCGCAGGGCTCATCAAAGATCAACATGGTGGGATCAATGGTCAAGGCGCGGCCGATGGCCAGTTGTTGTTGTTGACCTCCGGATAAATCACCGCCACGACGTTGCAGCATGTCCTTCAGCACCGGGAACAAATCAAAAATATGTGCGGGGATCTTGCGCACCTTATCGCGTCGTGCCGCCAAGCCGGTGAGCAGATTTTCTTCCACAGAGAGTTGCGCAAAGATTTCACGACCCTGTGGTACATAACCGATGCCCATACGCGCGCGCTGCTCTGCGCCCAGCCCCAATAATTCCTGGCCATTAAAAGTAACCGAACCGGATTTCACCGGGATCAATCCCATGATTGATTGCAGGGTGGTGGTTTTACCCATGCCATTACGGCCCATTAGGCAGGTACAGGCACCCTCGGGGATTTCCATGTCGACATCCCACAAGGTGTGGCTTTCGCCATAAAATTGATTGAGCTGTTTTATGCTTAACATGTTTTTGCGGAAATTTTTGTGAGAGTCTTCATAATTAATGTTAGGTGTCATTATTCGCCAAGGTAGACTTCGATGACCTTGGGATCATTTTGCACCTCGTTCATGCTGCCTTCGGCCAGCACGCTGCCCTCGTGCAACACCGTCACGGTGCGGGCGATAGAGCGTACAAAATCCATGTCGTGTTCAACCACCACCACCGAATGTTTTTCTGCCAGCTTGACCAACAGCTCTGCCGTGCGATCCATTTCCTGGTGGGTCATCCCGGCGACGGGTTCGTCGACTAACAGCAGTCGCGGGTTTTGCATCAGCAGCATACCGATCTCCAGCCACTGCTTCTGGCCGTGGGAAAGAAACGCTGCGTGATCGCTGTGATGGGCAGAGAGTCCGATGGTTTCCATGACCTCGGCAATACGGTCACGTTGTTCACCGTTGAGTTGCGCCACCAGGGTGGGCCATACCCGTTTGTCGGCCTGCATGGCCAACTCCAGATTTTCGAAGACCGTGTGTGCGGGAAAAATGGTGGGTTTTTGAAATTTTCGCCCGACCCCCGAGGTCGCAATCTCTGCTTCCGACATCTGCGTACAATCCATCGTCTGACCAAAAAACACGGTACCAGTATCAGGGCGTGTTTTGCCGGTAATCACATCCATCATCGTGGTTTTACCCGCGCCATTGGGACCAATGATGCAGCGTAGCTCGCCATCATTTATGTAAAGCGTTAGTTCATTGAGCGCCTTGAAGCCGTCAAAACTGACGGTGACATCTTCCAGATAAAGTATCGGGCCGTGCTCAACGTCTACCACACCGGGTAAGACCACCCGGCGGCCCTGAAAGGGAAGCCGTTGTGCAGCAACAAAGTCAAACACCTTGTCGCGACGCATGGTTTCGCGAAGAGAATCCAGCGTGCTCATGCGGCCTCTCCGGAATCAGTCGGGGCATTTTTTTGATGGTTCGAGGGTCGAGACCGCTGACGAAGCTGGGCCATTAACCCGACGACTCCTTTGGGCAGATAAACGGTGACCACAATAAATAAGGCACCCAGGGCAAATAGCCAGATTTCAGGCAAGTCCGCGGTAAAATATGATTTGGCATAATTGACCATAAGTGCGCCTGCGACCGCGCCGTACAGAGTGGCGCGTCCACCCACGGCGACCCACACCACTAATTCGATAGAGTTCAACGGGGAAAATTCCCCGGGATTGATAATGCCGACCTGCGGTACATACAGGGCACCTGCAATACCGGAAAGCACGGCGGAGAAGACAAAAATCCATAGCTTGAAGCTTTCTACCCGGTAGCCGCAAAAGCGGACACGATCTTCTGCATCACGCACCGCTACCACGACACGACCTAACTTGGAGTTGACAATAAAGCGGGCGCCGAGATATCCCACGGCCAGTGCGAGTGTGGTCATTAAAAATAGTACGATGCGAGTGGAGTCTGCCTGCAGGCTGTACCCCAGTATGTCTTTAAAATCCGTGAGGCCATTGTTACCGCCAAAGCCCATTTCATTACGGAAAAAAGCCAGCAGCAATGCAAAAGTCATTGCTTGAGTAATGATGGACAAGTACACGCCAGTGACACGTGAACGAAACGCTAACCAGCCAAATACAAATGCCAGTAAGCCGGGGACGATCATGGCCATAATGGCGGCGAACCAGAAATTATCAAAGCCGTACCAGTACCACGGGAGTTCGTGCCAATTGAGAAACACCATAAAATCGGGTAACTCAGGATTGCCGTATACGCCACGATCGCCAATCTGCCGCATCAGGTACATGCCCATGGCATAACCGCCTAACGCGAAGAAGGCGCCGTGACCGAGACTTAAAATGCCGCAGTAACCCCAGACCAAATCCAGCGCCAGAGCGAGCAGGGCATAGCTCAAATATTTACCCAACACGGTAACGGTGAAGGTCGATACGTGAAATACAGATGCTTCGGGAATAATGAGATTGCACAATGGAATCAAAACTGAAATAGCGACCAATAACGCAAGCAAAATTTGTCCACCGCGATCATTTTCAAGCAAACGCAGGAGTACGGGTTTGTACGATGTTTTAGTCGTGCTCATTTCTTAGTGCTCCGCGGCTCGGCCTTTTTGCGGGAACAGGCCGCGCGGGCGTTTCTGAATAAATAAAATGATGAAAACCAATACCAGTATCTTGGCCAGTACTGTGCCAGCCCAGGGTTCGAGGAATTTATTCGCAACGCCGAGCGACAAGGCGCCCACCAAAGTGCCCCACAAATTACCCACGCCGCCGAACACGACCACCATGAAGGAATCGATAATGTACGACTGGCCCATGTTGGGGCCGACGTTGGTCAACTGGCTTAGCGCTACCCCGGCAATGCCTGCCACTCCCGAGCCAAGACCGAAGGTCATTGCGTCAACCCAATCTGTTTTAATGCCCATGGCGCGAGCCATGGTGCGGTTTTGAGATACGGCGCGAACGTGCAGACCTAGCGCGGTTTTTTTCAGAATCAACAGCAGTCCGACAAATACCAGTATTGAAAAGATAACAATAAATAACCGGTTATAGGTGATGGATAAAGCGGGATTGAGTTGCAATGAGCCACTCATCCAGCTGGGGTTAGAGACAATGACGTTTTGTGCGGAAATGGTTGTGAGCACCAGTTGTTGCAGAATCAGGCTGATGCCGAAGGTCGCGAGCAGGGTTTCCAGCGGGCGGCCGTAGAGATGGCGAATCACGCCGCGCTCAATGGCAATGCCTAATAATCCCGCGATGACAAAGGCCGCGGGTATCGCAACCAGCAATGAATAATCGATGTAGTTAGGCATGGCTGCCTGAACCAGGTAGGTGGTGTAGGCGCCGATCATCATCAGCTCGCCATGCGCCATGTTGATTACGCCCATCACGCCGAAGGTGATCGCCAGTCCGATGGCAATCAATAGCAAAACCGAGCCCAGGCTCAATCCGAAAAAGGCGGTTTCAATAAAGTGATAAAACTCGAGTTTGCCGTTAATGGTTTTTAATGCCGCTTGTGCCGCCTGGCGGATGTCCTTGTCGGCCTCACGATATTGACCCTGATCGTCCTTTGCAACGATGGCTATAAGTCGCTGCTTTGTTTCGTTGCGCAGGTTGTCGCGGAGTGTATTGATGGCCGCGAGTCTTGCGGTTTTATCGCTGCCGTCGAGATCGGCAAGGGCCAGGCCCATCTGAATGGCAGCCAATACATCCGCGTTGGTTTCTGTGCTCTGGGCGGCGCGCAATAATGCAATGGATTTGTCTGTGAGTTTCTTGTTAATTTCATTGATGGCGCTAAGGCGCACGTTGGCGTCCGGGTTACTCAAACTAAGGCGTGCGATGGCTCGGCCTAATTCCCTGCGCAGTCGATTGTTGCTGCTGATTTTTTTGAGTTTCCTTTTGGGAGACGAGCCTAATGCCTCGTTGGTAATGGCATCAACAATAATGTAATCACTGTTTGTTTTGTCAGCGATTACGATGCGTTTGTCCTGCTTGCGATAATACAGTTTACCTTCGCGGATGGCGCGCATCACGGTAATGGTGCGCGGGTCTGTCACATCCATCAATGTAGCGATGGCTTTTGATTTTGCTTTGAAGCCTTTGGCGGAAAGGGCATTGACAGCTGTGCTGAATTCATTGCTGTCAGGCTCATTTGCAAATGAGTTGCTTGCCACAAATGCCTGTGCGAGCGCTAACAGAATAAAGGCGCTAATTGAACAGAATTTCTGGCGAAATAAGGATTGGCCGTAGTGCGTTGTGTTTTTCATTGATATAACGCGGTTGCTTTGTTGTGTAGCTTTAAGTTTGGGTGGCCCTATGAATTCAATTTCAAGAGCCGGTCCGTTGAGTAAAAGTAACCTATTTGTGTGTCTTGAGTCAGTAAAAAATTGGGGCGGTCACAGCTGCCCCAATAGGTTTGCACTGGTCTGTCCTTAGAAATTTTGTCCAGAGCACTTCTTAGTTTTGGTGTTGTAATTACCGCACTTAATCGGCGCAGTCCAATCGGAGATAATGTCCTTGCTGCCGGGCAGGTAGTCAGACCAAGCATCGCCTGGAACCAGGCCGTCGGTTTGCCATACGACTTCAAATTGACCATCGTCCTGGATTTCACCAATAAATACTGGTTTAGTCAGGTGGTGGTTTTTCAGCATGGTTGCAGTGCCGCCAGTAAGGTTGGGGGTTTTAATTCCAATCATGGCTTGCGCAACCTTGTCGGTATCCGTGGAGCCGACTTTTTCAACGGCTTTTACCCACATGTTGAAACCGATGTAGGTGGCTTCCATTGGGTCATTGGTAACGCGTTTGTCATCCTTGATGAAGGCCTTCCAGTTTTTGATGAAGGCTGTGTTAGCTGGTGATTCTATGCTTTCAAAATAATTCCAGGCAGCGAGATGACCGACCAATGGCTTTGTGTCGATACCGGAAAGCTCTTCTTCACCAACAGAAAAGGCAACGACGGGAATGTCTTCAGCAGAAATGCCCTGGTTGCCCAGTTCTTTGTAGAAAGGCACGTTCGCATCGCCATAGATGGTGGAAACCACCGCGGTCTTTTTGCCAGCGGAACCGAATTTTTTGATATCCGACACAATGCTTTGCCAATCAGAATGACCAAATGGTGTGTAGTTGATCATGATGTCGGAGCTCTTAACGCCCTTGGATTTCAAATAGGCTTCAAGAATTTTGTTGGTGGTACGGGGGTACACGTAATCCGTACCGGCCAATACCCAGCGTTTCACACCGATGTCATTCATCAGGTAATCCACTACGGGGATGGCCTGTTGGTTTGGCGCAGCGCCCGTGTAAAACACGTTCTTGGATGATTCTTCACCCTCGTACTGCACAGGGTAAAACAGCAGGCCGTTAAGTTCTTCGATTACCGGCAGTACAGATTTGCGTGACACGGAGGTCCAGCAGCCAAAAATCACGTCGACCTTATCTTTGGAAATCAACTCGCGTGCCTTTTCAGCAAACAGCGGCCAGTTGGAGGCCGGGTCGACGACTACGGGTTCAAGCTTCTTGCCCATGACGCCGCCTTTTTTGTTTTGCTCATTGATGAGCATGAGCACGGTGTCTTTGAGTGTGGTTTCACTGATGGCCATGGTGCCAGACAATGAATGTAAAACGCCGACCTTGATGGTGTCTTTGGCCCAGACAAGACCCGTGCTGGTTAGGGATAAGATGGTAATTGCCGCAGCAATCACCACTTTTTGTAGTTTTATTTTAAACATGATTTATTCTCCTGTGCTGTTTAACACTTAAATCTGAAATTGCATGCCAAAGGTAATGGCATCGGTGTCAGTGCCTTTCGCGCCGCTGGCATTGGCGTCACCACTGGTGTAGTTCAGATTCAGTTTGAGGTTTTGTCCTGAGATGATGTAGTTGACACCGACTTCAGTGAGCGAGCTGCTGGCACCCACGGAAGGGCTGTTGTCGGTGTAACGCACATATGGCTGGTAAACGCCTGAGCCGCCGGAGTTGCTCATCAAATAGGCAGCGCTGGCAAAGTAGGACTCACCATCAAACATGCCAAACATAGGTGCTACTGCTTTGGTGCTGACGTCGAAGGATTTGTATTCTGCCTCGACGGTTACCGCCGCGCCAGCGCCCAATGGTTTTTCAAACAACGCGTCAAAGGCGTAACCATCGAATGAACCGGATTGCGTTGCCGTACCGTAACCATCATCTTGCGATTGTAACGACAGACCTACAGTCATGATGTCGCCACCTTTACCGAAGTAGGTGCTGCTGGTGTAGTAGGCAGGGTTAGCTTCCATGCTGAGGAAGTTGTATGCAAAGCGAGCGGCATACAACGGTGCATCGGTCTGGTTTTCTACGCCGCTGTAACCATCAAAGACACCAATCGCGTATTGGAATTTATTCAGAGTACCCCAAACGGTAACGCCTTCATCACGACCGTAGGTACCGGCTACGCCATTGGCGCCGTTGTTGATATCATTGTCGGAAGGATAAAGCGGAACCGTGTATTGTCCCCAAGTCAGGCCATAATATGGGCCATTCATTTCGATGCGATCGGCGGGGGTGAGCATACGGCCCATCCACACATTGAACTCTTTGCTGGGTTCGTACTGGATGATGGCATCCATCACCCCGTATTCGCCGAACATTTTTTCCGTGCCAAAGTAGAATTTAAAATCTTTGCTGGCTTGACCGGAAACATACAAGCGCATGCTTTCCAAGTTAAAATTAGTGGCGCTGCTAGTGCCATCAGGTGCGGCATCGCTGACAGACGCGACGGAGGTACGGATACCTGCGCCAAAACTGATCCACTTGCTATCATCGATTTTTATTTTACCCCCGGCGAATACCGGTGACGCGAGAATGGCTAACGTACTGACAACCACCATCGGAGTGAGTTTTTTTGTTAGATTCATTTTTACCCCCCTTTTAGAAAAGTATTTTTGGTTTGTTTTTAGCAAGAGTGGGTTTCACTATTGCGTCGTTAAATTGCGCAAGTAGTGACCACCTCTTAAGGTGAACGCCTTGAGTGTCTTTTGTGACGTGTAGAACATAGCAGGAGGTGTGCCAAAACCATGTTTTTTTATTAAAAACAATAGGTTGTGATGTTTTTTAAGGTTGTGCAGGGTAAACTATATTGAAGTTACGCACTGTTTGGGGGCAACACAAAGGGCATGTTGCAACGAAATAGGGCGTATATAGTTTCGGAGTTATTTAATAGGGATGCTGAAGTAGTGTGAAAGCCTCTTCGCAGGGAACTGTGATTTGTGTGTGTGAGATCCTTAGCGATACACCTTTTTTAAGGCTAGTTTACTTAATATTGAGCATACCCTGCTGAATTATGAAGCCAGCAATGTCATCGAGGCCTTGCCCCGTTTTTAAGTTGCTGAAGATGAAAGGGCGTTCTCCGCGCTGCAGATGGGCGTCGTGTTCCATTACTTCAAGCGATGCACCAACGTAAGGCGCAAGGTCGATTTTGTTGATCACCAACAGGTCGGACTTGGTGATGCCGGGGCCGCCTTTGCGGGGAATCTTGTCGCCGGCGGAGACGTCGATCACGTAAAGTGTGAGGTCTGACAACTCCGGACTAAACGTGGCGCTGAGATTGTCGCCGCCACTTTCCACTAGTACTACATCCAGTTTTCCCAGGCGTTTGTGCAAATCAGAAATGGCCGCCAGGTTCATGGAGGCATCTTCACGGATCGCGGTGTGTGGGCAACCACCGGTTTCTACGCCAATGATGCGTTCGGCATTCAATGCGGCATTGCGGGTCAGAAACTCCGAATCTTCCTGTGTGTAAATGTCGTTGGTGACGACGGCGATACTGTAATCGCTGCGCAGTTTTTTACACAGGGCTTCGACCAGTGCCGTTTTACCCGAGCCGACGGGGCCGCCGATGCCGACGCGAAGCGCTTGAGAAAGTGTTTGATTGTCTGCTTGGACTGATGACATGCTTTTTCCTTAAATTAATATGTTGCGTATTTTGGGCCGAAGGGCTTCAAGACCGAAACATTCGAGAATATTGAGTTTCGTGACGCGCGCTGGCCAATGCGACACCGGGTGCAATGGCGCCGATGTCATCGTCATCTAACGATAAGCCGTGGTTTACTGCCGCCGGAACCTGCTGCGTTATCTGCGAGAGAATACGTTGCCCGGCAGTTTGTCCCAGCGGGATGAGTTTGATCGCGGCGGCTACCTGGTTTTCACACCAGGCCCACAACAATCCTTGGGCGGCTTCGGTGATAGACACCTGCCAACGCGTGGCAGCCAAGCTAAACATGGCGGCGAAGCTGCAATCGTTGGTGTCTTGCCAGTCACGCGCTTCCTCCAAATCTAAGTCCGGCAATAAGCGAGCCAGTGCAGCGCCGAGGTGACGATCTTCAGTGAGTAGTTCACCACTTTCACGTGATGCCAGTAAAAAGCGACTCCAGTGTGCGACGCGAGCAACATCGTTTGCTTGCCATGCGTGATACAAGCGTTTTAGCACCGGCACATCCAATGCCGACAGGTTGTGTCGTAGCTGGCCGGTAATCCAGTCACTAGCACTTGCTTCGTCCGTTATCCAGCCGCAGTCCACTGCGTACTCCAGTCCGGTGGAGTACGCGTAGGCACCGACCGGCAGGGCAGGGCTAATGAGTTGCCAGAGTCGCAGTCGAGCAATGTCGGTGTTGATGACAGATTCAGTGCGAGTGGTCATGGGAATGCGCGTGTTCGTGTGAGTGATCATGAGAATGGCTGCTGTGACCGTGATAGGCACCGCTCTCTGGTTCAAAGGGAGCCGGTTCATGTTGAGTGTTAAAGCCCAACGAACTCACCATTTCATCGAGCACATGGTCGGCCAGGTATCGTAACCAGCCATCGCCTACTTGCAGTGACACGTGTCGGTTACCCAAGTGGTAGGCTGCGCGCGCCAACTCGGTGGGATTATTGTGTGTCACGGTGGTGACGTTTTCGTTTCCGGCAACGATCGCAATCACTGAGCCATCTTCCGCTTGCAGGCAATCACCGTTGCGTAAAATGTGACCGCGCGACAAAACCAGTCCCGCTTCGCGGCCATCATCCAAGGTGACGCGCAGACGACTTTTTTGTCGCAGCTCAAAAGGCAGAGTGAGCGTCGTGCTTGCGTTCTTAGCGTGTGGCAGACGTTCGTGGATTTTTAATAATTGACTCATTGTTTTTAATATCCGTTGCCGTCTTGCCGGACTTGTTCCGGCATCCAGGATGTTGTTTTAGCCGCTGGATTCTGGCCTTCGCCAGAATGACGAAAAATTCAAAATCTATTCTTAAAACAAAAAATACCGCTGCGCTAACGGCAACACATCCGCCGGTTCGCAGGTCAGTAACTCGCCGTCGGCGCGGACCTGGTACGTCTGCGCGTCCACATCGATCACTGGTTGGTAATTGTTATGGATCATGTCCTGCTTGCGCACACTCCGGCAGTTTTTCACTGCGGCCAGCATTTTGCTCAGTCCCAGTTCTTCGCCTATGCCGGCCTCCATCGCCGCCTGAGACACAAAGGTCATCGAGGTGGCCGCACGGGCGCCTCCAAAGGCAGCGAACATGGGACGGTAATGCACTGGTTGCGGCGTGGGAATAGAGGCGTTGGGATCACCCATGGGCGCTGCCGCGATCATCCCGCCTTTGATGATTAGCGATGGCTTCGCGCCGAAGAACGCGGGTTTCCACAACACCAAATCGGCCAGTTTGCCGACTTCCACCGACCCGACTTCGTGGGAGATGCCGTGGGTGATCGCAGGGTTGATGGTGTACTTGGCGATGTAACGTTTGGCGCGCTGATTATCGTTACGTGCGCTGTCTTCTTTGAGCGCGCCGCGTTGCACTTTCATCTTGTGCGCGGTTTGCCAAGTGCGGATCACTACTTCGCCGACGCGTCCCATGGCCTGCGAATCCGAAGCGATCATCGAAAAGGCGCCAAGGTCGTGCAGGATATCTTCGGCGGCGATGGTTTCGCGGCGAATGCGTGATTCGGCGAAGGCCACGTCTTCGGCAATGCTTGGGTCGAGATGATGGCAGACCATCAACATGTCCAAATGTTCGTCGACGGTATTCACCGTGTAGGGCCGAGTGGGATTGGTGGAGCTGGGTAACACGTTGGCCGCGCCGCAGGCCTTGATGATGTCCGGCGCGTGGCCGCCGCCGGCACCCTCGGTGTGATAGGTGTGAATGGCGCGATCTTTAAACGCGGCGAGCGTGTCTTCAACAAAACCGGATTCGTTGAGTGTGTCGGTGTGAATCGCCACTTGCAGATCCATTTCATCGGCGACGGTCAGGCAGTTGTCGATGGACGCGGGCGTGGTGCCCCAATCCTCGTGCAGCTTGAGACCCATGGCGCCGGCGCGCACCTGTTCGCGCAACGGTTCAGGCTGGCTGGTATTGCCTTTGCCGAGAAAGCCCAGATTCATGGGGAAGGCATCGGTGGCCTGCAATATGCGATGAATATTCCACGCCCCCGGTGTGCAGGTGGTGGCGTTGGTGCCGGTGGCCGGACCGGTGCCGCCACCCAACATGGTGGTGATGCCGGACATCAGCGACTCCTCGATTTGTTGCGGACAAATAAAGTGAATGTGCGCATCAATGCCACCGGCGGTGAGTATCTGACCTTCGCCAGCAATGGCCTCGGTGCCGGGGCCGATGATCATGTCGACGTTGGGTTGCACGTCCGGATTGCCCGCCTTGCCGATGCCGCAGATGCGGCCGTCTTTAATGCCGATGTCGGCCTTAACGATGCCCCAGTGGTCGAGAATCAACGCATTGGTGATCACCACGTCCACCACGTCAGCGGCGATGGCCTGGCTCTGTCCCTGGCCGTCGCGGATCACCTTGCCGCCGCCAAACTTCACTTCGTCGCCGTAAGTGGTGCGGTCTTCTTCCACCTCGATTAATAACTCGGTGTCGCCGAGGCGCACCCGGTCGCCGGTGGTGGGGCCGTACATTTCGGCGTAGGCCTGTTTTCCCATGGTCGCCATGATTATTTCCCCTTCACAGTGTTGCTTGACAGATCACCCATGATCAGTCCATTGAAGCCAAACACCTTGCGGTCGCCGGCGTAGGCCACCAGTTCCACCTCGCGTTCCTGACCGGGTTCAAAACGTACCGCAGTTCCGGCAGCGATGTTGAGGCGAAAACCGCGGCTGGCTTCGCGATCAAATTGCAATGCACGGTTGGTTTCAAAAAAATGATAATGCGAGCCGACTTGTATGGGCCGGTCGCCACTGTTGGCCACGGTCAGCGTGACGGTCTCGCGACCGGCATTGAGTTCGATGTCGCCTTCGTCTATTAAGTATTCACCCGGAGTCATGGTCTGTTCCTTATTTGTGATGATGGTCTAATGGCAGTTAGACGATGGGATTGTGCACGGTTACCAGCTTGGTGCCGTCAGGAAAAGTCGCTTACACCTGTACTTCAGGAATCATTTCAGCAATGCCGTCCATCACATCTTCTGTGCGTAACAATGTCGCTCCGTAGCTCATGAGTTCGGCGACGCTTTTGCCATCGCGTGCGCCTTCCATAATTTCTGCGGAAATGTAGGCGATGGCTTCGGGGTAATTGAGTTTAACGCCGCGTGCCTTGCGACGTTCTGCCAGCAGGGCGGCGGTGAACAACAACAACTTGTCCTTTTCGCGCGGGGATAATTCCATGTTCGTGTCTCCGGTTAAATGATTCTTAACAATTATTGGTTTTCTATTAAATTGTTATCCGTCATTCCGGCGAAGGCCGGAATCTAGAGGTCTTAAAATGCTCTGGATACCGGCCTGCGCCGGTATGACGAAAGAGGATATTGATGCCATATTTTAAATTCACTTTGTGTCGCATAAATAAAAGATCAAGTAGCCCAAACGCGCGGTTCGCAAGCGGGTCTATTCATCATTAATGGGCGAATGGCTGCCCAGGCCAGCGTGAAGGTCTGGCGTGCATGGGTGCCTTGTTTGCCAAGATAGCGACAGACGAGCACGTCGTCTAACAATGTTGCACTGAAACCCTCAGCGAAATTTGAATTGTTGACCACATCCCGTGCGGCATCGCGCATCTCTGTGGTGGCTGGCGTGGCTAGCATGGTGGCGGTAACGGGCTGACCTTGCAGGCCCCATTGCGCGTGCAGGAGATCGTCACCACCCGTTAACAGACTGCGGTCGATGACCAGGGGCTCGCTCTCACCCTGCCCATTCGTACGCCACAGTTCAAACCGCTGGCGACAGCGGCCGTGATCAAAAACTTCATTGCTGCTGGGTCGACCCAGGCAGAGAATTTCCCAGCCGACGAAACTTGCGCCCGGCGCCAGTTGCACGCGGGTGAGCATGTCCACTTCGCAGCCGGCGAAGAGAATCGTGTCCTGCGGCAGCCATTCCAGCGAGGCATTGTTTTCAATCGTCAGCTGTTGGCTGAGCCGTGCAGTAGGTCCGGCGGAGCGATAAAATTTGCCGGAGCCCGGTGTGGTGATCAACGCCTGCGCCTGTTCGGCGACAGTGACCGTAACCTCCAGCCGGTCACCGCCCACCACGCCGGCGGGTGGGTGAATAAGGTAGACGTGGCAGAGATCACCCTCGGGAAAAAATGGCTTTTGCACGACCAACGGGCCCTGATGACGACGATGCGTGAGCGTCGTGCGCGAGCTGCGCTGCTCGAAGCCAAGCTCCAGTTTGGCCAGCCAACCATCGTGCGTGCGGCTGTTATTTTTTTCTATGGTGTTCGAAACGGTTTGGGGAAGTGCGTTCATGCCAGCGTCCCCAGCGGAAGGCCGTTGAGTAATAAGTGGAGACCAAAACCGATGGCGCTGATGGCGACCCCTGCGCGTGTGATGCGTAATGCCGGTGTGCCCCAGCGGTTGATCCAGGCGAAGGTGCTGCCCAGTAGTCCGCCAAAGAGAATCATCGCCAATAAAACGCCGAGACTAAACAGGGCCAGGTAGGCCATACCCACCCAGGGTGAATGTCCGAGCCTGGCCAGCGGAATTAATGCCAATAATGGCGCCGACCCGGCCGTCCCGTGCAACACGCCTACCAGTACTGCGGCGTGGGGGTGTTGGTGTGAATCGGTGTCGTGACGTGACGGGTGGTCGTGATGTGCGTGCCAGTGGGCGTGCCGCGGTAAGTCATCGTGGTCGTGGAAGTGCAGATGGGCACGAGAACGAAACAGTTCCCAGAGTATCCACAGGCCAATGGCAATCAACATCACGCCGACGAGTCCCTCGGCGATGGCGCTAAACCGGTCGGGAATAGCCATGCCTAACAGGAATACACTGCTGCCGATTAATAGCAGTGTCAGGCCGTGGCCGATGGCCCAGCGGGCGCAAAATCCCAGACTGTTTCGCAGGCTGGGACGGCGTGCGGCGAGCCCGGAGACTGCCATGATATGGTCGGCATCCAGGGCGTGCAGCATACCCAGGCCAAAGGCCAGCGATAAAATGGCGAGTAGGTTGGTGCTATCCATGCGTATTTGTCAGTGTTGCGTGCCAATAGCATAATGGGGCGTGCTAGCGGTTTTTTTTATGGAACAAGATATTGGCATCGTTTCTCCCCCGTCTATTTATTGTTGGTAATGCTGCCGTGTCCGTTGATGGCATTTTGTTCGAGCATCACCGGTATATCAAATCTGGGTGAGATTTGGCAAACTTGCCGACAGATTTATTCAGGGATTGACTCCCCGCGGGGCATAGCTTTGCGAATATTCCCAATGATGTTTGAGGTATCTATGCGAAATTTAAACGCGCGGCCGTGGCAGTTGCTCAGTTTTTTAATGTTATTTGTGTTGTTTTTGTTAACCGCTTGCGGCGAAGAAGAAGATCATGCCCAGAATGTTTCGACCAATCCGGCCGTAAAGGCGCGAGCGGATGCCTTGTTTTCAGCCATGCAGAAGGGCGATGATGAGGAAATCATCAAGCAATAC
>Ga0114931_10005307_pt1 | contig 15920 bp, 14 predicted proteins | sample 2SBtaG_FD_89579 | JGI IMG/M metagenome (GOLD analysis project Ga0114931, IMG submission 89579) | Deep subsurface microbial communities from Kolumbo volcano to uncover new lineages of life (NeLLi) - 2SBTROV14_V59a metaG | ecosystem: Environmental > Aquatic > Marine > Volcanic | place: Kolumbo...
ATCTGCTCGTTCAATTTTCGCGTGGCGGCGGCCGTTTTGGCGCGCGCCCGAAGCGTCACCAGGTCGTTTTCATAGCGCTGAATCGTGTTTCTCAGTTTGTCCACATTTTTTTGCAGTTGGTTGACCATTTTTTCCTGGTTGATCAAATCCTGGCTGGTGCGCACGGCCTTTTGGCCGGCATCTTCTTTTTTCGCCAGGGCTTCGGTCGCCAGCCGCTCCGCCTCCGCCGCATCCAGCGCGCCTTGCTGGCCTCTTTGCAACAGGGCCATGGCTTTGCGTTCGTAATCGGCGGCCAGTTTTTTCTGGTTCTCAACATCGTTACGCATACGGATGACGATGCCCTTGACTTGCGCCAGGCTTTTCATGGATTCCTGCAAATCTTTCTTGAGGTCGCGGATTCCCTGCTCGGTCAATTTAATGGGGTCTTCAATCTTGTCGATCAGGGAATGTGCTTCCGATTTGCCCAACCGCAGGATGCGGGAAAATAATCCAGCCATTCGGTGTCTCCTTTTTCACGGCCGCGTCGAGGCCTGGCCTAAGCGGGTTGATTCTATTTGCCGGCAAAGGAAAGAAGTTCGGAACCGTTTTCCGCCAAGGCCAGGCTCAAGGCGTCGATGCTTCCTTCCAGTTCGTTGAGGTCCAGATTTTCCAGGCGCAGGGTGTCCCGGAACAACAGGTTTTTGCCGTCGTCGTCGAGGACAAAGGCTCCATGCACCAGGTGGCGGTTCAGTTGCAACAGGCGTTTGTATACATCCGCCGAAGCGTTGGTAAGCGGGATGACGAGCTGTTCGACGATCAGGATCGGGTCCTCGCAATCGATCACCAGATGGTGGATTCCCCGCTCTTCATCGCTCACCACCACCAGTTCCTCGCCGGAGTCTTCCTGTTCCAGGACAAAACCCATCTCCAGTAAATAGTTCTTCACTTTTTCAAAATGTGACATTTAAGATCACCCTTTTTTAGAAAATTCCTTGTCCAAAACGCGGTAGGCTTCGTTCAAACGCCCCGTCAACTCGGTGGCAATTTTTCTTTTTTCCGGATGGGTGGAGTGCAAATCCGGATGATACTTTTTCAACAACCGCCGCCAGGCCTGCTTGACCTGGCCGCGTCCGGCGCCCGGCGGCAGTTCAAGGTTGGCATAATACCCGGAAAGAGGGTGCAAACTCTGAGCCTCCCTTGCCGGTTCGTCCGCGGAACATGCCTGATCGCCGAAGTCGAAATCAGGCTCCGCTTGCCTCTTGCGCCGCCGCGCCCAGCCGGCCAGGTTGCCGCGGGCAATGGTGTACAACCGTTTAATCATAATGTCGCGGCAGCCGCGGGAGAACAAACTTCCGAACGGCTGCGAGCCGAACGGCTGCAAACCGAACGGTTACAAACCGAACGGCTGCAAATTGAAAATCCCCGTTCGGGATAGGTGTGGACGGTGTAAAAGCTGTTTCCGGAAATGTCCACCGCAATGCCCGTAAAAGCCGGGCTTGTTTCCGGTTTTTGCGTGTCGAATGCGTAGCGCAAAACTTCCACCGCGCCGCGCTTTCCCTCGGACTCCAGAAAATCGTCCATCGTCTGAAACAAAACCGGGCGCACGTGCATATCGACGCGGTAAAGCAAACCACCCGTCCGGTACTTTTTCGTATAAGTTTCTCCCGCGCGCAGGGGGAAATGATCCAGCGGGTGCGGCGTCATCTCCTTTATGGGATAGGCGATAAACTCCGTAAGCACATCGCCGTTGGCGCGGCAAACGATCCGGTGGCTTTTGCCGATAATTGCGGCGTGTAATGAAACGCGGTTTTCGAGGGTCCATTCCCCTTGCCTGAAAACCTTCACCGGCGAGGCGTCGTTTCCCTTGTAAATCGTATAAAAAATACTTTCTTGCCGCCGCATGCATCCAAGGGTGAATTGGTTTTAAAATCTGTCAGTCTAAATCCTACTGATCATGTCCAAGACTGTCAACCTTAAACGCCCGCCATCGCGGCCCGCGCCGAAGCCTCTTTATATTCCCGGGCCTGCCGTTTTTTGCTAAACTGGCTTTTGCAGGAAAATTGTCGAATCCGTCAAACCATTCACCGGAATCCGCGCTTGCCCATGCCCCAACCGTCTACCCAACAAAAGATGCAATACCGCCGCTTCGGCAAAACCAACGAGACAATCTCCGTCATCACCCTGGGCGGCATGCGCTACAAACACGGTTGGACGCCGCCGAGAAATCACCTGCCGAAAGAGTCCGTCGAAAATTGCATTGCCACCACCCGGCAAGCCCTGGATTTGGGCATCAACCATATCGAAACGGCGCACGGCTACATGAAAAGCGAGCATCTCTACGGCGTGGTCCTCAAAGAATTGCAGGTGCCCAGGACACAGGTCAAAATCATGACCAAAGGCTCGCCGATGACCGGCGACCAAACGCAATCCCTGGTCGAGGAGCAACTCCGGGCGCTGCAAATCGATTGCATCGACTTTTACGGCTGGCACGGCATCAACAACGAGGAGCGGTTTCAAGCGGCGGTGAAAAAGGGCGGCCCGGTCGATGTTCTGCACCGGCTGAGGGAACAGGGGATGATCGGGCATGTCGGCTTTTCGACGCATGGCGATTTGAACGTTATCTTGAAGGCCTTGAACACAGACCTGTTCAGTTTCGTAAACCTTCACTATTACTATTTTTTTCAGCGCAACCTGCCGGCAGTGCAGTTGGCGGCGGAAAAAGACATGGGCGTCTTCATCATTTCGCCCAACGAAAAAGGCGGCATGCTCTGGAACCCGTCCGAAAAAGTCAGAAACCTGTGCGCTCCCCTGACTCCCATCCAATTCAACGGCCGTTTCTGTCTGAGCCATCCGGAAATAACCACTCTGAGCCTGGGAATGCACGCTCCGGAACATTTCACGCAAAACTTCGCTATTTTGAACGGCGATGCGGACGACGACACATTGCGCGTCGCCAAAAACCGCATGGACGAACCTTTAAAATCACTGCCGGACTTGTGCACGCTATGCAATGAATGCCTCCCCTGCCCGGAAAATATCAATATCCCCGAAGTCCTGCGGTTCCGCAACCTGCTGGAAGGCTACGACATGGTGGATTACGGACGGTTCCGTTACAACATGCTGGAAGAAAAGGACCACTGGTTCCCCGGCGCGTTTGCCTTCAAATGCACGGAATGCGGCGACTGCCTGCCGCGCTGCCCGGAAAACCTGAGCATCCCAAAATTGTTGGCGCAAACCCACCACAAACTGTTTGACCGGCCCGGATATCTTAAAAATAAGACGCTGAATTTGCTTAAGTTAGTTTACAAAATGATATTCAGGGCTTGAATCCTTCTCCAATAAAGAGTAGTATTTAGCCATATCAAATTACATTTACAGCTAACCTAAAAATAAAGCGCCGCTGGATTTCGTTATGAAAGAAACCAAGTACAGCAGGGCGAAAATAATGATCGTCGATGACGATCCCGGGAATATCCACATTTTAGAAAGAATTCTGAAATGGCAGGGATACAGCCGGATTTTCAGTATCACCCGTTCCACGGAGGCGGTGGAGTTGTACCGCGACACCAGGCCGGACATTCTTCTGTTGGACCTGAAAATGCCCGAAATGAACGGGCTGGAAGTATTGAGCCAATTGAGCAAAATCGAGGAGGATCACTACATTCCGGTATTGGTATTGACGGCCCAGCAAGACCGGGTCACGAAGCTTGAAGCGCTCAAAGCCGGCGCCAAGGATTTTCTCAACAAACCGTTCGATATCGCCGAAGTGCTTTTGCGTATCGACAATATTATTGAAACGCGGCTGCTGCACAACGAGATCAGGGATCAAAACAAAATTCTCGAAGAAAAAGTCCGGGAACGCACCCGGGAACTGCGCGAAACCCAGTTGGAAATCATCAACCGGCTGGGCCGGGCCTCGGAGTACCGCGACAACGAAACGGGAATGCACATCATCCGCATGAGCCGGCTCTCGGCCCGCCTCGCACAAGCCTTGGGCATGAACGCAGAAAGCTGCGAGCTGATTCTCCACGCCAGCCCAATGCATGACGTGGGCAAAATCGGCATCCCGGACCACATTCTCCTGAAACCCGGCAAGCTCAATGACGTGGAGTGGGAAATCATGAGAATGCACCCGACCATGGGCGCGGAAATGCTGTCCGGCGGCCAATCGGAACTCCTGCAAATGGCCGAACTGATCGCCATAACCCACCAGGAGCGATGGGACGGCTCCGGCTATCCCAAGGGCCTGCGAGGCGAGGAAATACCCCTGGAGGGACGCATCGTGGCGCTCTGCGACGTTTTCGACGCCTTGACCAGCCGCCGCGCCTACAAGTCGGCCTTCTCGGTCGAGGATTCCGTGTCGGAGATTGAAAAGCAAAGCGGAAAACTTTTCGACCCCAAACTGGTCGATGTTTTTAAATCGACTCTGCCGGACATGCTGCAAATCATAGATGAGTTTGCCGACACAAAGCACAATGGGTCGGGAAAATCCAAACTCAAGGAACTTGTTGAAATAGAAGTAATCCGCACCGAAGATCAGCAAACCGCATCCCATTAACCACTTTCTTCCGGCGCCGGCAGGCGGCGCGCGGCCGCCATCGCCTCCCGGCATCGTTCGAGGAGCTGCCGGGCATCGCGGTAGGTGTCGTCTTTTCGCAAAATTTTCTCCAGGTAGGGGACGGCTTTGTCATAGCGCAGGGTTTTCATATACATTTCAGCCATGATGTAATGGAACGGCGTGTCGCCCGGAGCGAGCGTTTCGTATTGCATGCCATAGGCCAGGACCTCGCCGGGGTCGCCCAACCCGCGGTAACTGAAAATAACGTTTCTCAAGGCCTGCCGGTCCATCGGCTCTTTGGCCAGTAAGGCCATGGAGAGTTTTAAAGATTTTTGAAAATCATTCCTCATATTAAAAAACTGCGCCGCGGCATTGATCAAGCCCGTATTTTCCGGGTCTTCCTTCAGTTTGTTTAACAGGTCGATGAGGGCGATTTCCCGCATCATGCTGACCATAAGCCTGGGGTTTTGCCTGACGGCGGATTCAAAATAAGATTTTGCCTTCGCCCGTTGCCCCATTTCCATATAGTCGTAACCCATGTACAAATTTCCGAGATTCTTTTGAGGATGTTTGTCGCCGACTTGCCGTAAAATCTGCAAACTATCCTCATACCTTCCCAACTGAAAGAAAGCATGGCCCAGGTTCAAAAGGGCCTCCATGTCCTTCGGGTCGTCCGCAGCGCGGCGTTTTAAGCGCGCCACCTGCTCCTCTCCGGCTTGCAAATAGTAACGAAACAGGTTGTTGTCCTCCACCCGGGAAACGGCGTCAAGAAGAATTTTGTTGTTGCCGTACATCACGCCGCGCTGGTACAAATCCATGGCTTCGTAATAGTTTCTGAGCCGGTTGCGGCCGTCTTCGGGCAAATTGACGATCCGGCGGGCCACGGCCGCAAATGGCGCCCGGTTAAACACGAATTTCTCCAAACCCGCGGTTTGAATCACGCCGGGGAATTGCAGATAAAACTCGATGCTGGGCCGGTTGTCGGTTATGACGGGTTGTCCGGCGGCCAGTTTTTCGACTTGCTCCTCCAGAAACCAGATATTGCCGAGAAACGAATAGACGTTGTGGATTTCAATATCGGCCAGGGCGCGGCGCACGCCGGGGTCCCGCAAGCGTTGTTTGATCTTTTGCATATCCGGAATAATCGGCCGGTCGGAGCCGATCAACAGGACTTCATTGGCCACCGGCATCCAGCCCATGACATGGGGAAACACGTCGCGGAAGGTGCGAAAATGCATCGAAACTTCCTTTTCGCTCTGGCTGTGCAGGGGGATCCATTGGGCAACGATGCCTCCCGGTTGCAAGCGTTTTTTGGCGAGTTCATAATATTCGCGGGTGTAAAGATTCACGGTGAAGGCGGTGCGCGGCGGCGGCGGCTCGGCGGTGATGACGTCATAGCGTTTCCGCGTCAGCAAAAGATGGTTGCGGCCGTCCTGCAGGATAATCTTGACTTTGGGATTGTCGAGGACGGCGTGATTTTCGCGGGCGAAAACGGTCCCGGAATCCACCACGCCCCGGGAAAGGTCGAGCACTTCGACCGAGCGGACCGAGGGATGAACGGCGGCGGCGCCGGCGGTCTGGCCGGTGCCGAAACAAATGACCAGAACCTCCGCCGGCCGCTCCGCCAGCAAAATCGGCACATGCGCGAGCAGTTTCATGTAACGGGTGGCGACTTTGTTCGAGGCGGACATGGAAATGCCGTTTGTGACCAGCCGTTTGGCGTCCGGGTCCAGAATGCCGTAATCGTCGCGGAACACGGCAACCGTAACCGTCAGGCCCTCGTTGAAATAAAGCAGTTTTTTGGTGTCGCGCTGGCCGGCGCTGTCGCGCATGAAGAAATGATCCAGCAGGCCGCCGGGCAGGGCCGCCGGCAGCGTCAAGACAACCGCCGCCAAAACCGCCGCCAGCCCCCGGCGCGCCGGAGCCGCCAGATAATCGCCTGAGGCGAAGAGCACAACCGCCGCCAGCAGGTTGACGGCGGCCAGCAACATCAAGCTGTTCTGGCTCCCCAGCGCCGGCAAGAGGAAAAAGCCCGCGACGAGGGACCCGAGGATGGCCCCCAGGGTATTGAAGGCGTAATTCTGCCCCGTGCCGCGCCCCACATGGGAATGACCGCCGGACAGAATCCTTGTGAGGATGGGAAAGCTCACGCCAAAAAACAGCGTCGGCGCCAGCATCAAGGCGGCGGAATCCTTGAAATACTTCAGAAAAACGTTAACCGGCTCCTGCAAGTCATAGCCGTTCCACGGCGGCGACAGGATATCGTCCACCAGGTACAAGGTCACCACCACGTATAATCCGATCCCGGCTTGCAGGAAAATGAGAGCCGCCCGCAGATCGACGCGGCGTTTCAACAAGGGGACCGCCAGCAGGCTGCCCAGGCCGATCCCCAAAAGAAACACCGCCAGCATCATGCTGAACGAATAAACCGTACCGGCCATACTGAACACCAGCAGGCGGGTCCAAATCACTTCATAGGCCAACGCGGTGAATCCGGAGACCAGGCTCACGGCCACCCAGAGCTTGCCTTGCAGGCTCCACTCGATGCGCCGCCAGGCGGGCCAGGAAAATTGCCAGTCCACCGGCGGGCCGTCGCCGGCGTCCTGATAAATACGCAGGGCGCCAACCCCGGCAACGAGGTTAATGGCGGCAGCCAGCAGCAGGGTCTGCAACATGCCGAAAGCACCGATCAATACAAAACCCGTGAGCACGCTGCCGCAAACCGCTCCCAATGTATTGACGGCATACAAATACCCCACCTGGCTGTCGAGCCTGGCATCATCGGTGACAAAATATTTGCTGATAACGGGAAGCGTCGCGCCCATCAGCGTCGTCGGCGGCAGCATCAGCAAAAATGCCAGGAGCGCCTTTGTCAGGTTCTGCACCACCGGCTGCTCCGGCAGCCAAAACGCCAGCCAGGAATACAGCGTGGCGAAATGGGAAAACAGCAGGGAAAGCGCCAGGCAACTCACGGAAATCAGAATTTCGATTTTGCCGTAAATGAGCAGGGGGTTTTTCCATCTGTCGATGCAGCCGCCCCACAAATAGCTGCCGAGGCCCAGCCCCGCCATGAAAGCCGCAAGCACGACCGAAACGGAAAACACGGTATGGCCAAAGACCAGGGCCAGCATCCGGCCCCAGACAATCTCGTACATCAGGGCAGAGATGCCGGAAAATAAAAAAAGAATGTAAACCGCCGGAGAACGCTGCATAGGTTTTCGAAGATGTTAACAGGTTGAAATTTTTAAAATAATTGACATCACCCCGCGGTTCAAGTAATTTTTATTTATAAAGAAAATGGAGCGTTTCATGCCTCAGGAACAAAACCGGGAAGAAATAATCGATCATGCCTACGCCCAGGAGAGCGGGGTGGAGTGGAAACTCGAAGCCTGGGAGCGGATCAAGCACGCTCCGGAATTCGTCCGGCCCGGCATCAAAAAACTCATGGTGCAGCGCGCCGTGATGCGGGGTTATAAATACATCACCTCCGACTTCCTGACCGAAATCCGCAACGAGTCGATGATGCTGGTCTCCAAGCGGGTCAAGCAATTCGGATTTGAAGAGTTGTCCATGGGCGCGTTTGAAGAGGCGAAAAAAAAGATGAAGGGAAGTCCGCGCAAAGTGGAGGTTATCGAGGAAATCGAGGACTTCCTCGGACAGCGAACTCAGAAAAAGGAAGACATTATTCAGAAATTCAAGTCGTATATGGACGTCGCCCCGGAACGGGGAATGGCCTGGAGCAAGGAAGCGCTGGAAAAAATGGAGAAAGTCCCTCCCTTCGTTCTGGGAATGGCCAAGCAAACCATTGAGGCCCGCGCCAGGCAACGGGGCGACAAGATGGTCACCCCGGACATCATCTCGGAAGTGTTTACCAACATCATGCCCGCCTCGGCCAAGGAAGCGATGGGCATGGAAGTGACCGAGGAAGACAAGCAACGCGACATCGAAAATGAAGCCGCCGCGGACGAGGTGTCGGAAACCTCTCTCCACTGGCATGCCGATGCCATGGCCAAGGTCAAGCGCATTCCCATTCCCTTTATCCGCGACATGGCCATCAAACGGATTGAACAGGAAGTCGCAAAAGAAGGACTCGATGAGGTTACCCTGGAACTGTTCAACAAATACCGCTTCACTTTCTAGCCCGCCGGCCACCGGCCGCACAAGCGCCGGAACCCGTGTTCACCGAAGCGAATACCACTCTTCCCCTCGCCGGCTCCTGCCGGTGGCGCTGACTTTTATTCTGACCCTTTCTCCGGGGTGCGGCAACCGGTTCCTCGACAAGGAAATCAAACCGTTATTCAAGAAAAAATCGGCGGTGATTGTCACGGCCGGCAACCAGAGGAGCGTGATCGAGGCGCTGCAGGAAAACCGGCAAAAAATTCAGGCCCTGAAAAAAGAGCAGGCGCTCCTGCTGGACGCCAACCGCCGCTTGTTCAACCAACTGGAGTTTGTTCGGACAAAAGCCGCGGCGGCGTATGCGGCAAAGGCTTCCGCCGCCACGCAAGAGGCCCGCCCGCAAATACCCTTGCCACCCAAGGGAAAAAAATACTCGGAATTCGATCTCAATGAAATGGGCGTCGAAGCTTTCAGCGACGGCAATTACGATCTGTCTCTGACTTATTTCAATAATTCCACGGCCGTCAATCCTGAATTTTATGAAGCCTTCACTAATATGGGCGTCGTATCCATGACCCTCGGCCAATACCGGCAAGCCGCCGTTTACTTCAAGAAGGCCCTGACAATCAATCCCGGATTCAAAATCGCAAAAAACTATTTGCGCCAGGCGGAAGCCTCGCTGAAAAAGCAGGAAGAGAAAAAAGAGGCTGGCCCCTAAGTTTGCGGCCCGTTCGCGCCGCTTCCGGAACTAATCCGGAAACAGGGCAAACGGGCCGGGAAAACATCCTTTGGCGGAGAGGAAGTAACTATTCCGCCATGCGAAACGATTTGGCATAGTACGAAACAAGATTCTTGACCGACAGGATGCCGACGATCTTGTCTTCCTCGGTAACGGCAAGATGGCGAATGTTATGCTGATGCATGAATTCATTCGCCTGGTCCACGGGAAAATAACGGTCCATCGAAAGAATCGGTTTGGTCATAACATCGGCAACTTTCGTGGTTTCCGAATTCAAACCTTTTGCGATGACGCGCCGTGTCAAATCCGTTTCGGTGATCATTCCTACAAACTCGCCAAATTCCTTCACCAGTAAAGACCCCACGCCATTGACCCGCATATATTGCCCGGCTTCCTGAATGGTGGATTCGGAGTCTATGTTTAAAACCGGAGAGCTCATATAATCGCCGATCTCGTCCATTGTCATCCTCCTTCTTTGGCATGAATCATGGCGGAAGGGACTGAAACCCCTCCCATTTCACCTTTGAAGTAGAGATGCTTGGCCGATGCGGGCAGATTCTTTTTTATGGGGTGAAAAGAGGGCAACCGGTGGGATTTTAATTTGGATTCATGGCTTTGATCACATCCAGTTTGCCGATGACTCCAACCAGTTTGCCGTCCCGCACCACCGGCAGGGTGTGAATGTCTTCATCCGCCATGATTGCGGCGACGCGGGTGACGGGTTCGTCCGGGTTGACGGTAAGCACCTTGGACTGGTAGATATCCTCCACTTTCGTGGCCGCCAGTCTTTTCATTTCGGCCTCGAATTTTTTGTTACTTTCGAGAAAAATCACGGCATCGAACAGGGTGATCACCGTGGGGATATGCAAATTTTTATTTTGCTCGATCAGGTCGCCCTCGGTAACGATGCCGATAACGTCATCCGCGTCGCCGACCACGGGAATTCCATTGACCTTGTGTTTTACGAACAGGCCGGCCAATGCGTCGATCGACGCATCTTTTTTGACGGTGACGACATTTGCGGACATGATATCCTTGGCGGTGAGCATGGTGGTCTCCTTTTAACCTGCCGGCGGCAGGGTTATTTTTCGGCAATGGGTCAAATGCGCCGGGGGATTTTGCCCATTTTTATTTTTTCCATCTTGCTTTTCAAAATCGTCCGTGCCGCCTCGTCTATACTCTGCTGCGATTTTTCCACAATATGCGCGGACGGGTATTCGCTTTTCACAAACCGCCGCAAATACCATCGCCGAAGAGTTTCATACGCGATAAAGAATCCGTCCTCCACCCAATTGATCATGCGGAAGGGAATCTCCCTGTACGTTTTGTAAATCAAGTATGCCGCCACGGCGGCGAGCAGGACATTGGGTATCCACACCGACAGGAGAGGAGGGACCGCACCGACACTGCCGAGGTTTTGCATGGAAATCAACCCCATGTAATAAACGAGAATCACCATGAGGCTGATGGCAAAACTGCCCGATTTCCCGGAGCGGCTGGATTTGACGCCCAGCGGCGCCCCCACAAAACCGAACAGCAGGCACGTGAAAGGAATGGAGAATTTTTTACTTATCTCCACCTCTTCCTTAAACGGTTTCTCTCCGGCTTTCTTCAGCCGCTCGATCTTTTTCGATAACTCGCCAAAGGAAAGCTCCCGGTTGCCTTTTGCCAGACGTTTTTGCAAGTCCTGCCGCCGGGGCAGGTCCAGGTTCAAGTCATAGCGGTCGAAATTGAGAATCTGATAATGTTTGCGCTTTTCGCTGAGATCGTGAATGGTGCCGTTTTTAAGTTTCAGTTGTATTTTCAAAATCTCCGGATCGGCCAGGATGGTGCCCTCCTCGGCAAGAATGATTTTGGGAGTATCCGAAACCAGGGTGTCGGCGATGAAAATGTTTTTCATGGAATTTTCGTCTTCTTTTTCGCCGACGAACAGCACCAGCCGGTCAAAATCGCGGTTGAAAACATTCGGCCGGATATCGAAATGGGCGCGATTCTGGACAATATCGTAAATAATCTGCTTGAAGGACTGGTTGCCCCACGGCAGAGCGAAAAACATGATGAAATTCGTGACGATATAAGTCATGACCGAGAAGACCAGCACGGGCCGCAAGATTCTCATAAAGCTCCAGCCGCTGGCTTTCATCGCCACCAGTTCATTTTCGCCGGACAACTGGTTGAACGCCACAATCGACGCCACCAGGACGCTCATGGGGATGGTCAGCGCCAGGAAAGCCGGGGAAATATACACCATCATCCACATCACTTCGAGAAACGATACACCCTTATTGATGATCAGTTCCGTGAGAAAAAGAATTTTGTCCAGAAACAGGATGGTGGTCAGGACGCCAACGCTGAGAATAAAAATCTTCAGCATTTCCGCAAAAATGTATCGGTCCAGGGTTTTCATTATTTTTTAGAGGATCCTCATGATACCCTTCGGAGTGAGGCTTGGCGGTACACCACGCATGATTGAAAAATAACATCAAATCCATGGAACATAAAGACATTTCATTGGAACGGCAGCGCGCCGCGCCGCGCCGGCGGCTGCCCGATTGGCTGAAAGTGCCGCTGCCCGGCGGGGACAGCTACCGGCGGCTGCGCGCCTTGGTCCGCAAGCACGGCCTGCACACGGTTTGCGAATCGGCTTCCTGCCCCAACATCGGCCACTGCTGGAATTCGGGGACGTTGACCCTGATGATTCTGGGCGACCGCTGCACCCGCGCCTGCGGGTTTTGCGACGTGCCGACCGGGCGGCCCTCGCCGCCCCGCACGGACGAACCGGAGGAAGTCGGCGCGATGCTGGGGCAATTGCCGTTGCGCTATGCCGTGATCACGTCCGTGGACCGGGACGACCTGGCCGACGGCGGCGCCAACCATTGGGCCTGCGTCATCCGGGCCATCCGGCAAAAATGCCCCGCCGTGAAAGTAGAAGCCCTCATCCCCGATTTTCGCGGCGACCGCGACGCCATCGCAACGGTTTGCCAGGCGGCGCCTGACGTGCTGGCCCACAATGTGGAAACCGTCGCCTCCCTGCAAACTAAAATCCGCCCGCAATGCCGCTACCGCTGGTCCTTGAAAACCCTGGAAATCGCCCGGCGGCAATTCGGCCTCGACACCAAAAGCGGGCTGATGCTCGGTTTGGGGGAAACCCGTCCGGAAGTCGTGCAAACCATGCGCGACCTGGCCGGCGTCGGATGCAAAATTCTGTCCCTGGGACAATATTTGCGGCCATCCAACAAGCATGTTGAGGTGACGGAATTTATCCGTCCGGAGGTGTTCCGGGAGTACCGCCAACTCGGCGAATCGCTGGGCCTGCAACACGTCGAGGCCGGCCCCCTGGTGCGCAGCTCCTACCACGCCGACCGGCAGGCCGACGCGCTGCGAAACGCCTAAAAGCAAATATAGCGAAGAATCCCATAATGACAGAACAACAAAGAGAGAAGCTCGGCCTCAAGGAACTGGTTGCCATGGGCGTTGGGGGCATGGTCGGAGGCGGCATCTTTTCTGTCCTTGGCCTATCGGTGAACCTCGCCGGCCATGCGGCCCCCATCGCCTTCGGGATTGGCGGCGTCATCGCCATGCTGACGGGATGGTCCTACGTCCGGCTGGGATTGAAGTATCGCTCGGACGGCGGAAGTTTTACCTTTCTGGAGCATGCCTTTGGCCACGCCAATGTCGCCGGCATCAGCGGCTGGCTCCTGATAACCGGATATATCGGTACGCTCGCTCTCTACGCTTACACCTTTGGTGTTTACGGCAGCGCACTGCTTGGAGATTCCGCGGCAAGTTCACCGATGCATCATATGCTGGCGTCGGGTGTACTGCTCACCTTTCTCGGAGTAAATCTTTACGGAGTTAAGGCATCGGGCCAGTCCGAGGATGTCCTAGTTTTAATCAAAGTCATTATCCTCTCCCTGTTCGCCATCGTCGGACTCTTCCATCTGCGGTCGGACCACCTGCTACCAGTCTTTAACACCGGAGAAATGGGAGTCTTGATGGGTGCGGCGCTTATCTTCGTCGCCTATGAAGGGTTCGAGTTGATCCCCAACGCCATCCATGAAATGAGGGATCCAGAAAAGCATTTAGCTCGCGGGATCATAATCTCCATCTCCATCACGACCGCCATCTACATTCTCGTTTCCCTTGTAGCCGTGGGCAACCTGCTGCCCGATGAGATCAGCAAGTATAAAGAGTACGCTTTGGCCATGGCGGCGAAGCCTTTCCTGGGGCAGGCCGGCTTTATGCTGATTGGCTTGGGGGCGCTGCTGTCCACGGCATCCGCCATAAATGCCACGTTGTTCGGTACGGCCCGGCTTGGCATGGTCATGTCGCAGGAGGCCGCGATTCCAAACGTTTTCTCCCACAGGGAAAAAACAAAAGACATCCCCTACCTGAGTCTTATCGCCATTACTACGATTTCTCTTCTTGTCGTAAACATCGCGAACCTCACAATGATCTCGTCGTTCGCCAGTTCCACCTTTCTGCTGGTATTCGCCGCCATCAACCTGTCCGCCTTCAAACTGCGCCGGAGAATAGGCATTCCCTCTGCTTTGCCACTGTTGGGCCTGGGATTTTCACTTGCCGCCTGGGTGGTGTTGGCGACCTACCTTTACAAGACAAATGCCCAAGTGTTGGGATGGATGGCGACGGCGTATGCCGCTGTCGTTGTGGCGGAACTTGTTTTTAGCGAAAGGAAGCTACACAGGAGACACTCCGTTTCTTCGTAATAAAATAAAAAGCCCCGGAATGACATTTTTAAGACTTTTCCAGGAACCTGCTAAACCCAGACGCAATCCGCAATGACCAGAGTCATCAGCAGAACGCCGATAATGCCGTTGACGTTGAAGAAGGCGATGTTGACCTTCGACAAGTCGCCGCTTTTCACCAGCGAATGTTCGTAAGCCAGCAACCCCGCCACCAGCACCACCCCCGCCAGATAAAGGCTTCCCAACAGAGGAAACGCCGGGAGAAGCAGTAAAAGCACCGCCACCATGACCGCATGAAAGAAACGCGCCAGCGTCAAGGCGCGAGCAACGCCCAGTGTCGCGGGGAGCGAACGCAACCGGTTGCGGCGGTCGGATTCCACGTCCTGGCAGGCGTAAATGATATCGAATCCGGCGAGCCAGAAAACGACCGCCGCGCCCAAGAGGAGCGCGGCGGGTGAAATTTCCGCACGCACCGCCACCCACGCGCCAACGGGAGCCACGGCAAGCGCCAGCCCCAAAAAAAGATGCGAATAAGCGGTGAATCGCTTGGTCAGCGAATAAAAGAACACCAGCGCCAGCGCCAGCGGCGAGAGATAAAGCGCCAGCCGGTTGAGCATGGCGGCGGCCAGCACCAATAACAGGGAAGAGGCGATCAGAAACACCCAGTACCGGCCAACACTCACCCTGCCGGCGGGTAACGGACGGTTTTCGGTGCGCGGGTTGAGCTTGTCGTACCGTGCGTCGACGATGCGGTTGAACGCCATGGCGGCGCTGCGCCCGCCGAACATCGCCACGACGATCCAGAACAAGGTTTGCGGCGCCGGCATCCCGCCCGCCGCCAGAAACGCGCTCATCACCGCAAACGGCAGCGCGAACACCGTGTGCTGAATCTTGATGTCGGCAAAAATGATCTTCAACTGTTCCGGAAAAGTGGTCATGGTTTAAGGATCATGCTTCAACACCCTTTAAGAACTATGCAGGCTCGGGCAACGGCAGGTTTTCCACCCAAGCACGTCGAGGGATGGTAAAATCATCGAAATCCGCTCCCGGTAACAGTCCGAAACCCATTTGTCCCCCGTTATCACTGTGCCCTGAAAGTTTTGAAATGAAAAAAAATTGTAAATTCTGCCTTAAAGAAAAGGAATTAATAAAAGCTCATATCATTCCAAGGTGTTTTTGGGGTCCACTAATAAAACAAGAGGGACCTATTCATATCATACCGACCAATCTTCGTGAGCGAGAATCAAGGTCCCAAATCGGTGAATATGACCCCGAATTAGTCTGTGAAGACTGTGAAGAACATTTTAAAATCCTTGACAATTATGCTTGTAAATTTTTCATGGAAGATTTCGACAAACTATCAGCCCCCATCCAAAATAACGACGATAGATTTCTGCAAATTAAAAATTTTGATTACGAGAAATTAAAATTATTTTTCTTATCTATTCTTTGGAGAGCTTCGGCTTCTGAAAGAGGCTATTATAGCCAAGTAGATGTGGGTGAAATCTATGAAGAAAAATTAAAAGATATGATCCAAAACAAGCAACCTGATAAATTCAAGGCGTTCCAAATAATAGTATCAAAATTCAAACCCTCCACCTATAGCACAATCATGCTTTCTCCTACTCGATATAGAGTACAAGGGGCACGAGTTTACAAATTTATTTTAGGGGGATTTGTAGCTATTATAAAGGTGGATCAACAACCCTTTTCTGAAAATTTAGATTTTACAAGCTTAAAACCCAACCAACCTTTATATATTCTTCAAGGGGACATAACTGAATTAAAGGAATTTCATTCTTCCGTCCAATCTATAAAAAAA
>Ga0114931_10005308_pt1 | contig 15919 bp, 14 predicted proteins | sample 2SBtaG_FD_89579 | JGI IMG/M metagenome (GOLD analysis project Ga0114931, IMG submission 89579) | Deep subsurface microbial communities from Kolumbo volcano to uncover new lineages of life (NeLLi) - 2SBTROV14_V59a metaG | ecosystem: Environmental > Aquatic > Marine > Volcanic | place: Kolumbo...
GAAAAGGTACTACAAGGTCAGAAGGAAATGGAGGATCGTTGGAAGAGGGTACTTGATTTTCTTAACAGCAGATTCATCATCGGAGAATTAGTAGGGAAGCTCTATGTTGAAAAATTCTTCCCACCATCTTCAAAAGCTAAGATGCTGGATCTCGTTGAAAATCTGATCGAGACCTTGGGAGAGAGAATCAAGGATCTTGATTGGATGGGTGAAGAGACTAAGAAGAAAGCACTTGTAAAGCTTGAGGCATTTAATGTAAAAATCGGATATCCAGATGAATTTGAGGATTACAGCAATCTGGAGATTAGTCCAGATATGTCCTTCATTGATATTGTCGGGAAGACAGCAAGATTTGTACGGGACAAGTCCTTTGAGAGATTGTACAAATCACCAGATAAGAAGAAGTGGTTCATGTCTCCACAGACAGTCAACGCATACTACTCACCACTGCACAATGAAATTGTCTTTCCAGCAGCAATTCTTCAATTTCCATTCTTTGATCCTAATATGAGTGATGCGGAGAATTATGGAGGAATCGGTGCAGTCATAGGTCATGAAATCACTCATGGGTACGATGATAAAGGTTCTATGTTCGATGCAAAGGGGAACATGAACAACTGGTGGACAGAGGATGACCAGAAGAAATTCATGGAGAAGGCAGACTATTTTGTCAGGGAGTACGAGAAATTCCTAGTGGATGGTAAACCATTAGTTGGCAAGCTTACTCTTGGAGAGAATATCGCTGATCTTGGGGGAATAAGGATCTCTTTCAATGCAATGAAAAAGCATTTCGAGAAGGTAGGAGAGCCACCTGCAAACCAATTTACAAATGAAGAGAAATTCTTCCTCTCGTACGCCCGAATCTGGAGATCACTGAGCAGACCAGAGGTTAAAGAGATGCTGAGACTCTCTGATCCCCACTCACCTCCAGAGGCAAGAGTAAATGTTGCGCTAGCTAATGTCCCTGAGTTCCATGAAGTCTATCCTTCAAAAGATGGAGATGGGATGCACAGAGCAAATATGGTAGAACTCTGGTAGTACAGAGATTGCTTTTTACAAAGACTGCTTTTTACAAAAATTACTTTTTCCCGAGAATGCACCTTTCTAAAATATTAGATGACACCTTATATCTAAAATTGGCGAGAATCCCAAGAATCAATATCTTTTAAGCCAAATTCGTCGTTCGTATCTATAGTTTTAGATATCCAGTAGGCTCTCATAATATCACTGCGAGTTATCCAACCGACTATGTCGAGAGAATTTTGACCGCGAACAACAGGTAATCTGTTTACTCGCTTCTCCAACATTTTTAGAAATGCCTTAGAGACACTTTGATCCATAGATATAGTAATAACCTCCTGGCAACATATCTCAAAGACCCTTGTCGTATCAAATTCGATTTCACTTTTATTGATATCATGCTCAGTGACTATCCCAAAGAGCTCCTTACCTTTCATTACAGGATATCCGGTATGACCACTTTCTCGGATAAGTTTTAGAACTGCATTGACAGTATCCGAATCATGGACAAAGAGCGGATTCTTGATCATTATCTCTTTCACAGTCAGGTCTTCAAGTGTGTCAATTGCTGGAGTGAATTTCACCCCCCTCGCTCTCAATTTCAGGGTATATATGTCCTCTCGTTTCAGTAGAAGACTACTAATCACCCAAGCAGTGATCACGGTGAACATCAGTGGAAGGATCAACTGAAAATCATTCGTCATCTCACTCGTCATGATAATTGCGGTCAATGGAGCTCGTGCTGCTCCGGAGAAGAGTGCTGCCATCCCAAGTAGTGCCATGACTGGAATAGGGATATGTCCAATTCCCATGGACTCAAGTATAAGCCCAAAAGCAGTTCCTAGCATGACTCCAATGAACAGGGTAGGAGCGAAAACTCCTCCAGAACCCCCGCTACCGATTGATGCAGAGGTAGCTAGAAACTTAGCAAATGCAAGGGCGAGAAGAGTGGCAAATGGGAGTTCAAGTGCAAATGCTGCATCGATAGGTGCGTATGATATTCCACTAACTTGAGGATAGAAGAGTTCCAGTACTCCTACTATAAGTCCACCAAGCCCTGCAATGAGTATCGGTATTATCGGAAGCTTTTCGAAGAGAAATTCAATCTTGTAGAATCCCCTAACCCATAGAAAGGCAATTACCGCCATTATTCCACCAAAGATGATCAAAATCGGAATAATCCATGCGGTAAAGGTGAGATTGTACTGTGGAAAGATAAATGCGGGTTGCTCACCAAGGACAGTGTCTCCAATAGCGGTTCCAATAACTGATGCTGTGACTAGGGGGAGTACAGAGAATGACCGCAGATCCCTTCGAATGATCTCAATGCCAAAGAGCACACCTCCAAGTGGTGCATTGAATGTTGCTGCAATACCTGCAGAAACCCCTGCAACAACCATGGTTTTGCTCTCCTCGGCAGAGAGGTGCATCTTCTGTGAGAGAACACTTGCAAATCCTCCTCCAATTTGGGCTATTGGTCCTTCACGACCAGCAGAACCACCAGAGCCAATCGTAATAGCTGAAGCTATAATTTTGACGAAAGGAACTCGAATTCTCATTCGTCCATTTTTGAGATTAACTGCTTCAACAATCTCAGGAACTCCATGACCTTTCGCCTCTGTAGCAAGATAGTAGACCATTGCACCAACTATTAATCCTCCGAGTGTCGGAGAAAAGACAGTGAGAAAATCTTTCAGAGCAATGTTGTTCCCAGAGATTACACGTGGAACTACGACGAGAATTGTGAAGAAGAAATTGATGAGAAGCCTGAACGCAATCGCACCTAATCCGCCAATTATACCTACTAATGTTGCTAGAAGGAGAGTTCTAACCTCATATTGCAATGAGTGGAACTTGAAATTAGCAAAGGTTGCGAATTTCTCATCTACTCTTTTCTCCATTCTATTATCCATTTAATACAACATACAAAAGTGTTCGGAACAAATAGAGAATGAGTTTCAATCCATCTGAATTTTTTCAACTAACAGGGATATTATATAGTTCGAGAATTGTACATCTGGTGAGTTATCTAATTTGTCACTGATCTTATTCCATCGACCTCTTTCAATAGACGATCAATCAAGGATGAATGATCATTCAGAAATGAGCACTAAATAATTCGGATTTAGATTATAGAGAGAATCAGTCCTCTCTGAATGGAGCAAATAAGGCAATTCAACGCTTGTAAAAGAGGGGAAGTTTAGGGAGATTTTAGAATTTGTAGGTAACTCCAGTCATTTCTTCACTAAGTTCCCAAAGTCTACGAGCAATGTCCTCGTCGTATGAACGTTTGTTGGACTTAACGCGCTGGGCATACCCTCTTGCACCTTTTAGTCCCTTTGGTCCGATATAATCACCTCCATGTACATCCTCCATGGTTGCAGCATAGAGCATTGGAAGAACACCTTTCTCAACCTTCTGGCCCATTATCTTATTGGTGACGGTATACAATCGTGACAGGAAGGATTTCCCACCTACCGTTGGTCCATTTTGCTGGAGCTCGGTACTTGTGTAACCGGGATGAACTGCAAGGGAGATTACACTTGAACCTGTCTTTTGCAACTGCCGATTCAATTCATATGCAAAGTATAGATTAGCGATCTTACTCTGCCCGTATGCAGATGTCCTTCCGTACTTCTTCTCACTGTTGATATCATCGAAGTTGATAGAACCGCTGAGGTGAGCAATGCTGCTCTGTGATATAACGCGAGATCCTTCTGTCTTCTGCAAAATGGGGAGGAGATATGCTGTAAGAGCAAAGTGACCGAGGTGATTGACACCGAATTGAAGCTCAAATCCATCCTCTGTCTTCCGATATGGTGGTTGCATCACACCAGCGTTATTCAGAAGGACATTGAGAGAATCGTACTTCTTACTGAAATTATCTGCAAATTCCTTTATGCTCTTGAGGGATGATAGATCCAATTTCATCAGATCCAGTTTGGCGTCGGAATATTTATCGAGAATACGACGCTTGGCATCTTCACCTTTCTCTGTATTTCTGACTGCCATTATTACCTCAGCACCTTTTGATGCGAGCACCTCTGTAGATTTGAATCCTAGACCAGAATTTGCACCAGTTATGAGAATTCTCCTGCCAGTTTGATCCGGAACATCTTCAATCTTCCATTTCTTGTTCATCAATGGGGTTGTGTCCATACTCATTAATCAACAACTATTTGTTGTTATTTATAATGATTTCACTCACTTTGCAACAACTAATAGTTGTAAATTCTTAAATACCATAGTAGGTCACCCTATATTATGTTAGAAGCATTTGGACTGTCCTCGTATGAGAGTAGGGTCTTCCTTGAACTTCTTCGGTCAGGAACTCTGACAGCAAGACAGGTGAGCAATCAGTCTGAGGTACCTTATGGAAGAATCTACGATGTCCTCAATTCCCTTGATAGTCGGGGATTGATTATCAAAAGCGGAGATCGACCTCAGAAATTTCATGCTATTGAGCCAGAAAATGCGATCGAACGATTAAAGACTTCAAAGGTGAGGGAATTGGATCAGCTTCTTAATTCAGCGGGAGAAGTACAAAGGGAACTTGAGAAGGTGTACTCGGGTAAGGACTCTGATGAGATTCTCTGGAAGTTAGGTGTAGCTGAGAGTACGCTTCCAGTCTATATGAACTCGATTAGGGAGACGCGAAAGGAATACCTTGGTTATGTCGATCTCAATGGACATGAGGACAATATTGATATTATCCTTGAAGAGTCTATCCAGATACTTACTGAATTAAAACAGAAGAATGTAAACCTCAAGATGCTCATAGCTGTACCCAGTGAGAATTTCTTGGATCAATTTCTGCGCAAGTATCCCAATACAATTCAGTTATTGAAACTATCAGAATTGAGAATGACCAAAACCTTGGCGTATCCATTTTCGATAATTGATGGTGAGAAGTCTCTTATCAAGGTTCGCAATCCAGTTGATGACAAGCAAGACCTAGCAGTACTCTACGTATGGCAACAACAGCTAGCTAGGCAATTACGTAACAAATTTGTGGAGATATGGGAGAACTCAAAACCTATAGAAATATCTGCAAAACTCTTATGAAGTGTCATCCTTAGATTTTCTGAAGAATTTATTTGCGGCTAAGAGCAACAGTCCAGCAATTCCGATTGCCCCTCCAATCGTACCCCCAGCAACTGCCAGCGGAACACAGCAGGATGCACCAATTGCACCAAGCACCATTTTTCCTGATGTCCTCTCCGCAAGTCTATTCTCTTCTGTCACAAATTAATATACACACAGTAAGTTTTAGGGTATGAGTAAGAAATAGTGAATACTCCTTTAAATAGACCATCTTGCACCCCTACAATATTAATAAGTGAAATTATGACAGAGGCGTTTGTATGACAATTCAAGACATACTATTGAAAAAATAAACAAAAAGATTCCTAACAATTTATATCTAATGATTAGATTTAAATGTTAGATATATACATTGATATTATGGATTTTCCCACATGGAGACAGAAGTGGCAGAACTCGATCCTAATGACGATTATTCTCAAGAGGCTCTCAGAGTCACAGACATACGGACGAGAGGTTGTGGAGTATACCCAGCAACTGTTAGGATCTGAGATTAAGATCCCGACTGTATACTCTATGCTGAAGAGATTGAATGAAGGGGACTACATCGAAACAATTGGAGAAAAGTCCAAGGCACCAGAGACAAGGGGTACGAGGAGAAAGTACTACGAACTCACTTCTTCTGGAAAGCAGTACCTCACAGATGTTCGTCAAGTGCTGGGTAAATCCATGGAAATTATAGAGATGGTGATGAAAGAATGAACAATATCAATAGATACTACAATAAACTCAGAAGGATTACATCGAGTATTTACCACAAAGAACTGTATGAGGTTTTATTGACCAGTACCAAGGAGTATGGAATGGATGAATCTTCTGATGTGGATGCTGTGTTGGGGACACCTGATGAATTTGCGAAATCATATTTTTCGACATTAGAACAACTCCCAGCGAAGAGTACAGTCAGTATGATCTCATCTCTATCTACAATAGAGTTCACACATTTAACCATTGCATTCTACGGACTAATTTTCCTTCTTAATGTCATAAATTCCTGGGTTATTGGTTCAATGGACGCGACAGCTTACCAGATGATTGGAGGCATCGTCTTTTTCTTTACCTATTTTGGGGTATACATTGGTTTGAGAGGGTACTTCGATAAGTGGGTAGACACAGGGACGGAATTTATCCACCAACTCATCTCAGTTGCAATATCCCTTCCTGTACATTACATGGTCTACCTTTCCTTGATGGGTGTTTATGCAGATTCATACTTTTCCTTTCTTCCACCTGTAGCAATACTTTGTATTGTGTTACTCACTACCCCATTAATGGCTGATTTTCTCAAGGGAAAAATCGTAAAGACTTCTCCATCCAAGTATTATATCTTTAAACCAACAGGACATGAGCTTGCTATAGAAGTTCTTCCAAAAGCTGCTGTCACAATTCTAGTATTGGGGTACATTGTCCCCCTGAATATGACTACCATAATCACTTCATTGATAATTTGTGGCGTGATCTATTTTTGGTCAGTTGGACAACGAGATGTAAAGAAAATCAAGAAATGATTATATAATCACTTTATGAGAAGTGGTCAGAGTACGTCGACTGCGTAGTACACTCCGCTCTCAAGAACTATGGAAATCGTAATTGTGCCACCCGGGCGAGCAGTTACGACCTTTATCCAATCGCTTTGATCGGTTATCCTACCCTGCTCGAAGACTACATCGATTGTTGCGTTAAAGCTGGATGAGGAGAAATTTCCAGAGAGTACAAATATACTATTACCATCAGTGACATAATTCACTGTCGAGCTGATAGCAAGATCTCCAGTCGGAGCACCAGATGAGCCAGAGAAGTACGCATCGATTGCCTCATCGATTACCTTGGTGATATTGTTAGCTCCTTCAGAACTCACGATCTTTATAGCATTATGAGAGCCTGTCTTATCAGAGGGATCCAAAATCACGACGCCACCGAATCTCACTCCTTGAAATTGCAGAGGGATAACATAGGCATAATCATCCATCGATTGAGGATTGTCTCGTATTGGGTAGAGTAGTGGAAGAAGAGTCTCATATCCATGAGTTGTTGTATCTAATTGGTTGGTAATCTCAGTCTCTGCAAAGTTCTTTGCTGCAGTTGAGTCAATGAATCCGTACTCTGACCAGTCGTAGAAGTAAATTCCGGTAGAATTGGCTTTCATTGCACCTCTGAGTACTTGATTGTCAGAGCCTGTACTCTCAAGGAGGAAGTATTGTACATTCTCACGAGTGTCAGGATCGATGACAACTCGGACGTCATCATCAATTCCCATCTTCCACGGAGACTTGAATATTCCACCATAGGAAGTCAGTAAACCAAATTCTCTACTGGGAGAGATTGAGGTAATTGAACTTCCCCAAGATCCAACCATGTCTTTGAGCCAAGTCTCAGAATAGTACTGTACTCTTGCATAATGAGGAAGTGTGGTTAGATCTTGGTAGTCAGTAACTGTCTTGTCACTCTTTATTTCAAGTACACCTCCCTTCAAATAAAGTTCTTGTGTGACGATTCCCGCACCACTTACGCCTTGGAAGAGGGGAGAGGCTCTGATGCTATATGGAACCATGAGTCTCATCTTCCCATCACTTCCAAGAGTAAAGTAGGAATTATCACCTGGAATGTAATTTGGGTTGAAGTTGTATATGACACGGCTCATCTTATTGTCCAATGACAGCTCTTTCCCCACAAAGAAGTTCTGCTCGATGATTATTGGTTGGCGATCCGGATCTTTGAAATCCACACCAATGAATCCTTGGTAGTGATTAAGATCCTGCCGTATGAATGTGTCACCGTCGAAGAGAACTGCCCCTATCCAATAGGTAGAACCATTGATATCACCTAGATGAATATCGGTCACCAGCGTGTTTGAGCCCAATCGGTTACTCTTCTTCATGATTGACTGCGCAAGATCAAAATCGACGACTCTCAGCATCTCCCCATCCATCTTTGATTTGAATGGGAGATCTGTAGGAGCGGTCTGAACACTGGCATCAAAATATTCTGCTCGATCCACGGAGTAGTAGAAGAAGAGATTTACCCCGATAATTATAGGAAGAAGGAAGAGTGCAAGCAAGAGCACTGCTCGAATTTTCTTCAATTGCATGGTTTTTTCTACTTTGAAGACCTGAGTAATAGAATTAGCATTTGTCTGACCAGAGAGAATGTCTCGTAGCTTGATTGATCCAAGAAGTAGACTTGCATAGAGGGGTAATGAAAACAGGATTGGGATTATCCGATCTAATGAAATGAAGAGGATCAAGAAGCTGAGCATTCCAAGGATATTAAGGATATTTCCTTGGGAGCTACCAGAGAATCCACCATTCTCGACAACATATGCTATGAAAAGGGAGATACCTCCTAGAATTATATTAAGGACTAGGAAATACCAGAAGATTGAGACGATATTTGGTAGATTGAAGTATATCCAGAACCAAGTACCGATGAAGTAGAGGATCAGAAAGACGAGAAATCGAGGAATCTGTCCGATAAGATTGTTGACGATATTCTTAGACCCCAAGAGAAAGATCCAGAGAAAGATCGATAGAAAAGTTCCGAGTGCAACTGCACCCAAAACACCTAGGTACAAGTATACCATGAATTGAGAATAAAATTAGATGATATTAAAGTTATCCATCTTCCAGATTCCCAACCTCGATCTTGTCAAGCATATTCTTGCTATCCCGTAGGAGAATTCCAATAAAAATTGCATTGCTCAAGACCATATATACGAACCACACCATCACATGGACTTTAAAGAAGAGAAATCCAAATGCAACAAGAATTGACAGGATGCTGTGGTACAAATAGAATGCGATCCTTGGGATGTACTTACCTGCTATAAGTATGTGATCCTCCAAGCGTCCTAACTTTATGGGCTCACCCTCTAGGTAGTAGAGAGCACTGGCAGTTTTTTTTATCAGATTCTGATTCAGGAGGCGGTTGAGGTGGTAAGCAGCTACAGAAGGAGAGGAGTAGTTCAGCTCTCTCTGAATCTGTCGTACACCATATTTCTCTCCAAGAGCCCTTGCGAGGAAGTAGTAGACCTCGAGAGTCTTCCCTTTGATGCGAGCTAGATTCTTGTCAACATCATCAGTGCCTGGGTATAATTGGTCGACCACTGTTACTCCCTTCATTGGTAATCCTCCAAAAAGTCGTAGATGTAAATCGAGTAATATGTTGCAACTGAGGATCCTGTTTGATCAAGAGCTCCTACCGCTGCATATACAGTATTGTGCAAGTTAAAGAGATCATAGACTTTCAGGGTGGTCCATCCCCTTTCTTGGAAAGGATAATTATCATCACAGCTGTCATAATTGACTGTGCTTAGAGTACCAGAGTACCCTGTATCCTTCACAGAATTCCCTTTTACGGAGAATGTCTGTCGAACTAAGTCTCTTCCATGAGAGGCTTCACAGCCACCAAGACTACCACGATAGCCACTCGAGGTTTTGTAGAGAAAGACACCAAGAGCTACAGTATCCCCAATTCTAGAGACTGCAAATCGAGTCCCTGAGAAGTGAATTTCGCCCATTGTGTAGTCGAGAGACGTGGTATTGAACAGCCTCGGGAACAAAATTGTATGGGATTCAGTTTGACTGACTGACTTATCGAATTGGACATAATTTTCCAAAGTGGCATTGGTAAAATTAACTACAGCATATTGAATAGTACGATGCCTGAAATTCGTATAATATGCAGTGTTATTGTAGTCAGGGGAGTTATTCCAATATGTGCTATTTTCATAAAAGCCAGTAATATTCACTGTATCTAAGAAGACAAGAGTTGATACTCCAAGATCTACAAATTTAACGGCAGTAGTATCAGAGTCGGGAGTCAGTTGCCAGTAGTAAACCTTTTTTGTTGTAGGATCAATCATCACATAGTCTGCTTGGCTAATATCTGTCCATCCTTGCTGATCATCCCTGACAGAACCTACACCTGTGATGTGGATTCTTCCAAGACTGTCAACCATATCCACACTTGCATAAACCATATCGATTGTATAGTCTGGAGAGAGAGAACCCAGATATGCTTTTAGATCCAGCCCAACTGGATGGAACTTTAAGGATGAGTTGGTTGAAGTATCAAGAGGATACTCCTTGGAGAGTTTACTCATACTTGCAAAGAAGTCAATCATATAGAGGGAGGTTGATCCATTATTAGGAGTCATGAGTATCTGACTTGTTGAGTTGTAGGTTGCAATGTTTATTGGAGATATAAGATATGTGTCCTCTAGAGTTAATACTGGAGTAATAGAATATCTCTGAAGATAAAAATTATAGGTAATGATAGCTGGGAATCCATTCAAGTCGCTCGTATTGTTGAGTTCACTTCCTTTAGGAAACATCTGATAATATGTCTCACTTATAGATAAGTAGATGTAATTCCCTGATGCCATCACCTTAAATGAGAGAGATGATGAACCGTTGAAGTCAGTATCTCCAAAATTTATATCCAAGTAAATATGTGTAAAATTAGTAGTGGTAATGAAAATCTTTTTGAGATTTTGGCCGTCAAATTGTGAGAGATAGAAATTAAGGATTGTAAATTCTCCTATTATCTTGGAATTATTTGTAATACCAACAGAATTGCTCTCCAAACTTACCCAATATGCTTTGTCATTCACAGGGAGAATATTGGAAACGATTGAAAGATCCTCACTCTTGTAGGTTGAGATGTCTTTATGGTCAAGATTGAGGATGTTCACGGTTGCAAAAGATGCTCCGATGAGGATTGCTTGAAGGAGTATTACTTTTAGAAGAGTACTATTTGGTATGAAAATACTTATTGCAGTTGGTTTCATAGAATAATCTCCCCATCGGGCATATAAAAGAAAAATCTGACGAACAGTGAACTTTTGCTGTTCTAAAATGTTCTACAATTGGGAGATATGGGGCGATTGTAATACAATCATCCTATACTGTCAGCTAAAGAATAAATACTCACTTTCCGAAGTGAAAATTATGAGTAGGGTTGAAAAGGTCGTTGACGAGAAATTAATTAATTCTTCCTTATATATATTCTATATGCTGGCATTATCGCCCATTATTTATCTAATACTTCTCTTTGCCTTAGTAAGTGTAGATCTTGGGGAAAATTCTATCCAGCCAGATAATGAGTTGTTAAATTACTTGAGAATTGGATTAGTGGTTATTGCAATCTTAGTAATATTCATCGGAAAAGGAGTAGTGGAAAAGAGAATTCTAGCTGAAGAAAATTTCAATAAATTGGTGTCGTTGAATTTAGTCCTTTCAGTTAATTATGAGGTTATAGCAATACTGGCTATGCTCTTAGCAATGTTGGAGATATTCCTATTTCTCGGTTACTTTGATATCTTTCTAGTGACGGGAGTTATGATCGTCTCTATCATCACCAATATCATATTCATTAAGACCATTGCAAAACCAAGGATGCTTGGATTTTTAGGTACAACTATATTGGTACCGAAAAATCGAAGAAGGTGATATACTCCAATTCTCAGGCTAGATAATCAATCTTCTCTACATCCAACCAGAATGATACTAGATCATGATCTTTCGTGAATCGCGAGAGGAGTGACGCCACACTTAGTTTTCCAATTGAGAAGGAGAGTCTCCTTGCAATCGGTGAGATGTCGTCAGCGCTCCTAACAGTAGCTATCAACTTCTTGATCTCGAATTTTACCCTCTCATTCTCAATATCTGACATGAACTCACTCCACCTTGAGAGAGCATCTGTCTTGCTGATGACACGTAATACATCCAGGGAGAGGACGTTTGTGGTTCCTTCCCAAATTGAGAAGACCTGACTGTCTCTCAACAACTGCGGGAATCCTGAATCCTCGAGGTAGCCAACACCTCCAATTGCCTCCACCATCTCACTGACGACTGAACAGCAGAGTTTAGCGGTATAGAGTTTGATGACTGGGATGAGCAGTCGAAGGATGAGCTGCTCCTCCTCGGTTGCCTCATTGCACTCCTCCTTTCCCATGAGCAGAATTGTGAAGAAGGTGAGGTACTCACATCCAGTAACAATTTTCTGGGATCTGGCAAGAATCTCATTGTGTAGAGGAAGATTCCCGATTTTACTACCGAAGGCTTCCCTCTTTGATGCATACTCGGTTGCAAGTTGTACTGCTCTTTGAGCGTATGAGACCGCAGAGATTGCATTGTAGGTACGGGTGATATTCAGCAGGGTTGCTATCGTCTTAATACCCATATTTCTCTCCCCAACCAACTCTGCGGGTACTCCTTCCAATTCTAATTCAGCGGTTGGTAACGCCCTTGTACCCAACTTGTCTTTCAATCGATCAATTCGTAGATTGTTCGGGATTCCATCCTCATATATCTCTAAAATGAATACACTAAGACCTCTGCTCCCCTTAGGACTTCCTACCTCATCCTCTATCCTTGCAAGAGTCATTGCAGTATCTGCGGTAATTGCAGAGGTGAACCACTTTGGTCCAAAGAGTCTCCACTGACCATCGACCTTCCGGGCTACGGTCTCGGTTCTCGCAAGGTCGGATCCTCCAGTCCGTTCGGTCATCCACTGACCAGATACGAAGAATTCAGACGGATCTGTTGAGATGTACTTCTCCAGATATTTCTCCTTCAAGGCATCACTGCCATAGAGTTCAAGAAGTCTAGCAGCTCCATCCGTCATGGCTAGAGGACAGGTGTATATAGCAGAAGACGGTGTAAACAGGTGGAGCTTTGCAAATTGCACAAGTCTTGAATATATCCCAGACTGTCGCTTGTATCCGATAGATACCAGTCCCTCTTCTGCAGATATATCTTTGAGTTTGTCCCACGCGTTGGAAATTACCAAGCGATCAACTCGCTTTCCCCACACATCAAAATTCACCAGCTGTGGCTCCTCCATCTCTGCCTGTTTACCAAGTGCGTCGATCTCGTCCACAACACGCTGTCCGAGTTTCATGAGATCTATCCTCACCTCATTGTACACATCTTCTGGGAGAAAAGTTTGGAGAATAGTCTGAAGGATTTTGTCCTCCTCAAAGGGATTTCGTAGTTCAGGACCGTCCTGATAGAACCAATTCATTAGGATAAACTGGACATCTCAAATCATAAACTTTGTCCATATCAGGGAGATTAGACACAAGTAGGCATGATTCTACAGTGCAGTATGGATTTAGTTAGATTTGAGCACCAAGGATCAAGATACTACGGAGTATTGAAAGGGAAGATATACCCATTTGAGGATATTGACGGGGAGGAGGTACTAAGTGAGACTCTTGTAAAGAAATTCTCAAGCTCCGGTTTGATGGATGCATCATTCACACTGGAGGAGGTTAATCTGCTCCCCTTTAGCAAGCAACCACATCTGATCATTGGAATCGGACTCAATTATCTGGAGCACGCATCAGATCTGGATGAGAAGCGTCCAGATGAATTTCCAGTGATCTTCTTTAAGACCCCAAATACATTGATTGGACCAGGGGAATCGGTGATTATCCCAAAACTTTCTCAGAGAACTACAGGTGAGGCAGAGCTTGGAATTGTGATCGGAAGAGACTGCCACAATGTGATGGAGGAGGACTGGAAGGATTACGTTGCAGGATTTGTGAGTATCCTGGACATGACTGCAGAGGATATTTTGAAGAAGAATACCCGATATCTCGTACTCTCAAAAGTATTTGATAGTTTCCTGAGTCTGGGAGGTCACATGAGAACAGAGATTCAGAACTTGGAAGATCTAAGAGTGAGAACTGTTTACGATGGAGAAGTAGTGGGAGAGAACAGGATTAGAAACATGATGTTTAGCCCTGCAAAGCTCGTCTCATTTCTCTCAGGAATAGTTCCATTGAAAGCAGGTGATATCATAAGTACAGGGACACCCAGAGCTAGTCCACTCTCTCACAATGGTACAATTAGATGCGACATCGATGGATTCATCAGCTTGGAGAATACTGTTGTTGACTCGAAAGTAGTGTGAGACGAATCTTGAAGAAAACTAAGATGACAAATCCATCAGCTCTCATCGAGTTCAATTGATTGAAGAAAGAGCTGTGAGTACTCAAGCACATTAAGAATGAATTTTCTATCAATCTCAGTATCTGAGGGCTTGTGGTAGTTGGGATTCCTGAAATTTGCAGTATCGGTGAACATCACTGAATCTATTCCCTTATCCCAGAAGACAGAGTGGTCACTTCGTCGGGTATCGGGTACAGCCATTCCTCTATTCGGTATGGAAAGAATGATCCTCTTGAGCGGATGGTCTACAGAGTTCATCAGAGGAAAGAACTTCGTTGCATCACTGTTGACGACACCCGCAAGAAAGTCACCTACTTCCATTTGTAGAGGTATACCAGGAACCTGCTTTTGCTCTTTGGAGGTGTATCCAACCGTTTCGTAATCGATGACAAACTGCAATCTCTCGATCAATCCCACTTCTTCCAGATACTTGACGAGCATCCTTGTGCCAACAAAACTGGTTGCATCAGCTATCGTCTCTTGCAGATGTTTCCTGAATTTCCTCCAAAATGAGGGGTCGAAATAATTGTCCTTGTACGAGTAATTTGTCCCTTGGATCTCATTGAAATTATCCAGTTCCTTGAAGACACGAGGGTCACCCTCCTCAAAATCGGGCATGACAAATGCAAGATTCAGTCCATTCTTGTCTTCCAGACAGTAATACCACTTAGCAAGAAGGTATACTAAGAGCATTCCAGAGCCATTATCATCCACACCAGGGCATTCAGGGACTGTGTCGTGATGTCCGAGAATAAGGATAAAATTCTTCGTCAGGTCAGGTGGGGGAATCCAGAGATTGTATCCTGTGAATTGGTGATACTCAAAAGAGAGAATTTCTGCGGGGATACCCTCTTCTACATAGCTATTTTTTATACGCACAACTGCCTCCCTGTGATTGTCAGGGGCAGTCCATATATTTCTGTCACCACCGAGAAGCTCCAGAAATGTTGAAATGTCTTCTTGCACGAAATCGCACTAGTCCATATGGTTTTGAGCTTTGTCAAACTACTCCGTACGAAACTTCAATTTTTGCGATCAAAGAGGGAGAATACCTACAGAGCAGTACAAGCAACTTCTTCATACTCGGTTAATATCTATGGAGCAGATTTCATATGTAACTAAGATGAGAGGAATTGACTACATATTTTTAGCCTGAATAGATAATGGAGTCATATGTCGATACCGAATTTTGAATTAAGCATTGATAACGGGACTACTATTTCAGATAGCGATATAAAAAATGGGAAAGTGATTCTCTTCTCCTATCCGAAGGCATTCACACCAGGGTGTACAAAAGAGGTGTGTTCTATTAGAGATTACTTTGCAGAGATTAAAGCAAAGGGTATCAAGGTCTTTGGAATTTCTGCTGACAGCATTGAGAAGAACAGAAAATTCAGTGAGGAATACACCTTACCTTACCCCCTGATCTGTGACGAGGAGAAAGTGCTTCTTAGTGCACTCGGGATGTACGGAGAGAAGAAATTATATGGTAAAGTGTCAGTTGGTATCCTGAGACAGATTATCTTCTTCAAAGATGGGGAAGAGGTCAAGAGAATCAAAGGAGTAAAGACCGCGGTTAGCGGTGAGCAAATTCTCAAGAATGCAGAGAAAATCGGCTGGTAAGCACACTCACAGACCTTCTCTTTACGTACAAATTGAACGTGCAGTACATTTATGCACAATTATCCTTAAAAGTATGTAAGAAAAAATAAATGTCACCAAATGAAAACGCAAAACAGTTATTTGCAAAAACAAAGGTCATTTGTCTTCTCAAAAAGAGGAATGAGACTTGTGAGCAAATTAATGGTTTTATCGATGATTTTTCTAATATCATCGAC
>Ga0114931_10005309_pt1 | contig 15918 bp, 13 predicted proteins | sample 2SBtaG_FD_89579 | JGI IMG/M metagenome (GOLD analysis project Ga0114931, IMG submission 89579) | Deep subsurface microbial communities from Kolumbo volcano to uncover new lineages of life (NeLLi) - 2SBTROV14_V59a metaG | ecosystem: Environmental > Aquatic > Marine > Volcanic | place: Kolumbo...
GTCATTCCGAACTTGATTCGGAATCTTGAAAGTCGTGCCAGGCATTAAAAATGCTTTCACTCTTACATCCTCGTTACGCTCCTACTCCGAAGACCTTCGTAGGAGTAGCTCCGCTAAACAAGGACGAGTTGAGCGTTTTGGGGCGGACTTTTGCCCATGCCCGACATCTGGTGGGGTATGGATTATTTCTTTAGTTTTTTCGGATCCCTGCTTGTGTGAAAAACGGCATAAACAACAACGAATTTCTTTTCTAAGCCATAGACAATTTTAAAGGGAAAACGATCCATCACAGCCACTCGCAACTCATTATCTTGTGGATACAAAAATGGTTTATCAGTTATTCTTTCAATGTACTCTTCGAGTAAGCTGACAAACTCTGATCCTAAGCCTTCTTTATGGTCTTCATACCAGGTAAAAGCATCACTAATCTCATCAGTAGCTTCTTCTTTAATTACCAGGTGATAGCGCATTTACCCTTGCAGGCTCGTCTTTACTTCTTCCCAATTGTAGGACTTGGATTCACCTTTCTTATGGCGGGCTATTCTTTTATCCAATTCTTCACGCTCTGCTTCACTAAGCAAACTACTGGATTTATCAGCCTGCATCATTCCGTAAACTAATTTTAAAAATCGTTCATCAGCATTCTTTAAGTACTCTTGAAGCTCTTTACGTATGGTTATTGTACTCATAAGCGTTGGATAATTGTTTGATTGTAAATATAACATTTTCATATTCATTTTTAGTTTCAATTATACTAGAGGGTGGAGTAACTGAACTTTTACGTTTTAGGATTCATATTGATTTCTTCTTGTTAGGGCACAATAGGTGCTATACCTTTCATCCTCCTTAGAAATGGCACAAGGGCCGCTTCAATTAGCCTCGAACATGGGGAGCCCTTGATTCAATCGAGGTCGAGTTGGGTATTGGCAAGATAGGCATCAGTTGTTTCTGATTTGCGTACAACCGACATTCCGGACTTGATCCGGAATCTTAAAGATTCTACAGGGCTACAGTAGATGTAAGATCCTGAACAAATTTCAGGATGACGTAATACTACATCATCAGAATGTCCCGACTCACCAACAACAAACCGTCATTCCGGACTATCCTGCTAACATTCGAGCTAACGGTCATTGGTAATTTGTTTCAGAATCTAAAACAGCGATATTCGTAATAACATGCCTAGTCTGACTTAACGACACTTTTTGACGCTGATTAAGTATCATTGAGACGCTAAGACCAATCAAGTTACCTTAAGGTCCAATTGACTACGCTTGAGTTCCCGGATCGGAGTCCGGGAATAGGCTAATTTCCTCCTGCATAATCCAGTGCCGGCTCCCGATCACCCAAAATTGGCTTGTAAACAAAATTTTTTCCCCTTCGTTCTTCGAGCTCTTCCTTGGCTTTTTTGATAATGTCCGGGTTCTCAAAAAAATCAATGGCTGTCATGGCAACGGTTTTTGCGGCGACAATCATTCCTTTCACCCCCATACTTGTGCCGCCGGCGGCAACTGCTTGCCAACTATGGCCCGGTGTTCCGGGAGGCCAGGTAGCAGCCGACATACTTACCAGTGGAACGATCCAGCTTACATCACCGGCATCCGTTGAATAATTACCGGCTTTTTCTGTAATCACAAAGGGTTCTACCTTTGCGGCCATATCAGGCGTAAGTCCATCTGAAGAATAAGTAGTCATTAACTTTTCTGCGAATTCACGTTCTTCAGGGGAATAGTTGACCCCACCTACCTTTTTCAGGTTCTCATACATCACTTTGGACAACTCCAGATTCGGTAAGATGTTAAATGATCCACCGGTCAATTCATAGGTCATGGTTGTTCCGGTTCCCATAGCTGCGCCTTCAGCTGCCTTAACGGACCTGGCCAGAATGTCCTTCACGATCTGCATACGGGGATTCCTGATAAAGTAGTAAACCTCTGCGAAAGCAGGTACAACATTGGGAGCCTCACCTCCATGAGTGATCACATAGTGAATGCGGCTGTCAGAAGGGACATGCTCTCGCATCATGTTCATCATATAATCAAATGATTCCACGGCATCCAGGGCGCTGCGACCTCGTTCCGGCGCGCCTGCAGCATGGGTAGCTATCCCCTTGAACCGGTATTTAACCGATGCAATGGCCAGGTTGGTGGCGACACGTATTTCATTCTTGGTTCCGGGATGCCAGTAGATGGCTGCATCGGCATCATCGAACAAACCGGCTCTGGCCATGTACACCTTACCAGCTCCCCCTTCTTCCGCAGGAGTTCCGTAAACGCGTACGGTCCCCTCATGTTTGGTTCTGGATAACCAGTGCTTCACTTCTACTGCAGCAGCCACACCGCCCGTACCAAACAGATGATGGCCGCAGGCATGGCCTGACTTGGTGCCATCTTCCCGTTCTTTACGGTAGGGTACTGCTTCCTGTGATACACCAGGTAGCGCATCGAACTCAGCAAGAATGGCAACAACAGGTTTGCCGCTTCCATAAGAAGCAATAAAACCCGTTGGCAATCCGGCTACGCCTTCTTCCACCTGAAATCCTTCATTTCGAAGCAGGTCCTTTAACAGACCGCAACTTTTCACTTCCTGATAGCCGAGTTCAGGATCCTTCCAGATCTTCATGGCGGTGGTGGCATAGATTTGCTGCTGCTGATCCAGTTCATTAATTACCTGTTGTTTTTCTTTTGAGATTTTTTGTCCATACATGGTCATGGAGGCCAGAGACAAGAAAACCCAGAGAATAGATCTTTTTTTCATAGCTAAAATGAATTTCATTAAAGGTAGAAAGGTTTATTATCATATTCAATAAAATTTTGATGAGCGAGACTTCTTCTTGCTATAAAGAAGACCAAGTTGCATGGAACAATTGATGTTCAGAGGCAAATTCATTGTATTTTCGGACACAACATGACAAAAATCATATTCTAACCCATCTCTATGATGAAAAACATTGTAATCACTGGAGTCTCTACCGGCATCGGTTATGGGGCGGCTAAAAAGTTTTGTAATGAAGACTTTCGGGTTTACGGAAGTGTGAGGAAGCAATCGGATGCTGAACGCCTAAAGAAGGAACTTGGCGAGAAATTTATCCCACTAATCTTTGATGTGACCGATCGCAGCGCTCTGTTAGATGTAGCCGGCCGGGTCAGTAAAATGCTGAATGGCAGAATTCTTGACGGGCTAATCAACAATGCAGGAATTGCAGTGAGTGGCCCGCTCATGCATGTAAACATGGACGACCTCAGATATCAGCTGGAAGTGAATGTGATTGCCGTTATGGCCGTAACCCAGGCCTTTCTGCCCATGTTAGGCGCTGATAAGAACAACAAAGCCTTGACGGGGAGAATAATCAATATGGGTTCAATTTCAGGCAAATTGTCCTTTCCATTTTTAGGGCCCTACTCTGCCAGCAAATATGCTTTGGAAGGGATCACCGATGCCTTGCGCCGAGAACTACAACTTTATGGGATCAAGGTGGTTCTCCTTGAACCGGGCCCGGTGAAAACAGCCATCTGGGGTAAGGTAGACACTGAAGCCTGGGAACGACTGAAGCAGACGGATTTTTTTGATGCAGCAAGTAAGTTCAATGAGTTTTTCTCGGGAGAAGGGGGAAAAGGTATTGAACCGGATGATTTCTCTAACCGGTTATTTAAAATATTTATGGCTCCCAATCCTAAAACAAGATATGTAATAACAAAAAACAAGTGGCAGATGTATTCTATACCGAGATTGTTGCCGGATAAAATGATTGACAAGGCTGTTGGGAAACAGTTTGGTTTGAAAAAATGAGATAATCCAAAGAAGTACCGAACGTGGATATCTCTTAAAAAAGGAAATTGTTCTCAATGAGGTGATACCAATACTTATGTTGATCCTCATGTCTGTTTGACCAATATTTACGTAATTTGTGATTCTGTGCGGCAGACAATCGCTATACTGTTGGTTAGCATAATGGCCATTTTGATTTTCCCATGGTCCTCTGTATGTCTTACTCACCCATTTGGTCATCAGCATCATAAGCATAAACCCGGAGTTCTGACTCCTTGTCAGAAGCGCTTGACGTGCAAAGAGATAAGTTTCTGGCCTCCTATGCAATGCCAGAGGTTATCCTTAAACTCAGGATCATTCGAAGACTCAAAAACCTTTGGATCTCTTCAATCTATTTATGTGTTTGTGGTTTTTGTTCGACCAGAATCACCGCATATTATTGTGAAAACAAATGTCCGTACAGTCTCATCCGATTTTATTTTACGGGACATGGGCCCCCCCTCTGGTTCATATTTACTTCGTGCTCCTCCAATTGCTTAATGGACAGACCTGATCATTGATCTGATCGATCAAGATGATCCTTGAATGTCTTGATCAGAAAATTATTTAATATCATCAAAAAACTTTATACAGTCAGCCGACTGGTTATTGGCTAAGAGGCTGATTACAAATATAATATCATGATAAAACTATCCTTTCGCAATCCGTATCTTATAATGGTATTTGCATTGATGGTTGCGGTATTAGCAACCGTATTGATTCCGAGAATGCCGGTGGATATACTCCCACAATTCAAAAAATCGGCTATGCAAATTTTGACGCTTTATCCGGGAATGCCTCCAAAAGTTGTTGAAAAGGATATCACCAGTAGGATGGAGCGCTGGACAGGGCAGTCACCAGGGATTGAAAAACAAATATCTAAAAGCATGATGGGTGTGAGCATTGTGACTAATTTCTATGGTCCGGATGTTGATCCTGCCGAGGCTATTGCCAATACCTCATCGTATGCAACCAGTGACATGTATTACCAACCCCCTGGGACGCTGCCTCCTATGGTACAACCGTTTGATCCAACAGCGTCGAAGCCTCTGTTGCTGCTAACTGTAAGTAGTCAAGTGAAGAGTGGTAAAGAGCTGTATGACTTAGCGTACTATAGTTTAAGACAGATGTTAAGCGGAGTTCCCGGAATAGTAGCTCCTGCTGCCTATGGGGGCACATTAAGACGCATTTATATCTACGTTGATCCCGCTAAGCTGGAAGCACTGGGTATTTCTCAAACTCAGGTAAATGATGCCATTAAAAGAAACACTACAATGATTCCATCCGGAATTGCTCAGATCGGTAAAATCAACTATGGAATTGATGCAAAGGGAATGATCGTGAATGTAAAGGATTTTAATAACATCGTAATCACTTTCAAAGATGGTAACCCGGTATATATTCGGGATGTTGGATTTGCCTCAGATGCAAGTGTCATTCAAACAAATATTGTCAGGGTAGATGGAAAAGAACAAGTGTATCTTCCCATCTTTAAACGACCCGGAGCAAACACAATAGCCTCAGTAGAAGGGGTAAAAAAAGTAATTCCTGAATTAAAAGAGCGATTACCAAAAGATGTAGAACTCAATGTAATTTTTGATCAAAGTTCTTATGTTAGAAACGCTATCGCTGGTCTGGGCAAAGCGGGATTAGGCGGACTTGTATTGGTAGTTGTCGTTCTTATTTTTTTCCTTGGAAATTTCCGGTCGGCACTTATTGTTTCTATTAGCCTTCCGCTTTCAGTACTCTTTGCCTTTATTATACTGTATTTTACTGGGCAGGCCATTAATAGTATTACGCTGGGTGGAATTGCACTGGTTCTAGGATTATTGGTTGATAATTCCATTGTGGTATTGGAGAATATTGATCGTCACCTGACTCAGGGCAAAGAGACCTGGCAAGCCTCTCTTGATGCGGCCCTGGAAGTAGCCACTCCTGTATTGACATCCACCCTTGTGTTAATTGTTATATTTTTCCCTGTCATGTTCTTGTCAGGTATGGCAAAATTTTTATTTTCACCGTTAGCTATAACTGTTTCAGCTGCGATGGTAGGATCATACATCTTTTCTCTAACCATCATTCCTATTGCAGCAGCTTATTTATTCAGAAATAAACTGCCAGTACCGTCAACCGATGGCTTGAAAAGGAAAAAACGTTCAAACCCGCTAAGCTTTTTCACTCGATTTATTGAAAAACTGAAGATTCGATATAAACACACATTACTTATGGCATTACATCATAAGTGGGCCATCCTGATGTCAGTTATAGTACTTTTTATTTCTTCGCTTATCCTGTTGTTTCATTTAGGTTATGAATTGTTCCCTCAATCTGACGTAGGACAGATGGAGATCCAGGTTCGAACTGAGACCGGGACTCCCCTGAGAGTAACAGAGGCAACTATCATTAAAATGGAAGATGTAATCAGGGTCGAACTTGGAGATGATTTGAAACAAATCATTTCTAACATCGGAATATTTTACGATTTGCCGGCTGCGTACACCCCTAATTCAGGTACTCAAGATGCATTTATTGACATACAATTAATCCCGGATCATAATAAGGGTACCTCTCAATATGCATCCAACCTGAGAAAGAAATTTCATGATGAATTTCCGGGAGTTGATGTCAGCTTTGATACCGGTGGCCTGATTACAGCTGCGCTAAATGAAGGTAAGCCTTCACCCATTGATGTGAATATCATAGGTAATGACCTGGGGAAACTACGCGGGATTGCGGAAAGGTTGAAAGATACCATTGCCTTGATTCCGGAAACCAGGGATGTCAGGATTCTTCAAAGAATTGATCAACCTATGAAAAATATTGATATGGACAGGGAAAAAGCAGCTCTTTTAGGGATAGAACCTGTTGATGCCGTAAAAAATGTAGTATCTGCCCTAAACTCCTCGGCCACATTTGACAAAGCTTTTTGGATTGATGAACATAATGGTAACCATTATTATGTTGGAGTAACCTATCCTCAATACTTGATTGATGATGAAAATGTCCTTTCAAATGTAAGTGTGGCAAGCAGTCGGAGTAAGCATGTCATACCTCTAAGAGATTTCTCCAAAGTCAAAGAGACAACAGGACCTGTTGAGATCAACCATTATAATCTTCAACGGGAGTTTAATGTTTATGCCAATGTTGAAGGCAGAGACATAGGGAGTGTGTCGGGGGAGATTCAAAAGAGGATTGATGCCATGTCTTTTCCAGCTGGATATAAAGTGGCGTTTCAAGGAGAAATAGAGACAATGGAAGCTTCATTTGGCGATTTGGGACTGGGCCTGGCGCTTGCTGTTGTGCTGGCCTTCCTGATTGTAGTTCCACTTTTCCGATCATTTCGTCAACCTCTGATCATCATTCTGGCATTTCCACTGGGCATTATTGGGGTTGCAGGTGCCCTATGGCTTAGTAATAACTACCTGAACATTCAGTCGATAATGGGCATAATTATGATGGTTGGTATTTCAGTGTCCTACGGAAATATTCTGATCGACAGGATGAATGCCCTTCACCGTCAGGGGTATGATAAATTGGAGGCGATACTAGAAGGTGCTACGGATAGATTTCGTCCCGTGCTAATGACTGCGGGAACCACAATCTTTGGTTTGCTGCCCACTGCACTCTCTCATCAGGCAGGAACAGAGCCGAACGTCCCTCTTGCCGTTACAGTGATAGGAGGAACCTTTATGGCCACTGTTCTCACCTTGTACATAATTCCAATATTATATTTTATGATCACCCGAACCGCTACTAAAGTCAACAACTAAAAAAATTATTCTATGAATGCGCTCAAAAAAATAACAATTGCCGGCCATATGACCCTTTTGGTGACCTTATTGCCAGGCTGTACTTTCCATGGAATTGAACAGAATAATCGTCCTTCTGCAAAGCAAAACAAAATCCAAACTGTAGAAGTAACTCTGCCGACTCACCATTCATTTGAGTCGAATTTGATCATCTCAGGAACGGCCGAGCCGAATCGGCAGGTGATACTCTATCCTATGGAAAGTGGGTTTGTCAAAAGCATACGTAAGGATATAGGTGATAAAGTAAAGAAAAGAGAGGTGGTTGCTACCTTGGCCAATCCGAATTGTTTAGAAAAAAGCAACAATTTGAGGCCGAATTGAATGGGAAAAATGCGGCCTATAAGAGATTGTACAACACCTATTCAAAGACGCCATCTATAACCCCATTGCAAGCAGTGGATGATGCCAAAATGGATTATTTATCAGCAAAAGCGTTGTTGGATGGAATTAATGATCGAATAAATTTTTTGCAGGTCAGGGCCCCATTTGCCGGCATAGTAAGCCAGAGAATGGTGGATAACGGAGCAATTGTTCAGAATGGAATCGAAAATCATGATGCTCAGCCGATAATAGAATTACAGGAAGTCTCTCCAATTCGGGTCGTTGTTCTTTTGCCAGAGTCAGATGCTGTTTTGGTGTCCAAAGGCACAAAGGTCATCGTGTCCTTTCCTAATCTAACCGGCCAGAATTATGAAGCAGAAGTCAGCCGAAGCTCAGGATCATTAAATGCAGATTCAAAAACAATGCAAGTTGAAATTGATTTACCTAACATAAATTATATAATTAAACCAGGCATGTATGCAAAGGTTGAATTTAAGTTGCAAAGTCGAGACGATGTATTGTCACTGCCACTAACGGCAACGTATATTCAAAATGATGAACCATACATATTGGCAGTGGATACTAACCGGGTTGTTGCTCTGCCCTTGGAAAAAGGCTTAGCAAATAAGGAATTCTTTGAAGTATTAAACACGAATATCACCGAAAATACTCAGGTGATCATTCAGGGTAAAGGTCTTGTAAAACCTGGAGAAATTGTTAAACCGGTCTTAACCAAGTAAAGCTATGAATCGAATGAATTACTACATGACAGTTGCTCTTGTTTGTTTATTTTCAATGTCAAAGGGGCTGGCCCAACAACAGAAACTAACCATTAGTCTAACCTCAGTGCTGGAACAAGCAGGGGCAAACAATCTGACCATCCAACAAGCTGAGTGGAATTATAAATTGGCAGTAGCCAATCATGATAAGGCCAGAGAATGGTGGCTGCCGAATATTTATACTGGTGCTAGCATTCATCAGTTATCCGGGGCAGATATGAATACTGATGGCCGAATATTTACTTCGGTTGATCAACAAAATTTCTGGGGAGGACTTGGATTAAATTTTACCTGGGATTTTGGGAAAGATAATTATACCGCAAGATCCTTAAAGTTCAGGGCACAAGCGAGTCGGTACGAAAAACAGTCTGAAAAAAATAATGTTCTTCTGGATGTAGTTAGCGCTTATTTTGATCTGTTGAGTGGACAGCTTAGCTATCAGATGTATGACCAACTCCTTGCTCAAACCGACACTATTACGAAGCAACTAAGTATACAGGTTGAAGCCGGTTTGCAATATGAATCTCAGCTACTGCTTGCCAGGTCAGATCAGAATCATCTAAGGGTTCAAAAAATGAAAGCAAAGATGGCATTTAAAAAACACTCAACTGCCCTGGCTAAATTGCTGAATATATCTCCTGAAATCACCTTGGTGAGCTCGGATACCCTGCTTGTACCTATTCATCTGATTGAGGAGACATCTCTTCAAGCCAGGATCGATTCGACATTCCACAGCAGGCCGGAATTTAGTGCTGCAATGATGGATCTGGAGGCTTTAAAAATGAGTAAAAAAATGACAACAGAAGGTTTACTATTACCCGAAATACAACTTGGAAGTTATAGTTCTTTTTTTGGCAAAATAGTGTCACCACTGTATTTTACAAATGCATATAATCTTTCACTGTTATGGAAAATTCCCATCGGTAGATTAACGGACAAAGGTGAATTGAAACAGATTAATGCGAAGATATCAACACAGAGGACAAAAATAGACCAGGTGAAAAACCAGGTACGCAGTGAAATACAACTAGCCAAGGAAACCTTAATGGTGGCAAATGAACAAATGAATTTTGCAAGGGATGGTAGCATGCAAGCTGAAAAGGCCTTGAAACAGGGTATAATGCGTCAAAATTCGGGCACGGTAGTACCGTATGAAATTATACAGTCTGAAGAAAATTACATTACTTCGCGGCTTGACTACCTGGAGGCAGTTTCAACCTATAATAAAGCCCAGTATAAATTATTTGTTGCTCTTGGTAACAACTTATAATTGAGGAAGGGTAGTGTCTTCGTAACAGACCAACCAAAAGAGACTGATGGTGAATCGTTGTCAGAGTATGTAAAAGGAGGATATGAATCCTTCCTGGCAGTTAATTATACCTTTAGTCATTGAGATTAATCAACGTTTTTACTGTGCTTTTGGGGTTGGGAACCGGACATGCATCTCTTCAACAAACTGCAACCATTCCTTTTTCATTTCCCGATATTTCTCAGGCTCGCTTTCCTTTAGATTATGACGTTCTGCAAGATCAATGGCAACATGATAAAGTTCAAGTTCAGAGCTGTCGAATGGCCGATGGGAACTTACCAGCTTCCATTCCCCTTTCCTCACCATGGTTCGTTCTCCATGTTCCAGACCAAAGACATATTCATTGCTATGGATCCTTTGATCCTTTCCCGACAACATTGGCAACAAGGAACTACCTCTCAAGGGATATACCGGATGACCATTTAAAGAATCGGGATAATCCGTTTCAGCCAGTTCATAAAAGGTCGGGGCGAGGTCCATCAGTGTTACAAACTGATCATCAATAGCACCCCATCCTTTAACTCCCGGTCCATGAATGATCATTGGTGTGTTGATCCCCCCTTCGGTGGTATATCCCTTAAAATAGCGAAAAGGAGAGGACCCCGCTTCCGCCCATGGTGGTCCGTATGAAATAAATGAACTTGGATCACCCATATGGTTATAATCGTCATTAAATTGTGTGTGGAGGAACGGACCATACTCCTTATCGTAAAAGAAATCTTCTGCTGCGGCTCCATTGTCGGCTATAAACACGATGAAGGTGTTTTCATACTCCCCAATATCTTTGAGATGTTTCAATATTCTGCCTATGTTCATGTCCAGGTTGTCAACCATTCCGGCATAGAGTTCCATTTTGCGGGATTCCTTCTTTTGTTCCTCCGATGACAGACTGTTCCATGGTTTTACACCAGGGTACAACGTAGGTAAAACGGCGTCATCAGGGATCATGCCTACTCGTTTCAAACTTTCCAGTCGCTTTTTTCGAAGAATTTCATATCCTGCATTATATCGTCCCTTGTACTTCATCCAATAACTTGAATCTACCTGCAGAGGCCAATGAGGAGAGGTATAGGCTGCGAATGCAAAAAATGGATGACCATCTTTGTGATTACTGTCAATGTATTCTATTAGTTTGTCAGTGTAAAAATTTGTTGAATAGGCGCCTTTAGTCCAGGTGGTTTTCACACCGTCTTCTGTGTAGGGGGTCATCGGATCTTCTTTAAATAATCCTTTGCCATTGTAATGATTTCCACCTCCTCTTAAGTTGACAAAGGAGCGCTCGAACCCTCGGGCATGAGGGTCTGAGTCCGGATCCTTTCCCAGATGCCATTTTCCGGCTATGTAGGTATGATAACCTGCGGCCTTCAACACTTCGGGAATAATGGCAACCCTGTTTGAAATGTGCCCTTCATAACCAAACTCCGTGGTCCGTCTGCTTTGACGTCCCATTCCTGCAATATGGTTATCATTCCCTGAAAGCAACATGGCCCTGGTGGGCGCGCAGAGTGGTGAAGTATGGAAACGGCTGAATCTTATGCCCTCTTCCGCAAGCTTGTCGATGGTGGGAGTATTAATGTCTCCTCCGTAACAGCCCAGATCGGCATAGCCCAGGTCATCGGCTACCAAAAGAAGAATGTTTGGTCGGGAATGAGGTTTATTAGTTTTCGCAGGTTGTGTACAGGCAATGGCTATTGTTAAACCTAATAATAAGATAAAACGAGACGAAAGAGATAAGATTTGAATAAATTGATCAGCTAAAAAAGTACACTTGATAATTTTTGACTGGTTGTTCATGATTTTTAGCAGTTGAATAATTTATGCCCAATGGTGTTAATCGATCATATTTTTGCAGTGGTTCGGATAGTTTATCAACATAGAAAACTCTTTGCAATAAAAATACATATTTGCCATACAACATCTTATTGATGTTAATTAAGTGAGAAGTAATGAAGTCAGGTATTGATCAAAATCAAGAATTTTTCCTGATTTCCAAATTCAAAATTTCTGCTATCAACCGCATTTTACTAAGCAGCTTTTCTTCATTTTTACTCTCACCAAGAAACACAGTTTCTTCCGATGTCATTTTAATAAATCCTTTAAAAATCATTTGATCAACATTAACTCTCGCTACAAATCCATAGGCTGTGCTGACCTTCACTTTGTTGATATAGATTAATTCTACATCAAGAATTGAGAATTCTTTGCCATTTTTTAACCCTAAAATCCATAAATATTCTTTAATAGAATTGTGTTCGAGATCGATCCTCAACCGATGATGCGAGGTCGTAAATACGAAACCTGCAATAAAAAGAATGATAGCAAGTGCAAAATTAAATGGAACAGAAACGATAGACGTAATAATCATTCCAACACCGAGGGCAATGAAATGAAATGGAAAATAGTGATGAGTGAAAACGTCAAACCGGTTGGTCATAATTGATTCTGGTCGAATTCAAGCGAGGTACTTGTACCCATAGTGTAATGGAATACTCAGAAAGCTACTATTTCATAAAAAAATTAGCAACTATTCTTTATAACTACGATAAAGCCAGCATTCGCTGAATAGGAATAATTGCTTTTTTCTGTATGTATAAAGGTACATCAACCTCCGGAATTTCATTAATCAAACAATCATAGATCTTTTCCAGTGTATTTAGCTTCATATATTCACACTCACTACAGGCACATTCATTATCTTCCTTGGCTGGTGCTGGATATAGTCTTTTCTCAGGCACTTCTTTTTGCATTTGATAAAGGATTCCCGCCTCCGTAGCTACTATGAACTCTTCGGCGCGACTGGAACGAACATATTCGATCATTCCGCTGGTAGAGCCAATATAAGAGGCAATATCCAGGATCTGAGGATTAGATTCGGGATGAGCAATGAACAAGGCATTAGGATACTTCTTGTGCAAGTTGATAACCTTTTCCAGTGCGAAGGCCTCATGCACCAGGCAGGTTCCTTCCCACAACAAGAGGTCTCTGCCGGTTTTCTTTTGAATGTATTGGCCCAGGTTTCGATCAGGTGCGAAAATAATGGGTTGTTCCTGCGGAAATGACGCAACCATTTTTTCTGCATTTGAAGATGTACACACCAGGTCGCTCATGGCTTTGATTTCGGCAGAGCAATTAATATAGGTCAATACCTTGTGATTGGGATGTGCATCAATGAACGCCCTGAAGGTGGCGGCAGGACACGATTCCGAAAGTGAACAGGAGGCGTCGGAATCGGGAATGAGGACTTTCTTATCCGGATTAAGGATCTTGGCGGTTTCGGCCATGAAATGCACCCCGGCAAACACAATAATATCAGCGCTTGTTTTTGCCGCATGTTGGGAGAGGGCCAGGCTGTCTCCTACAAAATCAGCGATCTCCTGAATCTCAGGAACCTGGTAATAGTGAGCAAGAATTACAGCTTTTTTTGAGAGTTTTAAGAAGGAAATCTCAGATTTTAATATTCCCTTCTCTTTACTATGCGCTGGAGGAGTCGGAACATCAGAGTAAATCATTGGGCTATATCTTGAATATGTTCATTTCTATGCACATTTCTAAAGAATAGCAGGAGTTCCAAAACAAAATTACCATATCTCACACTATTAATGACTAACGGTAATCCTTTTTCCATCCAACTGCGTAGCTTTGTGGTGTAATCTTTCCTGCAACCTTTATAGTTAGTAACCCTCCTTCTGACTTCAAAAAATAAGATGATGAATAAACATTCTTTTCATATTCCTGTAATGGGTATTGGATTTACCATTGACACTCCATTAAAAGTGGCGAAATATGGTATAAACTCGGTAATTTCTTTGGTAGATGATATTTTACTCGAGAAATTGAGAAAAATGCAATGCCTGGCTAATCAGCTTCCGTACAAGGAAATTTCGGATAAAATAGAGGATTTCCGGGCTAAGAGGATTACCTCATATCTCAACTTGATCAATGAACTGACACATAAAAAGTTTGAGGAGTTGAAAAATGCAACAAAAGAGAAAAGTGATGAGGTCAAAGAATACTTCCAGATGTTGCCGGACACTTCAACGATAAAAAAAGAGTTTAACAGACTAACTTCCAAATATTTTAACATTGAAGAAATCAGAGATTGGTTAAGGCAAAATTTGTCAATGGGCAGTATTGATGTGAACATCATGACGAAGATCGATAAAACGAACTTTCGCGACAAAGAAGAACTTCCTTCAGAATTTAACGATGCTCATGCTGCCCTTCGTGGGTATGCTAACAGTGATTTGAGGTCGTCCATTGTATTATCTGCCGGCTTAAATCCGCGCTTGTACAGTTATATTGAGCAGTTTGAGGATTTTTACCCCAATGTAGAAGGCGATATCAAGAAAAAGGTGGTCATTAAGGTAAGTGATTATAGGTCTGCACTCATCCAGGGTAAATTTCTGGCAAAAAAAGGGATCTGGGTCTCAGAATACCGTATTGAATCTGGCCTTAATTGTGGTGGTCATGCATTTGCGACAGATGGATTCCTGATGGGGCCAATTTTGGCTGAGTTCAGGGACAAAAGAACAGAGCTGATCCATTCTGTACATGAAATTCTCGTTAAAGCCTTAGAAGAAAAGAACCGTACTATCCCCAAAGGGTTTGTTCCACTAAAGATTACTGCACAGGGAGGAGTAGGTACTGCAGAAGAACATCAATTCCTTCTTGAGCATTACCAGCTTGATTCTGTTGGTTGGGGTACCCCTTTTTTGTTGGTTCCTGAAGCTACTACTGTTGATGAGCCGACCATCGATAAATTGGCTGCTGCCCAGGAAAAGGACCTTTATTTGAGCAAGATATCACCTTTTGGAATCCCGTTTAATAGTTTGAAAGGAAATACTAAGGATGTTGAAAAACTAGCCCTGGCAATAAAAGGTCGACCGGGTAGCTCATGTCCGAGGAAGTATCTGATTTCAAATAAAGAATTCACGGATAAAACGATTTGTACAGCATCTCGCCAATATCAGCATTTGAAACTTATTGAACTCGATAATGCGGGGTTATCAGCTGAAGAATACAATCAGGAAGCAGAAAAAGTAATTGACAAATCATGCCTCTGTGTTGGCCTCGGTACCAGCGCTTTGTTAAAGAATGACCTTGATAGAAGAGTAGAAGGTGATGGTGTTTCGATATGCCCTGGACCGAACATGGCCTATTTTTCAAGGAAGATGAGCTTGAAAGAAATTACAGACCATATTTATGGAAGAGCCAATGTGATATCCCGAACTGATCGACCTAATATGTTTGTTAAAGAGCTGAACTTATATATCAAATATTTGAAAAGTAAGATGGAAGAAACCAGAGAGGCGTTCGACAACAAACAGCAAAAATATTTCAAATCATTTGTGGAAAACCTCAACAATGGTATTGCCTATTATCAGGGATTATTCAATGAGGTAAAAGATAAATTTGAAGGGGCTAAATCAGGTATTCTTGAAGAGTTGGAAGCAAGCAAGAAAATTTTACAAAATCTACTCATAAAGATTGAACGCAAATCGCAGGCCCCTGTCTTAGCCTGAGATATTTGCGGTATGGATGCGACCCAAGCGTTGAAGTAACTCTGAGAGGAAGAATGGATTACTGTGAAATATAATCAGACCTTGGCCAGCTTATTTTCAACTAAATAATCAACACTTTCCTTTACTGCTTCAAAAATATCTGTTGCACATTCATCAAGCTCTATCACCATCCATTTAGGATCTTTTCCACAGGCTTTGGTGATTTTATGAAAATCCAGGGTCCCTTTTCCAACAGCGACCATTGGTTCATGAGGGCCATTAGCCAAGTCTTCAGACCATCGGGCCGGACCATCCTTCATATGCAGGTATTTGACACGTTCTCCAAAATGTTTAACAATTTCGGCTGGGTCCTGACCGGCCGTTTTCACCCA
>Ga0114931_10005310_pt1 | contig 15915 bp, 32 predicted proteins | sample 2SBtaG_FD_89579 | JGI IMG/M metagenome (GOLD analysis project Ga0114931, IMG submission 89579) | Deep subsurface microbial communities from Kolumbo volcano to uncover new lineages of life (NeLLi) - 2SBTROV14_V59a metaG | ecosystem: Environmental > Aquatic > Marine > Volcanic | place: Kolumbo...
CCTGGTATGAAACAGAATCTATATTTGGGCGAGCTGTTGCCTTTCATGAAGTCCGTTCGTGGATGTAATAAACTAAATGATTAAAGTCGCTGCAGCCCTTGCTGAAAGTAGTATTGATTTCCAACACCGATTGGGAGCTGTAATCACTAATCGAAAAGGAACGATTATATCGTCAGGTGTTAATGTTAGGAAGACACATCCAGTTCAGGCAAGGCATGCTCGATTTATCAATCCCGATGCTTGTTTCCTTCATGCTGAAATTTCAGCATTAGTTAAGTGTCGAGAGAAACCTCATACATTATATGTTGCAAGGATTTTGCGAGATGGAACTACAGCACTAGCAAAACCTTGTCCAATTTGTCAATTAGCAATCAAAGAAGCAGAAATTGATACAGTAGTGTATACAACAGGAAGTGAAAACAAATTCGAATCAATCAAAGTTATAAACTTGAATTGATTAACAGTTGATATATAAGTCCACATAAGTGATAATAACTATATGAACACAATTGAACAATATGAAATTAAGGCACGAGCATTTCAAATAATGACTGGAGAAATGGCTCCTGGAAAGGATGTCCCAAGTTGTTGTTATTCGATGTCGTTCGATGAAAGAAGCGAAATGTGGGACAAGTGGCTTAAAGAAAATAGTGAATGTATTAACGCTATGATGAGAGCATTCAACGATATTATTGAAGATGATTCGAAATGAAAATAGTTGAAAACGTTATTGTTAAATCAAGCAAATGGAGAGAATCTGATATTGAAGATCTCTTTGGTGACGAGGAGGTTTACTTTACAGAATGTACAGATATTCCTTCATTGCTTGTTGAACTTAAAATTTACAAGTCAAAATCAAAAGCTAGGCAAGCTGGTAGGGAAGGTGATATTCCTCCTGGTTGGACGCACGAATTCAAAGCAAGTAAGAAGCGGCGGCTTTGGATTTGGAACCCAACAGAATAAAAATAAAATAATTTGTTGACTTATATTATAATTCAATATATACTTTAAACATCAAACATCGAAAGAGAAGAGAGAAAGATGTCGAATGTATTTGGAATTCAAGTTGATGGTTGTTCGTATACAGTTAAACATACTTGTTTCTTGGTAGGAGGGGAAAGAATAGAAGTTATTGGATGTGATGGTATTTCGATTGCACAGGCAACTATTGATCATAATATAGAAAATGTTGATGTGGCATATTGTAACGAAACAGGACATCCAAATGTAAGTACTACATATAATTTTAGTGAACTTGCACATAAGATGGACAGTAAACATCACGAAAATGTTGATTTAGCAAAATGGCTTGTTGCAACTCATCCAGTAAATGGATAACAAAATGAGTTCATAACGGTGGGCGCCTCTCTCAGTTGATACCTCTCTAGCCCACCAGACGCAGCCCCACCTTACGGTGGGGCATTTTTTTATAGAGAAGAATAAATGAAACCTAAAAAAGTCAAAGATAGAATAACCTTCTACCCTTTAGAAAAGGTGAACACATCTAAGTATTTTAATCGTTATAATCTTCCTGATGTTCCTCATGAGTATGAAGTATTAGTTGCAGATTTATTCTATAGAGGTGGAAAGTTAAAAGAATTCTCAACGAAAATTGATAGCACTAAAGCAGCACAACTTGTTAGGGAATGGCTCACGAGCTGGGAACCTGCTCATGAAGCTAAAATGGCAACGGTAGCTTACGCTTTCTGGGTATGGGATACACTAGACAATTAATAATTTGTTTCTTAAGAAATTGTTAACATGGTCAAATACTCCTTGATATCAAAAGCAGATATGGTTATAATGGTATAGTTGACATCGGGTCAACAACTAATGGTTAAATCCATTAGACAATCGTAGAAAAAGTATTGCTACTACTTAAACTACATCGTATGTGAAACATCAGGATGATGCGTAATATACACCACTCAACGGCCGCATTTGTGGCCGTTTTTTTATTGTTGACTTCAATCTCCATATAGGTTATAATGTTTATATCAACTAATGAGAGAATTCAAAATGAAACTTGAAAACGTTCGAAATCGTGATCAGTTTATTGAGTATTTGGATGAGCACATTCCAAAAGATAAACTTTCAGACCTAACAGTTCCTGAAGCAGCAGATTTTTTTGTTGCATATACAAACGCAAGAATGATTTTGGATAGCTACAGAACAAAAGATTTGGCTTTTGCACTGTTAGAGGGAATGCCTGAAATTCAAAATAATAATATAGCTCATGAAGAGTTTTTCCTAGCTTTTTTTGAAGATGCTGATAACGGTGATGATGATCAATACAACGAATGTATCAAAGAAGCTCTTGAAAATTTGAAGGATTTAATTGCTGATCATTTTGGGTTGACCTCAACCTCCATTTAATATATAATGTATTTTTATTAGGAGATTATTGATATGTATGCTCAGAAGGCTAAACAGGTTGTAGATCAGATTAAAGAGATTGATGTACAATCAGTATGGAAAGATGATCACATTACTTGTGTAGGTTCGCATATCTTATTCGAAGATGTATACCATCAAAACGTTACTTTTTTCTGGTGTGGTAATAAGGCACATGCTGCTTTAGTGTATTACGATAGTCCAAAATCTATTCCTCAACTCGTTGATTTATTCAACAATTATATTGAAAGTGAGCTTCGTGATTTGGAATATAGTGAGGAGGATGAATCAGAAAGCAATAAAGAAGCAAAAATGTTATTTGATCATTTTTCAATTTCAATTGAATAGGATTGACTGCATGAAACCAATTAAATTGTCAACACATTGTTTTACATGGCACAGTCTAAATGAAGTCTTTGCTGCTGATGCTAGTGATCTTCAAATAGAAATTCCATTTCTGTTTATATTAATTTCTGGAAGAACAGGGAAAGAAAAAAAAGTTACATTGAAAAGTGTTCGTAGACATGATGGTGATATTTTACATTGGACATTTTTACCTGGAGATGAATCATTTAAAGTTATAATTTATAACGACTGAGTGGGATTGATATTACTCAGAGTGGGATTCAAGGTACACAAAGTGGGATTCAAATTACTCAGAGTGGGATAAGTACAATTACACAACTTAAAGGAAATGGCATGACAGACATTTACACAGAACATGGATATGAAGACAGAGCAGACTATCTGAGATGTCTTGCAGATGAAAATGGTGTTAACTACGACATTGTTGTTGAACTTGCTTCTTTGTTAGGTCCTGAAGAAGACTTCGATGGTTTAGTTTCATCTGTAGAAGACTTTAGTATGTAACGACTGAGTGGGATTCAAAGTCCCAAAGTGGGATTCTAATTACTCAAAGTGGGATTGATAAATGTATGTAAAAATGAAAGTTCCAGAGTGTGATTTTACAAGCAAGAAATATTCATCACTTGTTGATGGAGCAGGATGTATTGCAAGAGGTGCATCAGGCCGATGGTGTGTTGTAATGTATGCAGGTCCCGAATTCTTATCTGAGCACAATATTGCTCCTCAAAATGCGGATGACCTTGTTAAACAAATTATTGCAAAGCATCCAAACGATACAATTGACTTCTGATTATAGTGCCAACTCTCTCTTTGCATTGTAAAAATATGTTTGGGCACCTGCAGGAGACATTCCCAACACATCTACAATACGCTGAATTGTTGCCTCTTTTCCATGTCCCTTTCCATACACATCCTGAACAATGATAAGTGCTTTTTCTTTCTTAGATCCTTTTTTGGGCTGGCGTGTTGTCTTAACAGGTTCGTCTACAGGGGTGTTGATATCTTCACTCCAATCTTTGGGCTTTTTAACTTCAACGATAACACCATCATCCTCAGGGAATGAAATTAAAACGCCATCAGATAATCATTGTAATCCTGGCATCTTTTGTTGATACATACTGACCGACATATTCACAATCATGTGCTGTCCATTTAATAAATTTTGCCATGTGCGTGCCTCTCTTAAGTAGTTGATGACTTGTCATCAACTATAAACTATCCCAGTGTTATAGTCAACAATTAAATACTCATCGTCATTTGATTCTGAATTTTCATTTTAATTAACATTAATTACATTATCACTTAAATGGAGGGTAAAGTCAACTGTTGACCAAAATACAAGAATATGTGATAATATCTTTGTTGTCAATCAAGAGAGGTGTTTAAAAATGAGTTTGTTAAATATTTCTAATTATGAAGAAGAACTCAATCAACATTCTTATCGTCGAACTGTCGAACTTGTTGTTGATCAGTTTGATCATAAAGAACTTATTTCTTTTCTATCTAATCTTAATGAAGATCAACTTGATGAAAAACTCCCATCTACTTTCGATATGTCAACAGATGATCTGAGAAAATTGACATGTTTAGTTGTTTGGAATTGGGGGTGGGAAGGATCTGATTGTTTCATCAAAATGTTCATGTGATTGTTGACCAAAACACAGGGATGTGTTATAATATCTTTGTTGTCAATCAAGAGAGGTAATACAAATGATCAAAGTTCGAATTTATTCAGTTTCAACATGTAGTGGTGATATTAATGTAAATCATGACTATAAAACTTTTTCATCATATAAAGAAATGTTTGATACAATTATTGAAGAAAATGGAGAAGAGGATGTAAATGGTGATTTGATTATGGATCAGTATGGTGAATATGAAATTATTTTTGAAGGTGATGTTTGGTTTGAAAAATGGGAGATTGTTGACGATAATTATTAAATAAATAACAAATAATAAATAATAAATAACATAGGGATGTGTTATTTATTATCTCAAATCATTAATAAAGGTGTATATCGATTTTCATAGGGTGTACTGATTTTCAGTATGACACATTTATTTTTATATAACTAGTTGACTTTTATATTAAAACATTATCTTACTCTTTTATACATTTCTGATTCATACCACCCAACTAATATTTTATCAACCCACAATTCATAACACAATCCATCTTTATCATCCACCTTTATTTTTACATTCTTATCATTATATTTTTTATTAACATCATCTTTTATCAAATCCATTATGTTATTAACAACAACTCCAATAATTTCAACATCAACATTCATCAACATACTTACATAAATTACTACATCTATTTTTTTCATAACTTCTCTCTCTTTCAATTGATAAACTAATTATCACATATAAATGACCAAAAGTCAAGTAATTTAATACTTTTATTTTAATATAATTGCTTGACTTTTATAACAAAATATGTGATAATGTACATGAACATATTGTTTAATTAAGAGAAGCAACACATGAAATTGTTGACCACAACAAAGAGATGTGTGATAATGGAATTATCAATTAAGAGAGGTAACACAAATGAGTTCGATTAACATCACACATGAGATTGAAAATAAACTGTTCAATACAAGAGATCTTCTTGTAGAGTTGCTTGAAGCTAACGACGCTGTTGTTCGTGCATATGGCGATTCCAGTGCACGTAATATTGCAATTGCAAGACAGGAAGCGGTTGAAAACAAGGCAAAAAAGTATCTGAAAATTAGTTGACTTTTGGTCCATTAAATGAGATAATGTTCCTAAGTTAAAGATAAGTTACTAATGAGAGGACATCATCATGTCGACAGAATTGAAAACAGTATCTGCTAATCACAACAGTCGCGAAGTTAGTGTCACAAGCTTCTTTGGTGGAGCAAATCGTGGTCAGTGCTTGCAGTTGACTCAATCTCGAAATGGTTCCACTTTCAATGTTGGTGTTGTTGATATGACTGAAGCACAGGTTCGGGAAGCAGTTGCAAGAATGACTGAATGGTTGGAGAGATAACATGATTTTGAACACATACTTAGAAGCGCAAACAAAGGAACGGCTTATTAATATTATGCATGAAGCTTTGGATCTGATGCAACAGTGCAATGGTCGTTCGCAGCTTTATTGCATTGTTGAAGCTGCTGGAGGGATGATATTCGAACAAGAGGATGGCTCGTTCAAGTTCTCTCTTCCGGAAGAATAACTGTTGACCTCAACCTCCATTTAAGTGATAATGTTTATATCAACTAACGAGAGGTAATTCAAATGTTTTCAAAAGGCGAACTTGTTAATTATTATTACAACAACCTGCAAACTCTTCCGACAAATAAGATCACGATTGAACGAGTTGTAAATGGAAAGGCAATTTCCACATCAGGTTCGTTTGGTGATATGGGACCTTTTAAAATGGAATTTGATATCGAAACTGGAAACGGTGTTGGTATGTATGCAGGCGCTTGTATTAGGCCGATCGAACATTAAAACAACTGTTGACAATAACCTCCATATAAGTGATAATGTTTATATCAACTGACGAGAGGTATCTTAAATGAGCAAAGTATTGGTAATGATGACAACTAATGATGAAGGTGATAAAGGTAGCTACAATGGTTCTGTCATTGGAAAAGTAGCAGATGTTATTGACTGTGGTGAACTCTGTGAAGAAGTTGCTATTGAATTCATTGTTGATCAGTTCTGTGAAGAGGAAAAGGAAGATTATCAAGATTGTATGTTTAAGTTAGATGTTTCCTCTCCTCATCCATATGACAGTGAATATCAGATGATGATAGATGCTAGTGGTGTGTTATATCACTTCATGAAGATCTAAAATTAACTGTTGACCATAACCTCCATATAAGTGATAATGTTTATATCAACTGACGAGAGGTACAACAAATGAGAAGATTGAGAAGATCAGACTTTTACATAATGTCAGCAGGATGCTTAGTTAACAACAAATCGGTTAGTGTTACCGATTGTCACAAAGCATGTGGCAATGACAGTGGAACAGTCATAGTTGCAAAACGTCAACGTTCTTATGGCAAATATTCCAAAATCTTTATTCATGGTTCTGGTATTGGGTATAGAGTCAGAATTCGTGGTTCTAGTATTGGGTGTAGGATCAGAGAAGGAGACCACGTAACTTATACTCAGGATACAGGAAACGGTTATAAGTGTAACAGATATGATCTCGAGATTGAAAACATTATTGAGTTTGATGACAATGGGAACTTCTCTTCATTAAACGACATCGGTCTGAATGAAAAGAGAAGATTGTGGGTGATGAAATAATTTCAATCATCTGTTGACCAAAAGCTCCACCTATGAGATAATATCCCTACAGTCACAAATGAGAGAGACATCATCATGAATCCAATCACGATAGACAAAGTTAGCAAATCATACAACGGCAAAGCAGGTTGCATGTGTGGATGTAATGGTAAGTACACTCTTCCTTCACACATCGATCTTGATAAGGCAAATGAGGAGATTGGTTATGAGGTTTACGATGATAGTGATGTGTCTGACAGGAGAGTCAAGATTGCTATCAATAAGATCACTAAGGCTCTGGAACAGTACAGTTCTCTTTTGGAAGATGGTGAGTATGAGAATGAGAATGGTGACGTGAGTGTCGGTCGTACAGACAAGTTTGCTTGGTACAAAGCGAACGGTCGTAATACGGTAGTTTACTTCTAATCACCTGTTGACTAAAAGCTCCACTTATGAGATAATATTATCACAGTCACGAATGAGAGAGAGCTAACAATGACTATTTCAAAAGAAGTTCGTAACAAAGTATTATCGATAGTGAAGAAAAACATTGCTGATGCTTCGAAGTATTACAAACGCGATTTCAAAATGCCAGTTGTTGAATTCACTAAAGGTGGAACGACAGCAGGTGTTGCACATGTAACACAAAACAAAGTCAACTACAATCCCATATTGTTGAGGGACAATCTTGATGCATTCTTAGCACGAACTGTTCCACATGAAATTGCTCACATTATTGACTATCAAGTCAATCCACAGAATCATCAAAGCAATTTGACATACTCAAGTAATGGAACCATCCGTCGTAAGAAACGTGACATTCATGGTCCTGACTTTCAGTTTATTATGATACGAGTTCTTGGTTGTAAAGATGCAACACGTTGTCATTCATATGATACATCAGGTGTTAGGAAAACCAGAAAGACATTCAAATGGGAATGTGTTGATTGCAATTGCACTATGGAACTTGGAGGAGTTCGTCACAAGAGAATGTTGAACAATTCGAGAAGCTATCGTCCTCGTGGCTGCAGTTTCAGTCACACATACGTTCAGTCCAAACCAACATTACCTCTAGCAGCAAATGGTGTGGCGCTCCCAAAGATACAGAAGTCAACAGGCAGATCAAATAAAGCTATTGCACGAAGCGCTTTCGCAACTACAAACAGTCGGAAAGGTTTCATTGCAAATTGTGTATCATTTGGAATCAAAAAGACAACAGCAAGTACCTACTATCAGAATTTCAAATCTGGCAAGTGGGCATAAGTGTTGACATTAGCACAGGGATGTGCTATGATGAGTCGATGGGCAAGTGTAAAGAATGAGAATAGGAATAAGGATCAGTTAGTTAAGGATTGATCGACCCTAAAAATAAATGTTGACTTTTAATTATTCAGCAGCTTGATTTCAATCCGGGCCCTGTATATAAAACACGAGTTTTTATTCCCCCATACAGCCATGCCACGATTCTCACAGTTCCCACAGTTCCCACAGTTCCCTACAATCCCTCTATAGTCCACCAATCAACTATTCAACTATTCATCCATAATCAATTCAATTGTCCAACAATCATTTAATGTCCCTTATATTGACTATTAACACGATGTTTCCACGTTAATGTCCCTTATAGTGACTATTAGTTCTATCCAGCAGTTAATGACATTTCTCCACGATTTTAAAAAACTGGGTTTGTATTTTCGCCAATCATAAAATTTTTTTCTAATTTTTTTTAGTGATATAACGTTTTTTGTTGAACTTATACATAACATTCGTATATACTGTATCTATTGTAAACACATTGTAAGCACATAATGAGAGACACATAATGTTAAAAAAAGTAGGAGTTCTAGGGATGGGAATTATTGGTATATTGTTAGTGGCAGGAGTATGTGCTATTGAATTGTTGATCCTTCATATAATAGGATTTCTTTATTAAAGGAGAAAGGTAATGGAAATTGATACAAAAAGTTGGCATTTTGTTTATTTAGCAAGTATGCGGGTGGATATACAAAACACAAAGATGGTAGGTTGGAGTTTAAGAAAAATTTCACATTTTGTGATTATGCCAAGCGTGTTATTGGTGGATTTCTTGTATGCTGTGCAATTGTAGCTGGTGGAGTCCTTGTTGGACTAGGTTGGATACAAGGAATTGGACTGATTTTAACACAAGATTTCGTGATGATGAATTTTGCTGGAGCATTTGGAGCTTTATCATTAGCACTTCAGATACTTGTGTTGGCTTTAATTGCAATTGATTCATTTTTAAATAAAACTAGATTGTTTACAAGAAATTGTGATAAAGAGCCAGGTTTTGTTAAAATGTGGGTTAAATCCAAAAAGGAAAAATATTGCCCTATTGTCACAACAAAAAAATAGTTAAGTTGTTGAAAAACTGCGGCGGGTGGTGGAGACGATTTAAATAGTGGGCGCGTGAGGGTGAGAAGATGTTGACTAGAGATGATAAATCAAATACAATATAACAATGAAAAAGATAATTGCATTCAGCTTACTTTTTGGAATAATAGTTAGTTATTTAACATATTATTTAACAACAGGAGATATGTTCCCATTCAGTCATAATATGAAGAATGGTATTGTTTTTGTTCTTCAATCAATGATTGTATCAACTAGTTGTCTTGCATTTTTGATTGTACTACTAACACCATCTCAACAAGATAATACAACAGAACAATGAAAAAGATATTTATAATCAGCTTAATTTTAGGAACGCTCCTTGGTTATTTAACATATTATTTAACAACAGGAGATATGTTCCCATTCAGTCACAGTGTAAGAGTTGGTGTTATTTTTGTTATTGAATCACTATTAATATCATCTTATTGTGGAATGTTTTTGGCTGTAGAACGAACACTACGCAATAAAACAAATACGTAGGATAATGAAAAAGATAATCACAGTCAGTTTAATTTTTGGAATATTGCTTGGTTATTTAACATATTATTTAACAACGGGAGATTTATTCCCATTCAGTCACGGTGAAGGGATTGGTGTTACTTTTGTTCTTCACATTTTAATGCTATCAGGTTTTTGTGGTATGGGTTTGCTTATAGCAGATGCACTATCACCAAAAAAGCAATAAATTGCCACTATAGCTCAATTGGCAGAGCATCCGACTCATAATCGGTGGGTCGTAGGTTCGAATCCTACTAGTGGCACCAACACAAATTAGAGGAAATTGCTAAATGAAAAGAATAAGAGTTTTATTAGAATGTGTAAACAAAACTCATAACGGTACAAAACGTATTGATAATATGTTTATAGGTAAAAAGTTAGTTGGTAGAGGGTGGTTGCATGAAACAGAGCAATCTTTTAATCCTCACAACATAGAATTTGTTTGCACAGAACTGATGTGGAGTGATAGTGAACAATCATATTTGTTCAAGAGCAGGTTGGAAAGGATTTACCAATTTGAAAGGTATTCAATTATTGAGATTTATTAGATGAAAATATTTAGCATAATATTAAAGATGATCCTTGCACTTACTGGTGTTGTAGTAGGATTGTATATTGTTGAAATTTTAATCACAACTCTTTTAAAAAACATTTTAGGATAAAGATAATGGAAATTAATAGCAAAAGTTGGCATTTTCGTTTATTCCATATATATGGAGGTGGAAGCATTTTCCACAAATTTAAAGTTGATGGTGGGCATGATGAGTGGTCGTTTGCAAACGATATGAATCTTTGTACATATTCAACCCACGTTTTGGTTGGATTTATAATATGCTTAATAATAGTTTTACTAGGTGTTGTAATTGGTCTCGGGTGGATTCAGGGCATAGAAGCAGTATTAACAGATTTCTCCTCTTTTAGACACTCTGCCACATTACTATCAGTAATAGGAAATTTTTCATTGGCGATACAAATCGTTATTGGTGGACTGTTATTAATTGTTAGAACAGTGGTATTTTTAACTGAAAAGACAGCTGAAAAAATAAAACGTATAAAATCAAAGTCCACCAATAAACAACGTGGTTTTTTCTCTGCTTTAATTAAAGCTAAAAAGGAAAAATATTGCCCCATGTTAACATTAATAAAGAATGATAGCGATGATTAGTCAAATTCCAAACTGGGTTTTGCTTGTTGGTGTGCTACCAACTTTAGTAGCAATTATAACGTTAATTATATCACGTAAATTACACGTTGCTGTTATAAGTGCATTTCTATCGCTGATATTCGTTGGCATTTTCATAGTTACTTCCTTTATGCAAGACGCTTCCGCAAAAATTGATGTAGATGTTGATACATGTAAAACACAAATTTCAAATAAATATGATATCAAATCTTTAAATGTTAGTACTTCCTTTTCTGGAAGTTTTGTTATTGGAACAGGAACATTTTATTCTAGGATGTTTTTTGTAACTTATGTTAAAACTTCACACGGTTTGCATCTTAAAAAGATACCATATAACCTTTCATATATTATTGAATATGATGGCCCACCAAAACTTAAAGAATTAAAATGCAAGGTCCTTCTCAATAGCATGAGTTGGTTAGGTTCCAAAAAGGAATATTCAAATACACGAGTTCTCCGATACATAATATATGTTCCAAAGGGGACTGTTATTGAGAAATATAAACTATAAAAATGTTTTAAAATGAAACAGTAATTTGATGTTGATTGAACACGATTAAAATTCATGTATAATTCTATCTGTGTTAAGATAGGAACAACATGGATACCAAAAAACAAAAATTAATAATCGAATATTTACTTTCTTCTGCAGATACATTTGCACGATGTGCTGGCATTATCAAATCAAATTATTTTGATCCTGAATATCGCATTGCGGTTTCGTTTATTCAAAAGTATTATGACAAATATAATACGACTCCCAACACAGACCAAGTAGAAGCGGAAACTTCTATATCATTTAAACTTCACGAAATTGAAAACGATAAACTCGATTATACTGCAATCGAAGTTGAAAAGTTCTGCAAACGAAGAGCGATTGAACAAGCTGTGTTGGCAGCTCCACCATTAATTGCGGATGGTGATTATGACGCAGTTGCAGAAATTTACAAAGAAGCATTATTGATATCTCTTCAACGGGATTGTGGTTTACGATACTTTGACGATCCTGAAACACGATTACGTCGTTTATTAGAAGAAGACATAACTTGTCCAACTGGATGGAAAGAAGTGGATGAATTGTTATATGGAGGAATATCTCGAAAAGAATTAATATTGTTTTCTGCAAATTCAGGTGGTGGGAAATCTATCACATTAGCTAATCTTGGTCTAAATTTTATTAAACAAGGATTAAATGTTTTATATATCACATTAGAATTATCACGAGATGTTGTTTCTCAACGATTTGATACTATGATAACTGGAATTAGTCGTAATGATTTTAAATCTCATATTTCAGAAATAGTAACACGCCTTCAAAGCGAAAAACAAAAAGATGGAATTTTAGATATTGCGCATATGCGATCAGGAACTAAACCAAATGAAATCCGTGCATATCTTAAAGAATATTTTTTACTTTATAACATGATGCCTGATCTGTTGATTTTAGATTATTTGGATAAGATGAGTCCAAACGAAAAGGTGTCAGCTGATAATGTTTTTGAAAAAGATAAACGGTGTTCAGAACAATTGCGTGATATTGGTGTTGATCACAATATGTTCATTGCAACTGCTTCACAATTAAATCGAAGTGCTATTACAGCGACTCACCATGATCAAAGTCAAATTGCTGGTGGTATAAGTAAAATTAACGAATCGGATGTATACATTTCGATTGTTATGAGTGACACAATGAAGGCAGCTGGAGAGATGATGTTTTGTCTCCAAAAAACTCGGAATAGTGACGGCAATGGAAAAAATGTATACTTGACATGGGATAATAAATTTCTTCGTGTTAGAGATAAAACAGATAACAAGGATAATTCCTTTGAACAATCTCTTCAAAAAATATCAAGTAATAAATCTGCTAGTAATATAAGCCTACTTGATATAATGCAAGATTTAGATTAATTAAAATAGAACCAATTAATTAGTTGAATGGTTACAAAATTATTATATAATATTTAAATATTACGAAAGGAGAAAAATATGACAATTGAAGATGTAAAAGTTATTAACGTTGATGGTACCCCTTATGTTGTTGATGAATGTTCAGACAGTGTAAAAAGATTAGTAACATATTATAACAACTGGAGAAGGGATGAATATGCTGCTAATGAAAAGGCATTGATGGTTAGTGCAGCTCTTCGTGAATTATCTCGAGAAATTATTGTAGCAATTCGAAAGGAAAAGGAAGAGGCCGAAAAGGCTGCTGCAAATGACGCTGCAAATGATGTTGCAGATGCCGGTCCCGATACTCCTGTTTCTCCGCCAGCAGATAAACAGGAAATAAATCCTGACGAAATTGATCCAGCAGTCAATTAGATTACGATCATGAAATTTAAAAAGAATCTCCCTTATGATATACAATATTGTAAAGCTGGAGAAGTTACTCAAAGGAAAATAATTCCAACTACTTTACCTTCACCAAACATTAAAGCAATAGATGTTTCTGATGTTTCTCAAATGGAACAAGATAAGATTGTCTCTCATTTGGAAGAATATACAGAGTATGTTGAACAACACCTAAAAACTCTTTTTAGTTTTGAAGATTGGATTAGTCACACAAACCGCGAATCAGTTTTTTTAAAATGGAGAACGTTTAATATTGATAATATTGTTAATCTTAAAGATTAAAATTAATAATTGTCTTTTTTAAAACATCTACAAAAGCCTCTTTTAAGAGGTTTTTGTGTAATATATTATTATGAAAAATAAACTTAAATCAAAAATAAATCTCAATCGAGGAATTAAACACATTGAAGATTTATCTATTGATAAATTTATTGAAACTGTATCTCACTTTAATGATTATATCATTACTGAAAAATTAGATGGATATAATTTAGTTTTTGGATTTGATACTAATGGTCACTTATATACGAGTCGAGAATCTAAAAAAGGTAAACGATTTTATAGTTGTTCCGATTATCCAAATATTCCTGAATATGTTGCATTTAGAGCAGTTCATTCTGTTTTAGAACATATTAAAAAAAGTTTGGAAGAACTACTTAAAGATGGAGAAGCTGTTGAATGTGAAATATTATATGGTAGACAACCAAACTCTATTGTTTATGGAAAAAATTATATAATCCCTCTCCGTGTTTTTCCAACTGAAAAAAACGAAATTGATAATCATCATAAAATTATATTATTAGCAAAAACGCTTAAAAGAATTATTCCTTCAATTAAAATACAAACTCAAATTATTAAAACTAAAAATGGAACAAGTTTAATCAACTCGATTGAAGAACAGACATGGAGGTTTGAATCAATTCCCAAAATAAAAAATGATATTTTTACAAATATAGATATTCAAAATGATATCGTTAAGTTAAAAACATTTCTTAATTCTTTTGCCCTCTTTTTACATTCGCAAAAGCAATATTATTCTACTAATGATGTAATTGCTATAAATTTAAATAAAATACCCAAATGTGAACGAGACGAAATGAAAATGATACGAGAGAATCTCAGAGCGCTTTTAAAATATATGCACATTCTTCCGATCAAAGAAAAAATTCTTAAAGAAGTCATTTCTTTAATTAGACCTAAATTGCAAACGGCAAAAATATCAAAGTATGAAAATATAGGAATTGAAGGTGTAGTTTTGCTTGATAAAAAATCAGGAGAACAAATTAAAATTGTTGATAAAAATACATTTACAAAAATAAATGCATTTAATTATTCTATCAGAAATGATATTAAACGAACAATCAAAGGGAGACCAACTTTTAATAATGTTTCTTTAAAAACTCACGGAATATATAATAAAATTATGTTTAATATCGCAAAAGAATTAAAAATTTCTGAATTTGAAGAGTTAATGAACATTAAAAAAGGAATTAAAAAACATCAAGGTTCAACACTATCACAAACACTAGATAATTTATCTCAATTGGTTAAAGATGCTTCTCTTAATAGTCTGCAAGAGAGTATAAACAAAATCATTTCACAAGGTTTGGTAGATCTTACAGAAAATCTTAATTTTTTTAAACGTAAGTGGAAAACGTATCAATTTATCTTGCCATCTAATAACATGCTGATTTATAACAAAGAAATTTACAACCGGACTTTATTGTATTTTGCTCAAACAATTTCAAATTTAACATTCATTCAAACAGAGTTAATAAAAACAAATTCTTATTCTGAATTATTTTTATTAATTTATTCAAAACAACTTAAATCTTTATTCTAACACATAAATACTCGAAGAAATTCTAAAACATTAAGGGTAATTATATGGTGTTACTTAAAGAGTTGTTAATTGGTCCCAGTGGACTATCCTCTGTTGCCATCGTAGCTGATGAAGGTGGATACCGTTCAGCTCAAAACAAAGCAGACAAAAAAAAATTAAAAGCTAAGAAAAAAATGCGTAGGAAATTGTTTAACATGACACATAAAAATAAAAAAATTACTGAAGATGCTGCTGGAGGTGCAACTGTTACGGGAGCACACAATATCGCTGGTCACCGTGGTTCGTTTTTTGATCCAGTTGATAAACGTAAACTAAAGGCTCAGCGTCAACGTCTACTTGATAAAATTGGTTATAAATTTATCGAAGAAGCATCATCAAGAATAGATGCTTTAACAAAAGAAACAGATTTTAATCCTTCTGATGTAATTTCAAAACTAAATGCTGCTGAAAAACAATCTGAATTTGAAAAAGATACTGTAGCTTTTGGTTTAGAAGATGAAAACAAAAACATTGTAAAAGTTTATGTCCCTGCAGATCAGGCTGATGAATTTGAAGTGGCTCTAGGAATCGCACTTGCAGGGGATGATGAAAACG
>Ga0114931_10005311_pt1 | contig 15909 bp, 12 predicted proteins | sample 2SBtaG_FD_89579 | JGI IMG/M metagenome (GOLD analysis project Ga0114931, IMG submission 89579) | Deep subsurface microbial communities from Kolumbo volcano to uncover new lineages of life (NeLLi) - 2SBTROV14_V59a metaG | ecosystem: Environmental > Aquatic > Marine > Volcanic | place: Kolumbo...
CAGCCCCTGCGGCCGCACCGGCACCCGGGCGCTCTCGGTCGAGAGCCATATCCGCATGCTGGCGGCGGCCCAGCCGTTCATCTTGGGCGCCATTTCCAAGACCATCAACATGCCCAACGCGGCCACCGTCGAGGGCTGCAAGGACGCCTACATGCTGTCCTGGCGGCTGGGGCTCAAGGCCAACGCGCTCTACCGCGACGGCTCCAAGCTGTCGCAGCCGTTGAGCGCCCTGATCCTGGGCGATGTCGCCAACGACGACGACGCGGCGGACGAGGACGATGCCCGCGCCCAGCCCCCGGCGAGCGCCGAGCGGGTGGTGCGGGTGATCGAGAAGATCGCCGCCGGGCGCTCGCGCCTGCCCAACCGGCGGCGCGGCTATACCCAGAAGGCGGTGGTCGGCGGCCACAAGGTCTACTTGCGCACCGGCGAATACGACAACGGCCGGATCGGCGAAATTTTTATCGACATGCACAAGGAGGGCGCCGCCTTCCGCAGCCTGATGAACAACTTCGCCATCGCCATCTCGATCGGCCTGCAATACGGGGTGCCGCTGGATGAGTTCGTCGAGGCTTTCACCTTCACCCGCTTCGAGCCCTCGGGCATGGTCGAGGGCAACGAGACGATTAAGATGTCGACCTCGATCATCGACTACATTTTCCGCGAGCTGGCGATCTCCTATCTTGGCCGCCGCGATCTCGCCCATGTCGAGCCCGGCGACATCCTTCCCGACACCCTCGGCGGCGGCGAGCGCCAGTCGGCGATGAATGACGCCGCCGACATGGCCGGCGCGCTCGACACGGTCGAGGCGGCGGTCATGCGCCTCGCCTCGACCGGCTACATGCGCTCGGGCCTGCGCCTGGTCCATGGCGGCGCCGAGACCGAGCGGCAATCGACCCAGCAACAGCCAACCATGGCCGCCGGCGCGGTCGCGGTTGGCGACGGAACCGTGGGCATGGCGGCGGCGGTCGGCGCCACCGCTGGCGCCGCGCTCGCGCGCGTGCGGGAAGCACGCATAAAAGGCTACGAGGGAGACCCGTGCGGCGAGTGCGGGAACCTCACCCTGGTTCGCAATGGAACGTGCCTCAAATGCGACACCTGCGGCGCCACGAGCGGGTGCTCCTGAGCCACGTGCCGAGGTCCGCGATCACGACAGGTTCGTGATCGCGTTTCCCGGCGCCGTTGCGATCTCCGCGACGCGACGAGGGCATTGTCGCCTCGCGGATGTTCACATGGTGTGACCTCCCAAACTCAAGGGGCGCTCCGGAGCGCCCCGTTTTTTTGCGATTGAATACGTCGCAATACAAGTTCACTTGATTCTATACAGCAGCCATACAATGGGCTATAAATTATGCCCTATTGTGTAACAGCCCGAAAGGATGAGCGAATGGCTGATTCATTTAATGTCGGCGATAAAGTGCAACTGAAATCCGGTGGCCCATTTATGACGGTCGAGAGTGTCGAAACGTTTGGGAACTCAGACACGGTTGAGTGTGTCTGGTTCAACAACGATGATGAGTCACATCGCGAGTCACTTCCTGCGGCTGCTCTGAAAAAAGTTTGACGCGGTGCTCCCTGCGAGACGTTGTATTGAGCCCTTGGCGCATTTCAGCGCGGAGTGACCCATGATACGAAACTGTGGGTCATTTCGCATCTTGTCGTTGGGAACTCATCTCAGGCCAGGGCCGGGGTACGCAGGCGATCGGTGATCGAGGCACGCGGTGCCTAGTCGTCGCCGGTCTTGAGGGCGGCGAGGAAGGCTTCCTGGGGGATGTCGACCTTGCCGAACTGGCGCATCCGCTTCTTGCCCGCCTTCTGCTTCTCCAAAAGCTTGCGCTTGCGGGTGACGTCGCCGCCATAGCATTTGGCGGTCACGTCCTTCCTGAGCGCGCTCACCGTCTCGCGGGCGACCACTCGGCCGCCGATCGCCGCCTGGATGGCGATGCGGAAGAGCTGGCGCGGGATCAGCTCCTTCAGGCGCAGGCACAGCGCCCGCCCGCGCGCCTCGGCGTTGGCCCGGTGGACGACGATCGACAAGGCGTCGACCGGGTCGCCGTTGATCAGGATCGAGAGCTTGACCAGATCGCCCTCGCGGTATTGCTCGATCTGGTAGTCGAAGCTGGCGTAGCCGCGCGAGACCGATTTCAGGCGGTCGTGGAAATCATAGACCACCTCGTTGAGCGGCAGGCGGTAGACCAGCATCGCCCGGCTGCCGGCATAGGTCAGGTCGACCTGCTCGCCGCGCTTCTCGGTGCAGAGCGCCAGCACCGGGCCGAGATGACTGTCGGGAACCAGGATGGTGGCCTTGATCCACGGCTCCTCGATGCGCGCGATGCGCGCCGGGTCGGGCATGTCGGCCGGGTTGTGCAGTTCCAGCGTCTCGCCGCCGGTCAGCACCACCCGGTAGATGACGCTCGGCGCCGTGGTCACAAGGTCGAGATCGAATTCGCGCGTCAGCCGCTCGCAAACAATCTCAAGATGCAACAGGCCGAGGAAACCGCAGCGGAAGCCGAAACCGAGCGCGGCCGAGGTCTCGGGCTCGTAGTGGAAGCTCGAATCGTTGAGCCGGAGCTTGCCCAGGCTTTCGCGCAGGCGCTCGTAATCGGCGGCGTCGACCGGGAACAAGCCGCAAAACACCACCGGCACCGAGGGCTTGAAGCCGGGTAGCGCCATCGCCGTCGGGTGGCGGTCGTCGGTGATGGTGTCGCCGACGGCGCAATCGGCGACATGCTTGATCGCCGCCGTGATGTAGCCAACCTCGCCGGCGACGAGCTCGGTCGCCACCTCGCGCTTGGGCGTGAACACACCGAGCCCGTCGATCTGGTAGACCGCGCCGGTCTGCATCATGCGCACCCGCATGCCCTTGACGATCCGCCCGTCGATCACCCGCACCAGCACGATCACGCCGAGATAGGCGTCGTACCAGCTATCGACCAGCAGCGCCTCGAGCGGCGCGTCCGCATCGCCCCGGGGCGGCGGCAGGCGGGTAACCAGGGCCTCTAAAACGTCGGGAACGCCGGTCCCGGTCTTGGCCGAAATCTCGAGCGCGTCGGTCGCGTCGAGGCCGATCACCTCCTCGATCTGGGCGCGCACTCGCTCGGGCTCGGCCGCCGGCAGGTCGATCTTGTTGAGCACCGGCACGATCTCGTGGTCGGCCTCGATCGCCAGATAGACATTGGCCAGGGTCTGCGCCTCGACCCCTTGGCTGGCGTCGACCACCAGGAGCGAGCCCTCGCAGGCGGCCAGGCTGCGGCTGACCTCGTAGGTGAAGTCGACGTGGCCCGGGGTGTCGATCAGGTTGAGGGTATAGATCTCGCCGTCATGGGCGCGGTAACGCAGGCGCACGGTCTGGGCCTTGATGGTGATGCCGCGCTCGCGCTCGATGGCCATGGTGTCGAGCACCTGGGCCTGCATCTCGCGCCCCGTGAGCGCGCCGCAGAGCTCGATCAGCCGGTCGGCCAGGGTCGACTTGCCGTGGTCGATATGGGCGATGATCGCGAAGTTGCGAATATGAGCGAGATCGGTCATGGCAGCCGACCAGCGGGCCGCGCGGCGCCGGCGCGGGGCGGCGCCCCGGTCACCCGCGCAACACCGCGCCGGTGGCCTTGGCGACGGCGGCGACGATCTTGGCGGCGACGGTTTCGATCTCGGCCTCGGTCAGAGTGCGTTCGCTGGGCTGGAGGGTGACGCCGATGGCCAGCGACTTGCGGCCAGGGCCGAGCTCGGGGCCGCGATAGACATCGAACACCGCGACCGCGTCGATCAGCTTCTTGTCGGCGCCGCGCGCGGCGCGCAAAAGATCGGCCGCCGCCACGTCCTCGTCGACGACGAAGGCGAAATCGCGGCCGATGGCCTGGAACGGCGACAGCCGCAACGGCGGCCGCGCGGTGCTTTTCTTTCCCTTGGCCTTGGGCACCGGAATCGCGTCGAGCAGCACCTCGCAGGCGACCAGCGGCCCCTCGACGCCGGCCTCGGCGAGCAGGTCGGGATGGATTTCGCCGAAATGGGCCAGCACCCGGGGGCCCAATCTCAGCACGCCGGAGCGGCCGGGGTGGTACCAGTCAGGCGCGTCGTTCGTGGCCTGGGCCTTATCGGCCGGCCCGTCGCAGGCATTGATGACCGCCAGCGCGTCGGCCTTGGCGTCGAAGACGTCGACCGGTCGCGCCGCGCGCGCCCAGTGGCGCGGCCCGTCGCGACCCTGGCGCAGGGCGCCGGCGCGCATGGTCTGGCCGCCGGGCGTGGCGTCGGCGTAGACTTGGCCGACCTCGAACAGGGCGATGTCGGCGAGGCCGCGATCGAGGTTGCGCCCGGCGGCGGCGATCAGGTTGGGCAGCAGGCTCGGGCGCATGTCGGTGAGCTCGGACGAGATCGGGTTGGCGAGCGCGAGCTCGGGCGCGCCGCCGCCGAAGCGCTTGGCCTGGGGACCGGGGATGAACGACCAGGTCACGGCCTCGGTCAGGCCGCGCGCGGCAAGCGTCCGGCGGGCCGCGCCCAGGCGGCGCTGGGCGATGGTCAGCACCGGCCGGGCGACGCCGTGCGCGCGCGGCATGGAGCGCGCCGGCACCCGGTCGAAGCCGTGGACGCGCATCACCTCCTCGACCACGTCGGGCTCGACCTCGATGTCGTGGCGCCAGGTCGGCGCGGCGACGGCCTCGGCGGCCGCGTCCACGGCGAAGCCGAGGCGGTCGAGAGTCTCGGCGCAGGTCTCGGGGGCGATGGCGATGCCACCCAGGCTCGCGACCCGGGCCGGGCGGAATCGCACTACCCGGCGCTCGTCGGATACCGCGCCGGCGACCACCGCCTCGGCCGCCTCGCCGCCGCAAAGGTCAAGGATCAGGCGGGTCGCGATCTCGGTGCCGGGGCGCAGGAAGGCCGGGTCGATGCCGCGCTCGAAGCGGTAGCGGGCGTCGCTCTCGATCCCCAGCGCGCGGCCGGTGGCGGCGGTGCGGCGGCGGTCGAAGATGGCGATTTCAAGGAAGACGTCGGTGGTCTCCTCGGTGCAGCCGCTGCCTTCACCGCCCATGACGCCGGCCAAGCTGACCGGACCGCGATCGTCACGGATCACGGTAATGGTCTCGTCGAGAACGTAGTCGTTGCCATCCAGCGCCCGGAAGCGCTCGCCGGGCCGGGCCAGGCGCAGGCGCGGATCGCCCGCGAGCTTGCCGGCGTCGAAGACATGGGCCGGGCGGCCGAGGTCGAGGGTCAGCCAGTTGGTGATGTCGACCAGGGCCGAAATGGGGCGCAAACCGACCGAGCGCAATCGCTCTTGCAGCCAGCGCGGGCTGGGGCCGTTGCACACCCCCCGGATCAGGCGGCCGATGAACATCGGGCAGGCGTCGGCGGCCTCGGGCGGGAAGTCGAGCGCGACCGCGATCGGGCTCGGGAAAGCACCCGGCACCGGGGCCGTATCGAGCGGGCGCAGGCGGCCCACCCCGGCGGCGGCGAGATCGCGGGCGAGGCCGCGCACGCCCAGGCAATCGCCCCGGTCGGGGGTGATGGCGACGTCGAACAGCGGATCGTCGAGCCCGGCGACGACGGCGAAGGGCGCGCCGACCGGCGCGTATTCGGGCAGCTCGATGATCGCGTCGTGGTCGTCGGAGAGCCCCATCTCGCGTTCCGAGCACAGCATGCCGGCGCTTTCCACGCCCCGGATCACGGTCGGCTTCAAATGGACACCGGTGCCGGGAATGGTCAGGCCGGTACGGGCGAAGACGCTCTTCATCCCGGTATGCGCGTTGGGCGCGCCACAGACCACCTGGACTTCGCCCTCGCCGGTGTCGACGATGCAGACCTGGAGCTTGTCGGCGTTGGGATGAGGCCGCGCCTCGACCACGTAGGCGACGGTGAAGGGGGCGAGTTCGGCGCCGCGATCGCCGACCGCCTCGACCTCGTGGCCGAGCGCGGTCAGCCGGGCGGCGATCGCGTCGGCGCCGGCCTGGTGATCGAGGTGCAGGCCGAGCCACGACAGGGTGAACTTCATCGCGACAGCCCTCCGACCAATGTCGGCACATCGAGCGCCCGGAAGCCGTAATGGCGCAGCCAACGCAGATCGGCGTCGAAGAAGGCGCGCAGATCGCCGATCCCGTATTTCAGCATCGCCACCCGGTCGATGCCCATGCCGAAGGCGAAGCCCTGGTATTCCTCGGGGTCGATGCCGCAGTTGGCGAGCACGTTGGGGTGGACCATGCCGCAGCCGAGAATTTCGAGCCAGCCCTCGCCGGCGCCGATGCGAAGCTGGCCGTCCTTGCGCGAGCAGCCGATATCGACCTCGGCCGAGGGCGAGGTGAAGGGGAAATAGCTCGGCCGGAAGCGCAGCGGCACCGCGTCGTCCTCGAAAAAGGCGCGGACGAAATCCTCGAGGCAGCCCTTGAGATGGCCCATGTGGGTGGTCCGGTCGACCACCAGCCCCTCGACCTGATGGAACATCGGCGTGTGGGTCTGATCCGAATCGCAGCGATACGTGCGCCCCGGGACGATGATCCGGATCGGCGGCTTCTGGTGGCGCATGACATGGACCTGCACCGGCGAGGTATGGGTGCGCAGAAGCTTGCGCTCGCCGTCCTCGCCGGGCGCGAAATAGAAAGTGTCGTGCTCTTGGCGGGCGGGATGATCTGGCGGGATATTGAGGGCTGTGAAGTTGTGGAACTCGTCCTCGATGTCGGGTCCCTCGGCGACCGCGAAGCCCATGTCGCCGAAGATGGCGACGATCTCGTCGCTGACCTGGGCGACGGGATGTACCCGACCCTTGGCCGAGGGGCTCGCCGGCAAGGTGATATCGACCCGCTCGGCGGCGAGCCGGGCGGCGAGCGCGGCCCGGGTGAGGTCGGCCTTGCGCGCGTCGATGGCCTCGGCGATCTCGCTCTTGATCGCGTTGAGCCGCTGGCCGGCCGCCTTGCGCGCCTCGGGCGCGAGGTCGCGCAGGCCCTTCATGTGCTCGGTCACCGCGCCCTTCTTGCCCAAGGCCGCGACGCGTGCGCGCTCCAACGCGTCGAGGTCGGCGGCGGCGTGGACCTCGGCGAGAAGGCGCTCACTCAAATGGGCGATGTCGTCCATGGTCTCCCTCTATCGGCAAGGGCATGAAAAAAGGGGCCTCGCGCGCCAAGGCCCCCTTGTATTTCGTCGTGGGCGCCGCCGCGCGCGGGTCAAGCGGCCTCGGCGAGGGCGGCGCGGGCTTTCTCGACCAGGGTCTTGAAGGCGGCCGGATCGCGCACCGCGACGTCGGCCAGCACCTTGCGGTCGAGCCCGATCCCGGCCCGGGCGAGGCCGTTGATAAATCGGGCATAGGTCATGCCGTGTTCGCGCGTGGCCGCGTTGATGCGCTGGATCCAAAGGGCGCGGAAACTGCGCTTGCGCACGCGGCGGTCGCGATAGGCGTATTGCAACGCCTTCTCGACCCGCTCCAGGGCGATGCGATAGCAGCTATTGCCGCGGCCCCGGTAGCCCTTGGCGAGCTTGATGACCTTGCGATGACGGGCGTGGGCGGTGACGCCCCGCTTGACACGAGCCATGATCCGCTTCCTCAGCCGTAGGGTAGGAATTTCTTGACGATACGGGTATCGACAGCGGACATGATCGAGGTCCCGCGCGCCGATCGGATCATCTTCTGCGGCCGCTTGCGCATGCCGTGGCGCTTGTAGGCGGCGTTCTTGCGCAGCTTGCCGCCGGCGGTGAAGGAGAAGCGCTTCTTGGCGCTGCTCTTGGACTTGAGCTTCGGCATTTCGCTGGTCCTCGACTAAAACGATGGGGCCGCGCTAACGATGGGGTCGCGCGAATATGAGCGGCTGGGCATGCCGTCGGCCGGACCGCTCGGATCGGAGGAACCGCTTATACCCATCGGACCAATCCAATGCAAGGGCCGAGGACGCGGGAAGGGAAACCGGTGGCAATGATAAAGAAGACCCCGCGAGCCGTGTCGGCCAGCGGGGTCAAGTTTCCGGGTAAGGCGAGGTAAGTGGGTCCCTTATAGGCGCGCGGAGGCGGGGCCGCCTTGATCTAGGTTAAGTCGGCGCGAAAAAACAGCGCCCTGGGCGACGGCGGCGATCTTTGTTAAAGCTGTCGCCCCGCAGCGAGACGTGAGCGCCATCGCCGTGACGACGACGGAGAGTGAGAAGTCGGCCCCCCGCCGCGTCGGCCTCGGTTCGCCCCTGGCCAAGGTCGCCGCCGTCGTCGTCTTGATCGTCGCGACCCTGGGCCTGGCGCGTTGCGACGGCCGCTATCGGCTCGATCAGGCGGGTATTCTGCGTAATCCGGGCTTCACCGACGGGCTCCGTTACTGGAGCGCGACGGGTGGCGATATCACGCCGGCGGCCGCGCGCGGCGCGCCGTTGTGGCTGTCGATCGACGCCGCGCGGGGGGCGCGCCCCCGGCCGATCGCGATCGTCAGCCAATATATCGCCGAGCCAAGCCGCTTCGAGGCCCTCCGCGTCGCCGCCGAAATCGGGGCCGAGGACTTGCGCCCCGGCGCCGAGCCCTGGCAGCGGGCCGGCATCATCGTCTACAGCTACGACCAGCGCGGCCAACGCCTGCGCTACTGGCCCTACGAGGTCGCGCTCCTGTCGGCGGCGACGGACTGGCGCCGGGTCGAGGCGGTCATCCCGATCGCCGCCGAGGCGGTGGCGATGCGCTTGTTCGTCTATAACGCCGCCACCACGGGCCGGCTCGCGGTGCGCAATCTCGCCGTCGACGCCGTGCGCGAGGCCCCTTGGTCGGGCGCGGTCCTGAAGCTGTTGATGGGCGCCTGGATCGTGGTCGTCGCCTGGATCGCCGTGCCCTTGTTCGTGGCCCGCTCGACCCGCCCGACGGGGCGGGCGGCGATCATTGTCGGCGCCATGATCCTGGTCGCGGTGATGACCCCGCAGCCCGATTTATCCGACGCCGTGCGCGCCGTCGAGACGCGGATCGGCGCCTTCTTAACGCCAACGCCCACGCGCGCCCCATCGGCCAACGAGACCGCGGCCAGCGGGGACGAGACCGGCGCGCCCACCGAAACGAGCGCCCAGACAAGCGCCCAGGCAAGCACCAAGACGCCCGCCAGCGCCCCGGCCGCCGGCGGTGGCGTCTTCGCGCCCCTCCGCGCCGGCCTCCCCGGTCTCGGGCCGGAACGGACCGATCACTTCCTGGCCCTGACGCTGTTCGCCGCGCTCGCCGGCTGGGGATGGCGCGGCGTGCCCTGGCCCCGGCGCGCGCTCTATCTGGCCACGACGGCGGCGGCGTTCGAGGTCGTTCAGAGCTTCGTCGTCACCCGCACGACGCAGATCGGCGACGCCGAGGCCAACCTCGCCGGGGTCGCGCTCGGACTGGCGTTGGCGTTGGCGATCGAGGGCTATCGACGGCAGCGGACGACGGAGGCCTAAGCCAATTCCGGTCACCCTTACGCGGTAAAGGCGAACAGCGTTCAATCGTCACGCGGGCTGGCGCGATCCGGGTGGTTCCACCTGTTCGGATCGCGCTCTAAGCGCCTATTTCGGCGACATCACCATGGTCATCTGGCGCCCTTCCATCTTCGGCGACTGCTCGATCTTGACCTGTTCGCCGAGTTCTTCCTGGACCCGGTTCAGCACCCGCATGCCGAGGTCCTGGTGGACCATCTCGCGGCCGCGGAAACGCAGCGTCACCTTGACCTTGTCGCCTTCCTCCAGGAACTTGAGGATGCTCCGCATCTTGACCTGATAGTCGTGCTGGTCGATGCCCGGACGCATCTTGATTTCCTTGACGTCGAAGGTTTTCTGGCGCTTGCGCGCCTCGGCCGCCTTCTTCTGCGCGTCGTATTTGAATTTGCCATAATCGAGCAGCTTGCACACCGGTGGCGCGGCCTCGGACGCGACCTCGACCAGGTCGAGCCCGACCTCGTCGGCCATCTCCCTGGCTCTATCGACGGGAATGACACCGATCTGTTCGCCGTCGTGGCCGATCAGGCGAACCGATGCGGCCGTGATCTGCTCGTTGATGCGTGGACCTTCCCTTACGGGTGGTACGGGCGTGTAATGTCGAACTATCCCAGTTGCTCCTTCACATGTTGCCGACGACACGGCTGGCGCCGGCGGCAGCCGCCGACACGTCCCTGTCGAGCGGCGATCCCGCGTCGTCGACAAGTCTAGCCACGGCCTCATCCAGCGCAAGCACTTCTTGCGCGCGACTACCGAGGCGGCGAAGCGAAACCGTGCGTTGCTCGGCCTCGCGTTTTCCGATGGCGACGATGACCGGCGCCTTGCGCAGGCTGTGCGCGCGCACCTTGTAGCCGATCTTGTCGTTGCCGATATCGAGCGCGACCCTGAGACCGGCGCGCCTGAATTGGTCGGCGACCTCGGCCGCGAAATCGTCGCCGTCGCGGGTGATGGTCGCCACCACGATCTGCACCGGCGCCAGCCACAACGGCAGGTTGCCGGCGTATTGCTCGATCAGGATGCCGATGAAGCGTTCGATCGAGCCGAGGATGGCGCGATGCAGCATGACCGGCCGATGGCGGGCGCCGTCCTCGCCGATATAGCCCGCGTCGAGCCGCTCGGGCAGCACGAAGTCGACCTGTAGCGTGCCGCATTGCCATTCGCGGCCGATCGCGTCGCGGAGCACGAATTCGAGCTTGGGACCATAGAAGGCGCCCTCGCCGGGATTGAGCTCGTGCGACAGGCCAGCGGCCGTGACGGCGGTCTTGAGCGCCGCCTCGGCGCGGTCCCAGATGGCGTCGTCGCCGGCCCGCGTCGGTGGCCGGTCGGCGAACTTGACGATCACGTCCTCGAAGCCGAAGTCGCGATAGACGCTCAGCGCCAGATCGCAAAACGCGGTGCTCTCGTTGGTGATCTGCTCCTCGGTGCAGAATAGATGGGCGTCGTCCTGGGTGAAGCCACGCACCCGCATCAGCCCGTGCAGCGCGCCCGACGGCTCGTAGCGGTGGCAGGTGCCGAACTCGGCCATGCGCAGCGGCAGGTCGCGATAGCTCTTCAGCCCCTGGCGGAAAATCTGCACGTGACACGGGCAGTTCATGGGTTTGAGCGCCAAAACGTGATCGTCGCTCTCCAGCGTGAACATGTTCTCGCGGAACTTGTCCCAATGCCCCGACGCCTCCCACAGGTGGCGATCGACCAGTTCGGGCGTGTTGACCTCGACATAGCCGGCGGCGTCGAGCCGGCGGCGGATGTAGTCGACCAGCAGGCGATAGAGCGTCCATCCCTTAGGGTGCCAAAACACCATGCCCACCGCTTCTTCCTGGAGGTGGAACAGGTCCATCTCGCGGCCCAGGCGGCGGTGGTCGCGGCGCTCGGCTTCCTCCAAGCGATGGAGATAGGCGGCCAGCGCCTTCTCGTCGGCCCAGGCGGTGCCGTAGACGCGTTGCAGCATCTCGTTCTTGCTGTCGCCGCGCCAATAGGCCCCGGCCAGCTTCATCAGCTTGAAGCCCTTGCCGAGCTTGCCGGTCGAGGGCAGATGCGGCCCCCGGCAGAGATCGACGAAGGCGCCCTGGCGATAGACCGAAATCGGCTCGTCGCCGGGAATGTCGGCGATGATTTGGGCCTTGTAGTGCTCGCCTTGGTCCTTGAAGAACTCGATCGCTTGATCGCGCTCCCAGACCTCGCGGGTGATCGGCTCGTCGCGGGCGACGATCTCGCGCATCCGGGCCTCGATCCGCTCCAGGTCCTCGGGCGTGAACGGGGTCGGCCGGGCGAAGTCGTAATAAAAGCCGTTCTCGATCGCCGGGCCGATGGTGACCTGGGTATCGGGGTAAAGCTCCTTGACCGCCTCGGCCATGACATGGGCGGCGTCGTGGCGCAGGAGTTCGAGCGCCTCGGGGTCCTTGCGCGTCACGATCGCGACCCGGGCATCACGCTCGATCGGCGTGGAGAGATCGCGCAGCGCCCCGTCGATGCGGATCGCCAGCGCCGCCTTGGCGAGGCCGGGGCCGATCGCGGCCGCCACCTCGGCGCCGGTGACGCCGGCGTCGAAGTCTCGGCGACTTCCGTCTGGCAGGGTGATCGCGACCATTACCCGTCTGTTTCGTGGCGCTTCGGTTAACAAATCGTCAAGGCGGCGCAATTTAGGCGCTTTCCAGACCCTGTCAAGCAACCTCCCGGCGCCGATGGCGAGCGCTTGACAGCCGACATCGGCCGGGGCTTCTAGGCGCGACTGGCGCCATCGCGGTAAACTTTGTCATGAAACCTGCCTTGCGCAATCTCGCGCTGATCGGCGCGAGCCTCGTTCTCGCCCTCGCCCTCGCCGAGGCGGGGCTGCGCCTGGCCGGGGTATCCTACCCTGAGTTCCATCGCCTCGACCCGGCGCTTGGCTGGTCGCCCCGGCCCGGGGTCGAAGGCTGGTGGACGCGCGAGGGCCGGGCCTATGTGCGCATCAACCGGGCCGGCTTTCGCGACCGCGACCATGCCCTCGAAAAGCCCGACGGTACTTATCGCATCGCGGTCTTGGGCGATTCCTTCACCGAGGCCCGCGAGGTGCCGCTGGCCAAGACCTTCTGGGCGCTGATCGAGCGCGATCTGGCGACCTGCCCGGCGCTTGGCGGACGCCCGGTCGAGGTGCTGGACTTCGGGGTCGCGGGCTACGGCAGCGCTCAGGAACTGCTGGTTCTGCGCCAGAAAGCGCTCGCTTACGCGCCCGATCTGGTCCTGCTCGCCTTCTATATCGGCAACGACGTGCTCAACAATTCCAAGCCTATCGACGGCCATCCCGACCGCCCCTATCTCGTCCGCCGGGGCGACGGTTGGGCGCTCGACATGTCGTTTCGCGACCAGGCCCGGTTCAAGACCAAACTCGCCTGGCAGGACATCAAGCACGGCATCGTCAACGCCTCCGCCCTGGTTCAGCTCGCCAAGGAAGCCTATTACCGGGTCAAGTTCCGCCTCACCGGCAAGTTCGCCCGCCAGGCCGAGGCCCTCGACCGGGTCGGTCCCGAGACCGAGGTTCTCGAGCCGCCGCCCAACGGCGCTTGGCGCGCGGCCTGGTCGATCACCGAGACGCTGATCGGGATGATCGCCGACGAGGCCCGCGCGGGGGGCGCGCGCTTGCGCCTGGCGATCCTCGGCGCGCCGATCCAGATCGACCCCGATGGCGAGCGCCGCCGCCGTCTCGCCGCGCGTCTCGGGGTCGCCGATCTCGATTACCCCCAGCGCCGGCTCGCCGCCTTCGCCGCCGCCAAGGGGATCGCCGTCAGCGACCTGGTGGCGCCGATGCGCGCCCTGGCCGAGGGCGAAGGCGTCTATTTGCACGGCTTTCCCAACACCGCGCCCGGAACCGGCCATTGGAACGCTCGCGGCCACGCCGTGGCCGGGGCGCGCCTCGCCGCCGATATCTGCGCCACGCTTAGCCGGGTAACGCCGCCATGACCTCGTCGGCGCTCAGCGCCTCCAGGCTGGGCCGCGCGATCACCGTCACGCTCGGTCCCCGGGGCGCGGTCAGGGCCGGGTCGGAAGCGTCCGAGAACAGCACCAGCGACGGGCAGCCGGCGGTCGCCGCGAGGTGCATCGGCCCGGTGTCGTTGCCGACCGCCACCGCCGCGCGCCGGGCCAGGGCGACGATCTCGGCCAGGCCGGTGCGGCCGCCGAGATCGCGCGCCGCCGGGCAGGCGCGGACGATCGTGGCCAGGGCCTGGCGCTCGGCCTCGGCGCCGATCAGCACCGGGGTCGTTCCGCGCGCGGCGAGCCTGTCGGCAAGCGCGGCATAGCCCGCCACCGGCCAGCGTTTTTCCGGCCGATGCGCCGAGCCGCCCGGCATCAGGAGCGCGAAGCGACCGTCGAGGCCGAAGTGGCCGACCTCGGCGTCGAGCCACGTGAGATCGGGCGGCGGCACGGCATCGATCCCGGCCATCAATAGTTGCTCGGCCTCGCGCTCGACCGTGTGCATGGCGTCGCGATCGGGGTTGGCGTGCGGGTGCGAGCAGCCCAGCGCGATCCCCGACCACTCCGGCCGGCGGCGGCCGAGGAGGCGGAAATAGGCGCGTGTGCGGTCGGAATGCTGGAGATCGTAAATGCGCGCGAAACCGGCCCGGCGCAAGCGGCGGGCAAGCCCCAGCCACGCGCCCAGACGATGGAGCTTGGCCCGGGGGTCGATCCAGACCGCGTCGAAATAGCCGCTGGCGCGGGCCAGATCGGCGAATGGCGCGGTGGTCAAAAGGGTGACGCGATCGCCCGCGTGATGGGCGCGGATGGCGGCGAAGGCGCCGGTGGCCAGCACGAAGTCGCCGAGCGCGCCGAGCTTGATGACCAGGATGTCGGCCACGCGGGGGTCGCGTCCCGCCCGCCTAGGGGGTCGCCGGCAGGGCGGCGGCGCCGAGCACTTCGCGATAGACGTCGAGGGTGCGCCGGCACATGGTCTCCTTGGCGAAGCCGGCGCGGATGCGCGGGATCGACCGCGCCGCCAGGGCCTCGCGTTCGGTCGGGCCTAGGGCGAAGGCGGTGGCGAGCGCCTCGGCCAGGGCGCCGGCGTCGCCGGGCGGCACCAGCAATCCGGTCTCGCCCGGCAGCAGGGTTTCGCGGGCGCCGCCGTGGTCGGTGGCGATGGTCGGCCGACCCATCGCCTGGGCCTCGACCACCACCCGGCCGAAGGCTTCGGGGTCGAGCGAGGCCGAGACCACCACGTCGGCCAGCATGTAGGCGGCCGGCATGTCGCGGCAATTATCGACGATATGGACGACCTCGGCCAGGCCGCGTCCCACGATCCGCTCCTCGAGCGCGCGGCGGAAGCCCTGACGGCCCTGGTCGGCGCCGACCAGCAGGCAGCGGATGTCCTTGCGCCCGAGGATGGCGAGCGCGTCGATCAGCACGCTCTGGCCCTTCCAGCGGGTCAGCCGGCCGGGCAGCATGACCACCGGCATGCCGTCGGGTAGGCGCCAGCGTTGCGAGAGCTGGACCAGGCGCCCGGCGCCGATCCGGGCCGGATCGAAGGCGTCGAGATCGATGCCGCGCGGGATCACCCGCAGCCGCTCCTCGTTGATGGCGTAGTGCTGGCGGATATGATCGGCGATGAAATGCGAGATCGCGATCACCCGGTCGCCCCGGGTCATGATCGCGTTGTAGCGGCGCTTGACGCCGTTGGTGAAGTTGTAGGTGCCGTGAAAGGTGGTGACGAAGGCGCGGCCGGCGCGGCGGGCGGCGAAATGGGCGCTCCAGGCCGGGCCGCGCGAGCGGGCGTGGACGATGTCGACGCTTTCGGCGGCGATCAAGTCGGCGAGGCGGCCGATGTTGGCGCGCAGGTTGAGCGGATTGCGTCCGGCCAGCGGCAGGACGACATGCTCGGCCCCGCCGCGGGCGATCTCGTGGACCATGCGCCCGCCGGCCGAGGCCACGATCGACCGCCAGCCCTCGGCGGCGATGGCGCCGGCCACGTCGATGGTTCCCCGCTCGACGCCGCCGGTCTCGAGCGCGGGCAGGACCTGGAGAATCGTCGGGCGATCCCCCTGGCGATCCGCCGACGGTCGCGGTTCCACCGCCGGAGCGGCGGTGATAGGATCGGCAAGTTCACTCATCGGCCGAGCCGGGATTGCGCATGCCCCAGAATAACGCATGACGAGAACCGCCGCCATGGCCGAAGCCGCGCCGCGCCGCCTGGAGCGACCCGACGGCCACCACATCGCCTATCACGACGTTCCCGGGAGCGCCCCGGGGGTGCTCTTTCTCGGCTGCTTCATGTCCGACATGACCGGCACCAAGGCGCTGGCGCTCGACGCCTTCTGCCGCCGCCGGGGCCAGGCCTTCACGCGCTTCGACTATCTCGGCCACGGGGCCTCGTCGGGCCGCTTCGAGGACGGCACCATCGGCCGCTGGCGCGACGACGCCGTCGCCGTTCTCGACCACATGGCCCCGGGGCCGCGCATCCTGGTCGGCTCCAGCATGGGCGGCTGGATCATGCTGCTGGCGGCGCTGGCCCGGCCCGAGAGGGTCCGGGCCATGGTCGGCCTCGCGGCGGCGCCCGATTTCA
>Ga0114931_10005312_pt1 | contig 15908 bp, 13 predicted proteins | sample 2SBtaG_FD_89579 | JGI IMG/M metagenome (GOLD analysis project Ga0114931, IMG submission 89579) | Deep subsurface microbial communities from Kolumbo volcano to uncover new lineages of life (NeLLi) - 2SBTROV14_V59a metaG | ecosystem: Environmental > Aquatic > Marine > Volcanic | place: Kolumbo...
AATATAGGACACACGAGTTTACTGCGTCTTTGGCTTCGCGAAACGTGGGGTGGAGGTGTTATGGACTCAATAGTCTGCTGATATTCATTCCCGGCACAAGTGAGCAGGGAAGTATTACCTATATTAATATCGCAGCGGGAGAAATGGTTTGAAGAAAGAATCAAAATATATTCTCTGGTTTGAAGAAATCGGTATTGAAGATGTTCCACTGGTCGGCGGTAAAAACGCTTCATTGGGAGAGATGTACAGGGAGCTCGGGGCAAAGGGCGTGAAGGTCCCGAACGGCTTTGCAATTACAGCCAACGCATACCGCCATATACTGAATTCTTCTAGGATTCTAAGCGATCTGAAGGGAGCGATGGAAGGGCTCGATAAAAACGATATGGCCGATCTGGTGAAGCGCGGCAAGCACGCTCGGGATTTGATCCTCAGCGCGGGTATTCCGGATGATCTGTGGCAAGCAATAGAATCCGCATACGATAAGCTCGGTGAGGAATATGGCAAGAATACCGATGTTGCTGTAAGGTCCTCCGCAACAGCCGAAGATCTGCCTACGGCTTCATTCGCGGGGCAGCAGGAAACCTATCTCAATATAAGCACAAAGAGCGTACTTAAAGAAGCTTGCTCAAAATGTTTTGCCTCCCTCTTTACCGACAGAGCAATCTCTTACCGTATCGACAACGGCTTTGACCACTTTAGGGTAGCGCTTTCCGTGGGTGTGCAAAAGATGGTGCGCTCGGACCTGGCAACGAGCGGAGTGATATTCACACTGGACACAGATACCGGTTTCCGTGACGTGGTTCTTATCACCGCATGTTACGGGCTCGGCGAAAATATAGTACAGGGGACAGTTAACCCGGATGAATATTACGTTTTTAAACCTACATTCAGGAAAGGACATAACGCAATCATCAAAAAAAATCTGGGGCAGAAGAAGATAAAAATGGTCTACGGAACCGGCGATTCCAAGATGCTGACCCGGAATGTGGAAGTGTCCGTGATTGACCGAAGACGCTTTTGTGTTTCAGATGAGGATCTCCTAAGACTGGCTGGCTACGCGATAGCGATTGAGGATTATTATTCCGAAAAGGCGGGTGAACCCAGGCCAATGGATATAGAGTGGGCCAAAGACGGTCTCACGGGAGAGCTTTTTATAGTTCAGGCAAGGCCCGAAACCGTACAGGCGTTAAAAGACCGGGACGTTTTAGAGATTTACCGCTTGGACGAAAAAGGGGAGGTGCTGGTTTCTGGCAAGAGTGTGGGGGAAAAGATTGCAAGTGGTAAAGCCAGGCTCGTACCTGACTCCGGGAGACTCTCCATGGTTGAGCCCGGCGAGGTTATAGTAGCCAATACTACAACACCGGACTGGGAGCCGGTTATGAAAACGGCGTCGGCAATCGTAACAAACAGGGGGGGCAGGACCTGCCATGCGGCCATAGTAAGCCGTGAGCTGGGAATACCGGCTGTAGTGGGCGCTGAAAACGCTACGGAAAATATAGATGACGGCAGGCCGGTTACGGTAAGCTGCGCTCAGGGTGAGCAGGGTTTAGTATATGACAGCGAGCTGCCTTTTCATGTCGAGAGAGTCGGTCTCAAGGATTTAAAGCGTCCTAAAACAAAGATTATGATGAACCTCGCAAACCCAGAGCTTGCTTTTTCACTGTCCATGATACCAAACGACGGAGTCGGGCTTGCGCGTGTGGAGTTTATAATTACAAGTTACATCAAAATACATCCCATGGCTCTTCTTTATCCGGAAAAAGTCACAGACTCGAAGGCTCAGAATGAGATCTACTACCTAACCTACGGCTATAAGGATAAAAAGGCCTATTTCGTTGACAGGTTATCAGAGGGAGTAGGCACTATTGCAGCTGCGTTTTACCCCAAACCCGTAATAGTCCGTATGAGCGATTTCAAGACCAACGAGTACGCAAGCTTACTCGGAGGAGAATTCTTTGAGCCCGAGGAGGATAACCCTATGATCGGCTTTCGAGGGGCCTCACGCTATTATGATAAAAGGTACCGTGAAGGCTTTGCGCTCGAATGCATGGCTATGAAAAGAGTTCGTGAGGATATGGGGCTCACCAATCTGGTGGTTATGATCCCGTTTTGCAGAAGAGTGGACGAGGCCAAAAAGGTCTTGGAGGAAATGGCTAAAAACGGTCTCGTACGGGGCGAGAGCGGGCTAGAGGTATACGTTATGTGCGAGATACCTAATAACGTAATCCTTATCGATGAGTTCAGTGAGCTCTTTGACGGGTTTTCCATCGGCTCAAACGACCTTACGCAGCTGACTCTGGGGGTTGACAGGGATTCTGAGCTGATAGCGCACGACTTTGATGAAAGAGACCCGGGAGTACTTAAAATGATCTCCATGACCATCCAAGGCGCAAAGCGCAACACAAAGCACTGCGGCATTTGCGGGCAGGCGCCGAGCGACTATCCGGAATTTGCCGAGTTTCTGGTGAAAGAAAGAATAGACTCTATATCCCTTAACCCCGATTCCCTAATGAAGACTACTATGAAGGTTACAGAAATAGAGAAAGAGCTTCTCAAAAAATCGAACCGAAAAAAGCAGTGATTGAGATTGAAAGCTAATTCTAAAGAAGATAATAATTTAAGGAGGGCTACCACAAGTGGTAAAAAATTATCCGGAGTATTACCGTTCTTTATTAGAGATGCAGAAAAAACTTTCAATCGAGCTTCCCGGTCCGATGAAGAGCTTTGGACATCTACACAATGAGGTGACGGTTGGAGGCGCATTGGACACAAAGGCCAAGGAGCTCATAGCCCTGGGTATTGGAATATCCGTAAGATGCGACGGTTGTATCTCCTATCATGTTCATGATGCTATCGAGTCAGGGGCAACAAGAGAAGAAATAATCGAAACTATCGGAGTTGCCATTCTTATGGGGGGAGGACCGTCAATGGTCTATGGATGCGAGGCACTTGAAGCATTGGATCAATTCGAGAAAGAGACTATAGAGTAATCCAATAAATATAGAGTTGCCGGGTCGTTTATCCTTATTAAAAAAAGGGGCTGTCCTAGATAACAGGCAAAGGTTATCATAATGGGCATCCGAAAGAGCGGATTAAGTAAAGAGAAACAGGAGCGTTTGATGGAACATTTTATATCGGGTTCTACGGCCCGATGCGCCGCTGAGCTGGTAGGTGTAAATAAAAGCACAGCGGCCTATTATTTTCATCGACTACGCGAGATTATCTATCAAGCTACTGAAGATGAGGTGACATTTAGTAGAGAGATTGAAGTTGATGAAAGTTACTTTGGCGGCATTCGTAAGGGCAAGCGCGGTCGAGGTTCTGGCGGTAAAGTTCCAGTGTTTGGATTGCTAAAACGCGGCGGCGGGGTTTACGCGAAGGTGATTCCAGACACGAAAGGCAAGAATATCATACAGGACAGGATTGTTCCCGACAGCGTCGTCTATTCTGATGCATATCGTTCATATAACGTACTGGACGTATCTGAGTTCAAGCATTACCGTATCAATCACTCCAGATTGTTTGCCAACAAGCAGAATCATATTAACGGGATCGAGAATTTTTAGAATCAAGCGAAGCGACACATGCGTAGGTTTAACGGTGTTCCTAGAAAGCATTTTCCGCTATTTTTGAAGGAATGCGAATGGAGGTTTAATAACCCCAATCCAAAAACGCAATTAAACAAATTAAAACGGTGGGTTAAACACTATATGGGCTGATTATCTAGGACAGCCCCTAAGAAAATTATCAAAGATCACAGACTTACGCCATTGCGTATCTTTCACCGCCGGACTGCCCGATGATGTTTATGCCTCGTCTCCTATGAAAAGGCTTTCATGAAGCATAAGATCTTAATAGCTAGCATTATCTGGTTTTATGAACAATACTAAATGCATGATGCAGGGTATGAGTGATAATTACAGGAACTAATCATTTTTAATGTTTCGGGAAGCTCTTTTTTTATACGTACAGGAAAGAAAGTAAATGGGAGCGTGGTTTTATGCGGATAAAAAAAATAGTATGGGCGACGGACGGGTCAAATGAAGCGCAGGAAGCGCTTAAATATGCGGTTTATCTGGCCAAAAAATATTCCGCTGAGATATTGGGTATATATGTAAGTACAAAGAAAGTTAAAAGTATTTCCTCGGATTTTTATCTTCTAAAGCAGGGGCTCTTTAACGATCTAGCCAATACTGAAGAACGAGAATTCAAAGCTAATTTTAGTACAACCGGGTCTAGACTGAAATCTCTGAGAATCCATTTTACAGGCAAAATTTTAAGAGGAGAAGCAGATTCAAGGATTGTCAATTTTGTCCAAAAAGAAAAAGCCGATCTCCTTGTTATCGGAACCCGGGGACACGGACTGCTCGATAAGATGCTTATAGGAAGCACAACGCTTAAAGTTTTAAAAAAGTCTAAAACACCTGTACTGGCCTTTAAAAAGAGAGAAAAAAAAAGAGTGGGCATAAAGAATATACTCGTACCGGTTGACGTATTTCAACAAAATGGCCCGGCGCTTGAGTATGCAGTCGATTTAGCGTCAGTACTAAGCGCCAGAATCTTCGTAGTACATTCCATTCGACTGGCGCGCCACATTTACGCGGTGCCGAGTATTCTGAACGAGATTATAAAACATTCTAAAGGAGAGCTTATAAAGAGGGTTAAAGAAATAAACCTCAAACGCAGGCTCCGGGGTGGGGAGGCTGGTGAATTAAGGATTAAAACAAGGGTGCTCCACGGCGTAAATCCCGCTATAGCTATAACCGACTACGCGTCTTCAAATAATATTGACTTGATAGTAATCAATATGCATTCAAAGAGCGGAATTAAAAAGTTTATTCTCGGCAGCACTACGGAAAAAATAATTCAATCCTCTCACTGCTCGACCCTTATCGTAGGGCCGTAATGAAGAAAATCTAACCCGAATAAATCCCCGTATGTATCGGATTCTGACATAATATTCAGCCTTGCTGATCGAAGAAAAAAATAATAGCTATAAATGCAGGCAGGTTACCATACATTTCTCTTGCGGCACGCCGTTTGCAAAACATATAATATCAATATAAATTTACGCGGCAGGAGGTAAGGGTCATGAGTTTAGGTAATATTTGTAGAAAAGATATTGTGACTGTGGGTCCCGGTACGATGGTAAACGACGTGACGAAGCTCATGGAAGAAAAAAATATAGGTAGCGTGGTTGTACAGAATGTTATAGTGAGCGGCGGAAGAGAAAAATTCGGCATAGTTACGGACAGGGATATCGCACTTAGGGTAATAAATAAAAATTTGGATCCATCGAACACACCGATAGACGACGTGATGACCCAAAATCCAGTATTAACGCTCAGGGAAGACATGGGATTGTTCGAAGCTCTAGAGCAGGTACGAAAGAGTGCTGTCAGAAGGTTCCCGGTGGTAGACATCGATGGTAATTTAAAAGGGATTATCACACTCGATGATATAATCGTGCTATTGGGAAAAGAGATGGCCGACGTAGCGAATATAATAGAAAACGAGGGGCCGCTTTTATAGAAGCGGCTGTGTGTTTTCCATCTAGTAATTAGAGTCGGTGTATTTTTCTGAATTGATGATAGTGATTATATGCTCTATTGTAATGCCATAAAGCTTGTTGTGGGTTTTTGCTATACTATTTGAAACTGTTTTTTTAATACTTTTTGCCACATAGCGGGCATACTGTCGAGCATCTTTTCCGCAAGGAGTCTTACGGCCTTTTCATCATAGTTCTTCCCTTTAACCTGTATATCCAACGCCATGGGCTCGTTTATGGGTTTCCCGATCTGGGACACTATATAGCAATAGGCTCCTTCTGCGTAACCTCCTTCAACGATAAGTCGGCACAGCTCTTGGGCGAACAGGTTATAAATTTTCCCGACATGGCTAACCGGGTTTTTCCCTGCCACAGCCTCTAAGGTCATGGGCCTGTAGGGTGTAATCAATCCGTTCACCCTGTTACCCCTGCCAACCTGCCCGTCATCTCCCCCCTCGGCGCTCGTTCCCGTAACTGTGAGATATACACTTTCTCTTTTGTAATCGTCGGCTGCGTTAATTTTAAGCTCCATTTCCCCTACGAACCAAGCCTGCCTCTCTAGGAATTCCTTAACTTCATTTATCTTCTGTATGTAATCATTTAGCGAGCTTACGTATCTATCAACGATAGCAATTGCAACAGTCAGTGTTATCTTTCCTTTGTATCTCACGCCCATTACCTTAATATCTTCCCCAATACAGGGGTAACTCCTTTTGGTATCCGGCTTGTTAAGCAATTTCTCAGTCTCTAATACAGTTTTCTCTAGCGTGTCGAGAGGATAAAAACCGGTGCCACAGGACGTATCGTTAGATAGCGGAATTTGTCCCTTCCCAAAACGGTCAAACAGCTCAATCAAGTCTTTACTCCTCGGTCTGATCTTAACATCAATTCTAATATGATCTTCGACACTGAGGTGCCGGATGTTATTACTTATAGACTTCTTCACCGCGTCTTTTGCTATTTGTTCTATGCGCAGGGTTTTCCCCTTTTTTTCCTTTACCGCCCTTCCCGCAATGGTTATCCCGATCGGTTTTACTATCCTGCCGCCGTTATACGAGGGTTCTGCCGCTCCTCCGACAAGAAGCGCCTTATCGACATTATGGTGCATGATCGAGCCGAATTCTTCGATATAGTATTTACTGAGGGCTATTGAAGTATCTTCAGCTATGAGATCACATATCGTATCTGGATGTCCAAAGCCCTTCCTTTCGACTATTTCTATTTCGCGTTCCCGATCCAGCGTATCTTTAAGCGGACTGATTATTATATTTTTTTCCATGTTAATATGAGCATACGTGCAAGAGGCGTACCACTAAGAAATTGTAACACGAGCGGATTCAGATGCGCTCCTGCTATGCATCATTAATGAAATAAAATGTCAGATGTCAGATTTATCGACGGAGTATTTATCCCGATTGGGTAAAAGCACTTGGGGGGGTTCGGTATATTAAATCGGATATTCCCCCGGTTATGCAAAATCTATAGCAAGCTTACCCAGTCTATTAAGCTTTCTTGATAGCTATATTATTACTCAAATGTTTATAATATCCCCACAGGGAGTTTCCCGAATCTTCTACGATAGATAAGAGTGCTTGATACTATATCAGAGCTCTTGGCACCGTAATTGCTCGTTTAAAAGATAAAAGGTAGTAGGTAATGAGACTAAAAGGGGGTTTTAAAATGGAGCTATTTATTTTAACGGTTTCATTGTGTCTGTTACTTGCAGCTGTTTATAACGCCGAGCAGGACGACAGAGCGTACTCCCAAAGACGCAGGGAAATGGTTGAGTCTCAGATTATCTCGCGGGGCATTAACGATGCCCGGGTAATAGAGGCTATGTTAAAAGTCCCGAGGCATAAATTCGTACACGAGGATTTCAAGCATCAGGCTTACCTAGACTGCGCTCTCCCGATAGAGAAGGGACAGACTATATCTCAGCCCTATATAGTTGCTTATATGACAGAGATCCTGAGCCTGAACGAGGGAGACAAGGTGCTTGAAATCGGTACCGGCTCGGGCTATCAGTCCGCAATACTTGCGGAGATCGGCTGTGATGTATATACGATTGAAATAGTAGAGCCCCTTTCACTAAGGGCTAGAGCAGTTTTAGACGACTTGGGCTATAAGAACATTCACTATAAAGTCGGCGACGGATATCAGGGGTGGGAGGAACATGCTCCTTATGACGCGATTGTAGTGACTGCGGCACCGCCTGAGATTCCTGAACCGCTTAGAGCTCAGCTCAGAGAAAACGGGAGAATGGTAATACCCGTGGGAGAGAATATACAGGAGCTCATCCTGATTACCACTACAAAAAGGGGGCAGGTTGAAAAGAGGGTAAGTCCTGTGCGCTTTGTTCCGATGGTCGGAGAGGCTCAGAAGCCCCATCGCTAAGGAACGGCCGGGGGATGAAAACCATAATGTGGAGGTACAACAAAATGAGTATTTTAAAAAGGTTAAAAGAATATCTGGATGAGAACAATATAAAATATATATTGATCGCTCATTTTCCTTCCTACACGGGTCAGGAGCTTGCAGAATCCGTCCACATATCCGGCAAGGAGATTGCTAAAACTGTAATTCTTAAAACACAAGATCAATATGTGATGGCTATACTGCCGGCTTCCAGGATGGTAGACGTTAAGTATCTCGAAGAATGTATAGGCGTGCACGGGCTTAAGTTGGCTGAGGAAAATGAGTTTAATAATTTATTTCCGGACTGTGAACCGGGAGCAATGCCGCCCTTTGGAAATTTATACGAAATGCCTGTATATTCAGCATCGGCCTTGTCCCAAGACGAGGAAATCATTTTCAACGCCGGCACTCATACGGACGCCATTAGAATGAGCTATCGGGATTACGTGGATTTAGTTAAACCGACGGTGTTTCATTTTTCAGAGCCGCTTTATACTCAGGAATAAGTTAAGGTATTCATTGGTACGGAGATACGGTGCCGACCGAAATACGCGTTTGACGAGCAGTAAGAATTTTAAGCTATATAAGAAGCTAAACACTTTGGAGAGGAGGGAGCTATGGAATTTAACAGTAGAATAAAGAACCTGTCAGAATATAAGTTTACAAGCAACCCGGTAACTTCTCTGTATATTAAATTGGGGCCTCAGGACAGACAGAATCTAAAGTACAAATTGACTGTGAAGAATCTGGTAAAGGATACGAGGGAGGCTCTCGATAAGCGAGGGTTAAGTAAATCCGCGTTAGACTCAATAAATTCTGACTTCACTAAAATCACGGGATATTTGGAGAACGTAAGTGATATATCCGAATGCCGGGGTCTCGCCGTTTTTTCATCATCAGGAGGGGATTATTGGGATATATATAAGCTCCCTGAGGTATACCGTAACCAGCTTGTAGTGGATAGGACGCCTCTTCTGGGTCAGCTGATTAAAATAAACGATGAATACAGCGATATCGTTACGGTATTAATAGATAGAAAAAAGGCAAGAATTTTCAGACTAGACCCCGAGGGTGCGCATGAGATACTCGATTACTTCTACCCGGCTGCATCGAGAACCAGGAAATTCAGCTCTCCTGAAGGCAAATTCAAGCAGAGAGTATCGTATGGAGAGGGTGCGGGCAATCTGGTTCAGGGCTACGGAGAGCACGGTTTTCACAGGATCATTGAAAACGAGATACATCAGCACTATAAATACATCGCAGATAAAGTGTTTGATTATTTTAAGGGCAATAAATTCAGGTGGCTGATTGTAGGCGGTACAGAAAAGAACATCGCTGAATTCTCTGATCATCTGCACACGTATCTCAAGGACATATTGGCAGGCACAATCCCGGCTGACATAGATAAGATTAAGCCTTACCTGGTTATGGATGCGGCATTGGAAGCGCTCCAGTCAAAGAAAATAGAGGAACAACAAAAATTACTTGATGAGTTCGCGGAAAAACAGGCTACGGGCTTAACCGTAGACGGCGTTAACCCCACATTGAGCGCTCTATCAAGGGGACAGTTAAGGGTCCTTTTTATAGAGGAAGATTTCAGCGTCCCGGGTTTTATATGTCCTGAGACAGGTGTATTGCTAACGGAGGAGAAAAGAGAGCTTTGTCCCGAAGAGGCAGAACCCTTTTACGTTGTCGACGTAGTTGATCTCTCCATTGAAGAGGCTTATAGACAAAAAGCGGAAATAGAGATTCTCCGCGGGGAAGAGTTTAAAAATAAAGTAAGGGGGTTGGGGGGGATTCTCAGGTTTAAGTTATAGGTTTGTTGTGAGGAAATGGGTTTATGTGAATAAAAGACAATCCGGCTATATAAAGATGCACTGCGCCCCTTTTTTGTCAAGCTCGGTTTAAGTTGGGATTAAAACGCCCGCTGCGCTTGCTTGCCGAATCCATGCTATAGCACTAAAATAGAGATAAATTGCTATAGAGGAGGTCGTAGCTATGAGACATGCAACTATAGTAGGAATATTTACCGCGATGTTAACGCTCCTTCCGGGCTTGGTATTTGCCGAGCATGTAATCGACGATTCTAAGAACACGAGTTATCTATTTGTTATAAGCGGGACATCGGGCTCGTTGGATGGAGATACTTCGACATTAAACGGAGTGCCGAATGTTGTTTATTTCTCAGACCGTCCGGTAAGAATAGCAGGTCACTTAAGCGTCCCGGAGTTCATTAAGATGTGGAGCAAGGGGAGCGGCAGCTTCAAAGCGGACCCGCCAAACGCTGTACTTTCGGTGTTTAAAAAAGAAGGAGCGGAGAACATTGTGGCGGAGCTTAAGGGTGTGCAGCAGAAAAACGGTTCTATAGTTTTTAAAGTGGATACTCTAGCGGGAAGAAAGGCTATCGAATCGTTTGGTATTGCGGCTGTATATATCGACGCTCAACACGCAGATCTGTATGACGTCTGGCAATAGCCCGACGACTAAGGGCTCTACCAGCATTTAATATCTCTTAATTCTACAAGCTTCTTAATAGGGAACAGTATAAAAAAGCAGTTTAAAAACACTTACGATATCGAGATGGTGCATCCGGTTAATTTTATTCGTAGCTGTTGTTCTCTTTATCAGGTATCCGGTAATAAACTGCATCTGACGGGTTCATAGATATGATCTGTTAGCGCGGAACCTTCGTTTTTATGGGATTAACGTCAAGAAATAACGAGGAATAAAAGATACGAAAGATCAGGACTGTGCGACGGCTATGCTCTTACGGAACCTTAGTAACGCGGCAATAAAGAATATTGATCCGCTAAGAAACAGCATAACGAAATCACGCCATACCACATCCATTCCGGCGTCACGGAACAGTACCGCCTGCGCGTAGCTTACAAAGTGCGTAGAGGGTGAAAAGTACATCACGTACCGAAGTACGGCAGGCATACTGTCCATCGGGGTATAGACACCCGAGAGGAGCATCATAACCAGAAAAACCGGTATGGCCAGAAGGCCGAACTGCGGCATGGAGCGCGCTACAGTCGCTAAAAGTATTCCGAGCGAAGTAAGTGAGAAAAGAAAAACTATCGTGCCCGCTATGAATAGTGGCATAGAGTCCGAAATCGACACCTCAAGTACCCCTTGTACAACGATATACATGGCGAAGAGGACAGCGGCTACTATAACAAGTCCGTTCGCCCATATCTTGGCGAGCATTATGTCAAAAGGCCTGAGAGGCATGGCCAGCAGGTGCTCTAATGTGCCGTGCTCCCGCTCTCTTATAACCGCGGCGCCTGTAAGGATTATCGCTAGTATAGTAATGTTGTTTATGGTTTCCATCACGCTTTGAAACCATATGGATTCCAGGTTGGGATTGAATTTCGACCTTATAACTACATGTGCCGCTTGCCCTTCCTCCTCGTTCTTTAAATACTCTCCGATCTCGTCCAATATAATGTTTTGTATATATCCGGTGCCTCTGCCGGCAATACTCATAGCGGTGGCGTCCACATTTATCTGAACCTCGGGGCTCCTGTGCGCAAGCAAGTCCTCCTGGAAATCGGGCGGTATGTCTACAACAAAACTGTACAGCCCCCTATCCATGGCTTTATCAATCTCATTCACAGACAGTAAATCTGGAGGTTTAAAATATGGTTCGAGCAGTGAGTCGTAAATTCGGTTTGAGAGAGCAGACTTATCCTCATCAACTACAGCAATCGAGGCATTCTCAATATCAGTGCCGCCACTCTGGGCGCCTTCATATACTCCGAAAGTGAAAAAATAAATGATTAAGAAAACCAGGAAAAGATCGTAGCGTAAGCTGAAGAGCTCTTTTATCCCTAGTCTGTAAATGTTGTCGATTCGCTGTTTCATAGTTAGCTCTCCTGAGCTTTTAATAGTAATAAGCCAATGGTTAGGTAGGCGATTATTATCGCAAATAGAGCAAAATAGTTCATGGTCAGATCACTGAAGCCGAGTGCTTTGGTGAAGGTACCCATGCTGATTAGCTGAAAATAGCCGTAAGGGAACATGTGTCCTATTACCTTTGCTTCACCAGATAGAGACGATACCGGTGTGAAGTAGCCTGAAAAGTTTATTGCAGGGGTAACAGTGATAATGGCTGTTGCGAATATAGCGGCTATCTGTGTTCTTACCAAAGTGGAGATCATAATTCCGAAGCCCGTAGTTGCTACTACGTAAAAGAGAGCGCCGAGTGTGAGCGCCGTGAAGCTCCCCTTGACGGGGACATTGAATAAAAAGAGAGATAGAAGAACCAGGGTGGCAAAATTTACCATGGCCAATAATACATACGGGGCTTGCTTGCCCAGAAGGAATTCGATTTTTGTTACGGGAGTTGCGTAAAAATTGGTGATCGAGCCGAGCTCTTTCTCGCGTACTACGCCGAGCGCTGTCATCATTGCGGGAATAAACACGAGAAGTAACATGATTGTGCCCGGGATCATTGAGAATACACTTTTAAAATCCTGGTTGTAGCGGAAGCGCGTCTCCAGATTTACGGGTAGAGTGGATAGCGCCTGGCCCGGATTGTCTCTGGCAAGTCCCTCTAGAAAGCTCCGGTGAACGCCCTCTACATACCCCCGGCTGGTTTCAGCCCTGTAAGGCATAGCACCGTCGAGCCATACACCCACCTCCGGGCCCGCTCCGCTCTTCAGGTCTTTCCCGAAGTTGGGGGGGATTTCAAGTGCGAGCCTCAGCTCACCGCTCCTGAGCCTCTTTTCCAGCTCTCCGTGATCATGCAGGGGTGCCATTTCCTCAAAGTAACGAGAGCCTGAAAAGTTCTCGAGATAGCGCCTGCTTTCAGGGGTGCTGTCACGGTCGAGCACGGCGTAGGGCAGATTTTCTACATCGAAAGTTATGCCGTATCCGAAGACTATCATTAATAAAATGGGCCCGAGCATGGCGAATGCCAGCCGGATCGGGTCACGTTTGATTTCCATTGCTTCCCGGCGCGCGTATGCCCACATACGTCCGAAATTTAAGATGCCGTGTCTGTCTTCACTCAGGTCGGCGTCGTGAGACGCAATTTTTTCAGAGACTGTTTGATCAATGTCCTTTAAGATATCACCCTCCGCCTCTTCAAGATAGGCTATAAATGCATCTTCCAGGTTGCCGGAGGATTTATTCTCTACCAGCGCCTGAGGACTTCCCTGAGCGAGCACTTTGCCCGCGTGCATTAAAGATATCCGGTCGCAGCGCTCACCCTCGTTCATAAAATGCGTGGAGATAAATATGGTTACGCCGTCTTCTCTTGAAAGCTTAATTAAAAGCTCCCAAAAACCGTCTCTCGCAATCGGGTCGACTCCCGAAGTAGGCTCATCCAGAATCAACATCCGGGGCGCGTGTATCAGAGCAACCGCAAGTGAGAGTCGCTGTCTCATACCGAGCGGAAGATTTCCAGGTAGTTCATCTTCAAACCCCTCCAGACCGAAACGATCAATCATCTCCGATACCCGCTCGGAGATGTAATCTTTGGGAAGATGAAACAGCCGCGCATGAAGCTCGAGGTTCTGCTTCACGATAAGCTCGTTATATAGGGAAAAGGACTGAGACATATAGCCAACCTGCTTTCTTATCCCCAAATCCCTTGCGTCCACACTCTTCCCATACAGATAAGCTTCCCCATCCGATACCGGCAGAAGACCCGTGAGCATCTTCATCGTAGTTGTTTTCCCGCAGCCGTTCGAACCCAGGAACCCGAATATCTCCCCCTGCTCGATATGGAAACTTACTCCGTCTACAGCAGTAAAGTTGCCGAACCGCTTTGTAAGGTTCCTGGCTTCTATGGCTGTTTTGCCATCTTGAGTTCGGGGCGGAATAATATCCAACCTCTTGTAGAACTTCCTCTTCTCCACGGGCATGAGATTTATGAACGCCTCTTCCAGGCTGGCTGAGCCGTTTTGTGTCCTGAGCTCTTGAGGGCTCCCGGTTGCGAGCAACTTGCCGTCGTTTATAGCTACGAGCCAGTCAAAACTCTCGGCCTCCTCCATGTATGCGGTTGCGATTATTACACTCATGCCCTCACGCCTCTGACGAATACGCTCTATGAGCTCCCAGAACTGACGTCGGGACAGGGGGTCGACACCTGTTGTGGGCTCATCCAGGATCAGAAGCTTTGGGTCGTGGATAAGGGCGCAGCAAAGACCCAGTTTTTGCTTCATGCCCCCTGAGAGCTTCCCCGCCGGACGCCCGGAAAACGGAGCGAGTCCCGTGCCGGTAAGGAGCTCCTCGATTCTCCAATCCCGCTCCTGCTTTGACTGTCCGTACAGTCGGCCGAAAAAATCTACATTTTCATAAACCGAAAGCGTCGGGTACAGGTTATTTCCCAGCCCCTGAGGCATATAGGCTGTATCAGGACAAATAGCGGCTCTGTTCGAGGATACGGACATATCCAGCCCCATGACTTCTACCTTGCCATGCTGTATCTTACGAACCCCGGATATCAACGCCAGCATTGTGGACTTGCCAACTCCGTCAGGGCCTATAAGCCCCACCCTGCAGCCCGAAGGTATGCCTATGCTTACATTATCTAACGCCTTGGTCTTACCGTAGATTTGGGTGACGCCGGAGATACGTGCCACAGGGTCTGCCTCATAAGACGAGTCGCTCATTTTAATATCCGGTATACCGGTCTAGATTTTCCGGCCACTTGGCTTTTGGGGCAATTCTGACGAACGCCACGCCCGGGAGCCCGGGCTTTATCCAGGCCTCGTATTTACGGACGGTCTCGGGCGGAATCCTGACCTTCACCCGAAATACCAGCTTCTGGCGCTCCTTGGTGGTTTCGACTTCTTTTGGCGTAAACTGGGCTTTGGGTGAGACGAAGGACACCTTAGCTGGAATAGCGAGACCAGGAGCAGCGTCAAGCACAATCCTGCCGTCTGCGCCTATGCTCAAGACTCCCGCATCCTCCATAGGCAGGAAGACAGTCATATAAACATCGGAAAGGTTAATTATGGTAAGCACTTTACCGCCTGCGGAGAGAACTTCTCCCGGTTCGGCAAGACGGTATAGGACACGGCCGCTGATGGGGGTTTTGAGAACACTGTCGTCAATATCGATTTTGAGCCTGTCGGCTTGGGCTACCGCGGCATCAATCGCCGCTTCTGCATTAGCAACGTCCGCTTTTGCCGCATCGCACATAGCTTCGGCTACATCGTATTGAGCTCTGTCTTGATCCAGTTTCTGTAAAGGGATATCTCCGTTTTCATAAAGTCTTTTTGAACGAAGTAAATTTCTTTTTGCTAATTGGCATTTACTTTCACGCTGCGCGACTATTGCGAGTGCGGTACCGCGCTGTTTTTCTGCTCTTATTACGGATGCTTTAGCCTCTCTCAGTCGGGCTTCGAGAGATTCCGTGTCCATATGGGCAACGATTTGCCCGGATCGGACATTGTCTCCTTCATTCACTAAAATCTCTAAAACTCTCCCGTAAAACTTCGTGGCGATGTCGACTTCTGTGGCTTCGAGACGCCCGTTGCCCGATGCAAATCCGACGAGAGGCGGGGTTCTATAGTACTCCCACCAAATATATATTCCGGCCAATGCCACTATAATCACTAGCACGGCTATTACCGACAAACTTAATTTGCTCTTAGGCATAGTTTTGCCTCTTAACCTTCATTACGAAATAAATCTTAAGCGTATGTACTGATATCAAGCATAAAACAAAATCTTGCTCATATGTATATTTCTGTAGATTTTCTGTTTACTTTACAACTCTAAATTACAAACAGGTATACATAATATTGCGACTATTCAACTTAGTTTATATACATACCAATGTTGCAAACACTATGCCAATCAATAGGACCTGTAATCTTCCCCAAAAAGTAGACAAGCAATAAGTAGAACTTTCTGGCAAAATAAGGTAGTCAGGAGGTTTAAATGAAGAAGTCACGATTCAGCGAATCACAGATAGTAGGGATACTAA
>Ga0114931_10005313_pt1 | contig 15904 bp, 12 predicted proteins | sample 2SBtaG_FD_89579 | JGI IMG/M metagenome (GOLD analysis project Ga0114931, IMG submission 89579) | Deep subsurface microbial communities from Kolumbo volcano to uncover new lineages of life (NeLLi) - 2SBTROV14_V59a metaG | ecosystem: Environmental > Aquatic > Marine > Volcanic | place: Kolumbo...
AACCACGCGCTATACTGGGACGTCATGACCCCGGGTGGCGCCGATGCGCCGGGCGGCGATCTGGCAACGGCCGTCGACGAGGCCTTCGGGTCGGTCGCGCAGCTCCAGTCCGAGCTTCTGGCCGCCGCGGCCGGACGATTCGGTTCGGGGTGGGGGTGGCTGTCGGTGAACGCCCTGGGCCATCTCTTCGTGTCATCGACACCGAACCAGGACAACCCGATGATGGAGGGGCATACGCCGATCCTGGGCGTGGACGTGTGGGAACACGCGTACTATCTGAAGTACCAGAACCGTCGTCCCGACTACCTGACGGCGTGGTGGAGCCTGGTCAACTGGGACCGCGTTGCGGCACGGTACGCCGAAGCCGCCGGCGGATGGCTCGAGGGCGTCTGAAGCAAGCCGATGAGGCGGAGGGAGACGTGAAAGATCTCTCCGCCTCGCCGCTCCTCCCCGGCCCGCACGCACGTGCTGCCCCTCGACCGCATCCCCATCTGGGAGAACTGGAGACGACGGCGCTTCCTGAGCCGGGTGGAATCCCTGGTGGAGGCGTACTTCGGCGCGGTTCGTTACGAGGCGTTCCCCCTGCGGGTGGTGGAGGACGCCGAGGCGCGCCGGCTGAGGGAGGAGATCGAGCCGCTGCTGCCGCGCTGCCGTTCGACGATCCGGGCGGCGAGGGGGGTCTCTCTCGTGCGACTCGCCCCGGGCGAGCGCCCGGGAGACGTCGAACAGGTCGATCTCGTGAGCGTGCTGTTCGACCTGCCACGCTACAACCTGCGGGCCGAGGATTTGCTCGGCGTGCTGCGCATGGCGCTGCGGCGCTACGGGCAGGACCGCGGGAGGGCCTGGTTCCGCGTCTTCAACCCGCTGTACTGGCTGGGGATCGGGCTGGACCTCCTGGGAGTCCTGCCGTTCCTGCCTCTCCGGTGGCTCGGGATCCGCCCGGACGCCGCCGCCCGCTCGCTTCCCGGACGACTGGTGCGTATGCTCGTCCGGGTCGGTGCCGTGGCGGTGCTGGTGGCCCTGGCGCTCCACATCCTGGGCTACGGCGACCGGGCGCTCGATCTGTGGCGCCGGCTCGTCGCGCGGCTCGCGGCGGCGACGGATCCCGGTAGCGGGGCGTGACGCGGCCCCGGGGTGCGCGCCCGGGCCCGGAGGAGAAAAGTCCTTGCGTGTAGAGAAACATATGTTTATCAGTGTGCATCGTGGAACGAACCCGGACGCGCGGGTGCCGGCGGGATGTGCCGCCCCGTGTGGAACACCCTCGACGGATTGTGCCGCCTGATTCGATGACGAGCCCGCCGTACTCCGCCATGCACGGGCGCACGCTGCCGCTTCGGTCGGCCACCCTGGTCCTGGGATTGGTCGCGTGCCTCGCGGCCCGACCCGTCGCGGCCCAGAGCCTTCGCGGGTCGCGTGCTTCGATGGACCGGCAGAACCGCATGGCGCGCCTGCACGATTTCACGTTCCTCCGCACCGGCCGGCGTGTCCGGTACTTCGCCTCGAAGGGCTGGCTGGTCAGGGTCCGGGGCAGTCGCGACGTGGAGCTCCACGGGGTGTCGTATCCCTACGCCAGGCCCGAGGTCGCGCTGTTCCTGAGGCGGCTCGGCGCCCAGTATCGCGCGGCGTGCGGCGAGAAGCTGATCGTCACGAGCCTCACGCGACCCACCACCCACCAGCCTCGCAACGCGTCCGACCGATCGGTGCACCCGACCGGGATGGCCGCCGATCTGCGCTATAGCCGGAGCCGCACGTGCCGTCGCTGGCTGGAGCGAGTGCTGCTGGGCCTCGAGGGCGCCGGCGTGCTGGAGGCCACGCGGGAACGCCATCCGGCGCATTATCACGTGGCGGTTTTTCCCCGCCCCTATGCGAGCTATGTCCGGCAACTCCGATCCAGAGCGGCAAGCCGCGCGACCGAGGCTTCGTCGGCGGTGGCCTCGTCGTCAGGGGTGACCTCGTCGGCGGTGGCCTACCGTGTGCGCCCGGGAGACTCGCTGTGGACCATCGCGCGCCGCCACGGCACGACCGTGGCCCGGCTCAAGCGACTCAACGGTCTGAGGGGAAGCCGCATCTATCGGGGGCAGTTGCTCGAGGTTCCCGCGGCCCGCTGACGGCCGTCGCGCCGGCGCCGAGTCCGTCCGTCCCCCACAACCGGCGCATTCCCTCGCCGTATGCAAGCAGCCGCGGCGTTCCCTCGTCGTCCACGTAGAGGTACACGCAGCGCTCGGGAAAGGACTGGATCGTCCGGCGATTCTCCTCGGGCCCGAGGTCCCGCGCGAGGACGAGCGAGGCTCGCGGCCGTGGCAGGGGCGCCTGCCATAGCAGGGGCTCGAGCTCCAGCGTGCCCGCGCGGTCGGACGCGGCCTCTCTCAGGCACGCATCGGGGGGACGCACGCCGGGACGCACGCGAATGCGGTTGCCCGGCGAGATCTCGACGAGGCGCAGAGAGGAGGGCGTGCCGGGCAGGGGAGATCGTTCGAGCGTGGGCGGCGGAGCGCGGCCGGGACGCTCCCGCCACGAGGCGTAGCGCGCCACCTCGCACAGGTCGTTCCTACTGAGCGCCGTCTCGATCGAGTCTCGCCTCATCCCCGCCGCGGCCAGGCGTGCGCTCATGCGCGACGCCCACGAGCCGTGAACGAGGACCAGAGCCGGGTGACGCGGTGGATCGGGGAGCATCGAGGCCTCACGCGCGGAGCTCGTGGGGCGGTACGAAGCGGCTCGTCCGGGCAGCGAAAGTGCGCCCCCCGCCAGCGCCAGCACCGCCGCCCACAACACGCCACGGCGCAGGAGCGACGGGAGGCGGGCGTCCCGCGCGACCCCGGCAACCGCAACCAGCGCCAGCATCGCCCACGCGGGCGCCGCCTCATAGAGGAAGCGCGGCCCCATGTGAATGCCATGGTGCCAGTACGCGAAGTTCGCCGCCACCGGGGCCAGCGCCCACGCCGCCAGCACGCCCGCACCGCGTACCCGCCGCGATCCGGCCATCCACCAGAGCGCGACGAAGAGGGTAACGGGCAGCGGGGTTTCAAAGAGCTGAAGCCCGAGCTGGAGCACGTCGGTCGCGCTGTAGGCTACCGCTTCGATCGGGCCGTACGCGTTACCCCAGGGATCGGCGTGGAACCCCAACCCATGCGCCGGTCCGAACGCCGCACCGTACCCCAGCGTGAGGGGGCCGCCGAAGAGCCCGTCGTTCCAACGGAAGAGCAGGAGCGCGAAGGGCAGGCCTCCCATGATCAACGCGCCGACGCGCCGGAGCAGCCAGCGGCGCCCGCGTGCAGGCAGGGTCGCGCCGGTCGGCAGCCACGCCGCGGCGATGAGCGCCGCGCCCAGGACGAGCCCGGTCCAGGGGCGGGCGCAGACCATGACACCTCCGGCCGCCCCGCTCACGACGGCCCACCAGGCGGACCCGTCGCGCGCGTGGAGCGCCGCCCAGAGCGCGACGGCGGCCATGGCTCCCGCGGTGGCATGGCTCAGATAGCCGGATCCCAGGAAGAGGACGAACGGGCTGAGCGCCGCCGCGATCGCCGCCGTCCGCGCAAGCGCCCGGCCGACGAGCACCCGGTCCGCGACGAGCGCCGAGAATCCCGCGGTGATCGCCACCATCACGGGGCCGACGAGCCAGGGCGCCCCGGCGCGGAGCGCGCCGGCCAGGAGCAGGGTGTGCCCCGGTGGATAGACCGACGCCCACCCCGCGGGCGTCAACAGGCTGTTCTGGACCATCCACGCCGCAGCGGGGTCGGGCAGGGGCAACGCCGTATCGCCGCCGGCCAGCACACGGGCGTGCAGGAGTTGCACCATCTCGTCGACGAGCGTCGGGCGACCCCTCAGCACGGATCGCGCTATCCAGAGGCTCAGCCCACCCGCCACGAGCCCGAGCGCCGCCGCGAACCTCCTCGCCGGCCAACGCCCGATGTGGGAGCCCACGGTCGTGAGTGCGCGTTCGAGCGCGCCGACCGGGGCGCGCCACGCCAGGAGCGCCGCAAGCGCTCCGACGGTGATCGTGCCCAGGAGGGTGAGCTCCCACACCGCCTCTCCCGTTGCCCGCGTCACGGCTCCGGCCGCACCCGTGGTGGCCGGATCGAGCAGGCGGTACAGCGGTAGCGTAACCGCGGCGAGCAGCGCCGCGCCCGAGAGCCGGCGGAGGTGGCGGGTGGGGTCTACACCCACAGGGGCACCTGCCGGAACGCCTCGACGTCGACCAGCCCCCTGTCCGTGATCTTCAACTCGGGGATCACCTCCAGACCCAGGAAGGACATGGCCATGAACGGGTCGTGGAGCGGCGATCCGAGCGCTCGGGTGGACTCGAGAAGCGCGTCGAACACACGGGTGACCTCCTCGACCGGCCGCTCCGACATCAGTCCCCCGACCGGCAGGGGCAGGACGGCGATGACGGTGTCGCCCTCGGCCACCGCCAGCCCGCCCCCCGCCTCCACGACCGCCGCCACGGCCCGGAGCATGGACGCGTCGTCGGCGCCCACGGAGATGATGTTGTGGTGATCGTGGGCCACGCTGCCGGCGATGGCTCCGCGCCGCAGCCCCATTCCGGTGACGAGCCCCAGCCCCACGCGTCCGCTGCCGGTGTGGCGTTCGATGACGGCGATCTTGAGAATATCACGCGCAGGATCGGCGACGACCTCGCCGCCGTGCTCGGTGGGCTCGACGATCCGGGTCCGGGTAACGAGCTGGTCGGGCACCACCTCGATGGCTCGCGCCGCTCGCCCGCGGCCCTCGATGCGAAACGAGAGGCGCTCGACGTCGATGCGCATCGAGGGCCGGGGGGGACGCGGCGCCGCGACGGCCCACGGAAGCGGTCGGCCCGCGCGGGCCGCGACGCGTCCTCCGGACCACACCTCGCGGATCCGGAGAGACGGCAGGTCCTCGACGATCACGAGGTCGGCGCGGCGCCCCGGGGCGACGGCGCCGCGATCCCTCAGGCCGAAGTATCCGGCCGGGTTCAACGTCGCGAGCCGGACGGCGTCGGCGGGCGGGATGCCGGCGGCGATCACGCGGCGCAGCATCGTATCGATGCCGCCCTCGCGCAGCAGATCGCCCGGTTGGCGGTCGTCGGTGCACAGCGCCACGCGGCGCGCGTTCGCCGTCGTCAGCGCCGGGAGCAAGGCGTCCAGGTTGTGCGCGTTGGTGGCTTCGCGAAAGAAGACGAAGAGCCCGCGCCGCATCTTCTCGATCGCCTCGTCGGCGGTGGTGCACTCGTGGTCCGAGCCCGGGCCGGCGGCGACGTAGGCGGCCAGGGCCCGGCCGCGCACCCCGGGTGCGTGCCCGTCGACGGGACGCCCCCGGAACGCTTCGAGCTTGGCCAGCACGTCCGGATCGCCCTGGATGACGCCGGGAAAGTTCATGACCTCGGCCAGCCCCAGAACCCTGGGGTGGCGCGCGAGCGCTTCGAGCGCGAGGGCGTCGAGGGCGGCGCCCGACGTGCTCATCGAGGTGGCAGGCACGCACGAGGGCGCCATCACGAACACCGACAGCGGAAGCCCTTCGCTCGCATCGAGCATGTAGCGGACCCCCTCGGCGCCGTGCACGTTCGCGATCTCGTGCGGGTCGGCTACCACGGTCGTGGTGCCCGCCCGCACCACCGCCCTGGCGAACTCGGGCGGCGTTACCATCGACGATTCGATGTGCACGTGAGCGTCGATGAAGCCGGGCAGAACCCACGCGCCTTCCAGCTTCACGACCTCGGCGGCGCCGAGATCCGTGCCCAGCGCCGCGATCCGGTCTCCGTGCAGGACGATGTCGAGCGCCTCCTCTTCGCCGGTGAAGACGTTGAGGACGCGCCCGCCCTTCAGGCAGACCGACCCGGGCCGGTCGCCCCGGGCCGTATCGAGGAGGTATCGATCGAGCATGGCGGCAATCTGACTTCCTCGCCACATTGCCACCAGAGCCGGAGCGCGGGCCGCCCGCGGCGGCACGATTCCGCGAGAACGACTTTCAACGGGGCCGAGCAGCCCGGAGCGACCGAACCCATGCCCGATTCCCTGCCTTTCTACCTGGTCGGTCCGGAGGGTCGGGAGCGACGGCGCCTCCTCGAGACCCTCGGGCCCGCGGCAGAGGTCTTCGACGATCCCGCCCACTTCGGAGATCCCGCCGCACACCCCCCGGGACTCGTGTTGGCGATTCGGGCGGACGTGGAGCCGGATGCGCTGATGGCGCTGGCCGAGTCGGTGGCGGACGCCGGCGAAGGGTGGTGTCTCGCGACGGCCTCCGGACCGCCCGAGGAGCGCGTACGGGTACTCTCGATGGGTTTTCCCCACACGCTGTCCGAGGTTCGGAGGTACATCGATGATCCGAGGGGGGCGCGAGGTACGCTGCTCGAGCTTCGGGGCGTGCTCCGGGAGATCTCGCACGTACGTCACGACGTCAACAATCCCTTGACCTCTGCGCTCGCCGAGGTCCAGCTCATTCTCTTCGATGCCGAGGAAGGTGAGCTGCGGGAGTCGATGGAGGTGGTGCAGGAGCAGCTCCGCCGGATCCGGGATCTCATCGCTTCCACGAGCCACCTGAGGGTGCCGAGCAGCCCGCGGTAGCGTGGCGGCCGGTGGCGAGCTCGTTCCGGCACCGGCCCCGGAAATCTGGCAATATGCAAATCCTGAGAATTGCATGGTGCAAGACTCCGGTGTAGCTTGGAGGGGTCGAGTGGGAGTGGGCTGCCCCGGGGTCCCTCGACACGCTTGCGATCCGGGACACACCTACGACCGGCCACGCCATTGGCATCTTCTTCCGACAGCCCGGAGAGCCCCGCAGCGGGCCCGACCCCGGGCCTGACGTTCAGCCGAACCGACCTTCTTCGGTGGCTCTATCTGGCCCGGTTGACACTGGTCACCGGGATTCTGGCCGGGGCGCTCCGAACGTGGTTCAGCGCCCGGCCGCAGGACACGCTCATCGCCACGGTCATGTTCCTCGTGGCGCTTGCGGTCACGGCCACCTCGTTCTGGTACACGCACATCCTGGGGCGGGAACCGGGGGAGAACTTTCTCTATGCCCAGGTGATCCTCGACGTCGCGCTCGTGACGGGGATCGTCCACGTCACCGGGGGGGCGGGGAGCAGCTTCGCCCCGCTCTACATCCTGGTCATCAGCTCCGGGGCTCTGCTTCTCCCGCTCCCGGGTGGCGTGCTCATCGGTGCGCTGGCATCGATCCTGTACTTCGCGGATGTCGTGTGGGCGTACGACCTGACGCTACGCCTCGACGTGGCGCTGCAGCTGGCGCTCTTCTCGGTGGTGGCGCTGCTCACCGGGTTCCTGGGCGACCGTCTCCGCAGGGCGGGAATCGCCCTCGGCGCGGTGTCCTCGGAGCTCCAGCAGTTGCGACTCGACACGTCGGACATTCTGGCGAACCTGGCTACCGGGGTCCTGACCGTGGACGGAGAGGGACGCCTTGCCTACGTGAATCCGGCGGCGGAGCGCTTCCTCCACCTGCCGGCGAGCCGGTGGATGGGGCTTCCGGTCCTGGAGGCGGTGGACGAACGTGCGCCTGGGATGGGCGCCGTGCTGCGGCGCGCCATTCGCGAACGCCGCCCGGTGGACCGCTTCAAGACGAGCGTCCGCGGCGACGACCGGGAGCTCGTGCTCGGGATCAGCACGGCGATCCTGGACCGAGCGGAGGATGAGCCGCCCTCCGCGACGGCTATCTTCCAGGACATCACCGATCTCGAGCGACTCGAAGTCCTCCACCGCCGTGCCGACCGCCTGGAGGCCGTAGCCGAGCTGAGCGCCTCGCTCGCCCACGAGATCAAGAACCCGTTGGCCTCGATCCGGAGCGCGGTGGAGCAGCTCGGTCGTGGCTCCCTCACGCCCGCGGACCGTGCGGTGCTCGAAGCGCTGGTGCTGTCGGAGTCGGACCGCCTCAGCCGCCTCCTCTCCGAGTTCCTGGAGTTCTCAGGGCTCCGGATGGGTAGGCGGGAGCCTGTGGATCTGTCCCGCCTGACGCAGGAATGCGTCGCCGTTGCCAGGCACCATCCGGACGCCGGCCACGAGGTCGAGATCACCTGCCGGGGGCTCGACGATTCCGCGTGGGTCACCGGCGACAGCGATCTCCTGCACCGCGCCGTGTTCAATCTCGTGCTGAATGCGGTTCAGTTCGCGGGCCCCGAGGGACGCGTCGTGGTCACACTGGAGAAGCAGCATGAGCGGCCCAACCCGCGCGGGACCCGGATCAGGCGGCCGGTACGGCTCGCCGTGCGTGACAGCGGTCCGGGCGTACCGGTCGAGCAGATGGCCCGCATCTTCGATCCGTTCTACACGACGCGGCGCGCCGGGAGCGGTCTGGGCCTGGCCGTGGTGCACCGAGCCGTGGAGGCGCACGAGGGTGCCGTGTTCGTGGAACGGGCGCCGGAGGGCGGCGCCCAGTTCGTCCTGTATCTGCCGGGGGCGGTGGCGGAACCCGAGGGCGTGGAGCGATGAGCGATACGGTCAAGATCCTGCTGGTGGACGACGATACGGGGATCCTCGATACGCTTAAGATCCTCTTCCGTTGCGAAGGCTACGCGGTGGCCGTCGCCGCCAGCGGGAAGGCGGCGATCGAGGCGCTCGAGCGCGAGCGTCCGGACATCGTCCTCACGGACATCCGCATGCCCGGCACGACGGGGCTGGAGGTCATGGCGCGTGCCCGGGAAGTCGACCCCGAGATCGCCGTGATCCTGATGACGGCTCAGGCCTCGCTGCAGTCCGCGGTGCGCGCCGTCAACGAGGGCGCGTATTACTACCTGCAGAAGCCCTTCGCGAACGACGAGTTGCTGGCGATCTGCAAGCGGGCCGCGGAGGCGCGCCTCCTGAAGGCCGAGAACCGCAAGCTCCGGAGGGAGATCGGCAAGCGCGGCGGAGACGCCGGCGCGCGGCCGATCGGCCGGAGCCGCCGGTTCACGGACGTGCTCAAGCTCGCGGAGACGGTCGCGCCCACCGACTCGACCGTGCTCATCAGCGGGGAGAGCGGCACGGGCAAGGAGGTCGTCGCCCGATACATCCACGCACTCTCCGGCCGGGCGGAGGGTCCCTTTGCCACCCTCAACTGCGGCGCGCTTCCGGAGAGCCTGCTGGAGAGTGAGCTGTTCGGCCACGTGAAGGGTTCCTTCACGGGCGCGGTCAGGGACAAGGACGGGCTCCTCGCGGCCGCGGCGGGGGGCAGCTTCTTCCTCGACGAGATCGGGGAGATGAGCGCGGCGACGCAGGTCAAGCTGCTGCGGGCGCTTCAGGAGCGGGAGGTGGTGCCCGTCGGCGCTACGGAACCGATTCCGATCGACGTGCGCATCATCGCCGCCACCAACCGGGATCTTGAGGAGGGTATCCGCCGCGGCACGTTCCGCAGCGACCTCTACTACCGCCTCAACGTCATTCAGCTCCGCCTTCCCCCGTTGAGAGATCGGTGTGAAGACATCCCTCTGCTCGCCCGACACTTTCTGGAGCGGCTGGCCGGGCGGGAGGAAGGCGCTGCGATCAAGGATCTGTCGGAGGAGGCGCTCCATCTCCTGCTCGAGTACGACTGGCCGGGCAACGTGCGTGAGCTGGAGAACGCGCTGGAGCGCGCGGCGGTGGTCACGCCCGGCGAGGTCATCGAGGCCGACGCGCTGCCCGAGCGGCTCCTGGACGCGCCTGCGCCCCGTCTCGTGGAGGAAGACGTGCCGCAGAACCCGACCATGGAGATGATCGAGCGCGCCTACATCCACTGGGTCCTGCGCTCGGAAGGCGGAAACAAGACGCGCGCCGCGGAGGTGCTGGGCATCGATCCGTCTACGCTGTACCGGAAGATCAACCGCTACGGTCTGGAGAGCTGAGCGATGGACACGTCCCGGATTCCGGCCGCGTTGCGGTCGCCCCAGCAGTCCCTCGCGTGGAACCGCGTCGTCCTCTCGGTGGTGATTCCCGCCTACAACGAAGCGGCTACCATCGAGGCGCTCCTCCGGCGGGTGCGCGAGGTGCCGCTCACGTTGGAGGTCATCGTCGTGGACGATGGATCGTCCGATGGCACACGCGACGTCCTGCCGCGGCTGCGCGACGAGGGGTTCATCGACGTCCTCGTGTTCCATGACCGGAACCGGGGGAAGGGCGCGGCGCTCCGGACCGGCTTCGGGCACGCCACCGGGGACGTGATCGTGGTCCAGGACGCCGACCTCGAGTACGACCCGCTGGAGTTTCCGCTCCTGCTCGAGCCGATCCTGGCCGGCAAGGCCGACGCCGTCTTCGGGTCGCGTTTCCTCGGCGGGCCGCACCGCGTGCTCTTCTTCTGGCACAGCATCGGAAATCGCCTGCTCACGCTCCTGTCCAACATGTTCACGGACCTGAACCTCACGGACATGGAAACGTGCTACAAGATGGTGCGGCGCGAGCTCCTGCAGTCGCTCCCTCTGTCGGCCGAGCGTTTCGGCATCGAGCCGGAGCTGACCGCCCGTCTGGCCCAGGCCGGCGCCCGGATCTACGAGCTGCCGATCTCGTATCATGGTCGCTTGTACGCCGAGGGAAAGAAGATCGGCTGGAAGGACGGGGTGTCGGCGCTGTGGTCGATCGTCAGGTATAACCTCTTCGGTGCCCGCGCGCGGCCATGGGCGCCGCCGCGGGTACCCGCCTGGGACGCTCCGGAGCGGCTCGCCGACGCCCCCGGCGCGCCTTCCGCCTGACCCGCACCGGGCGAGTCCTGCCGTGAGCCTGAGCCGGGGCGCGCTCCTTGTGGCGCTGGTGGCCGCGGCGTGCTACGCGAACGCCCTGGGTAACGACTTCGCGTACGACGACAACGAGATCATCCTGCACAACCCGGTCGTGACCACACCCGAGCTGGGGCAGGCGCTGCTCGGGCCCTACTGGCGGCGCGCGCGAGGGATCGGGACTCTACCGCCCCGTGACGCTGGCGGCGTTCGCCACCGAGTGGAGCCTCTTCGGGGGAAGCCCGCTCGGCTTCCACGCCGTGAACCTCGTGGGGCACGTGGCGGTCAGCCTGCTCGTGCTGGCGCTGCTCGCCGTATTCGCGACACCGTCCGCCGCGGTGGCCGGCGCGCTGCTTTTCGCGCTCCACCCCGTCCATGTCGAGGCTGTGGCGAACGTCGTCGGTCAGGGTGAACTCCTCGCGGCGGCGGCCTATCTGATGGCCTGCCTCCTGTACTTGCGCGGCGCCGGCTGGGGTCCGGCCGGGCGCGCCGTGCGCCTCGCGGGCGTGGCCGGGTTGTATCTCGTCGGGCTCGGCGCCAAGGAGATCGCGGTGACGTTGCCCGCGGCGCTCGTGTTGCTCGAGTGGTTCCGGACGGCGCCTGAGCCTCCCGCCCGGCGGATCCGCCGCGAGCTTCCCCTGCTCACCTCGTTGGTCGCCGTGCTGGGCGGGTATCTCCTTCTCCGGTGGTCGGTCCTGGGAACGGTCACGGGAGAGGTGGCCGCGCCGGCGCTGCGGGGTCTCACCGGTGGGCAGCGGATCCTCTCGGGGCTGTCCGTCTGGCCCGAGTACGTTCGTCTCTTCCTCTGGCCCGTGGACCTCAGCGCGGACTACGCGCCGGGCGTGCTCAGGGTCGCGCGATCCGTGACTCCGGCCGTGGTGGCCGGTGCCGGGACGCTGGTGCTGCTCGCTGTCGCGGCCGGGGCGGCCCGGCGGCGGATGCCGCCCGTAAGCCTCGGGATCCTGTGGTTCGCCGTGGCGGTGCTCCCCGTCTCGAACCTCGTCGTGGCCGCGGGGGTGCTGCTCGCCGAACGCACGCTCTACCTCCCGTCCGTGGGGTGGTCGTTCGTCGTGGCCGGGCTGGTTGCGGCCATCCCCTCCTCCTCCACGGAGCGTGCGCGCCGAGGGCTGCCTCTGGCCGGACTGGCCGTGGGGGCGGCGCTCATGATACGGACGGTCACGCGCAATCCGACGTGGATGAATACGTTCACGGTGCTGAACACGCTGGCCGTCGAGCATCCCGAGTCGTACCTGGCGCTGCGGGCGCGCGCCGCGGGGCTGGTGCGCGTGGGTGCGGTGGAGAAGGCACGCGCGTCGTACGAGGCGGCCGTCGCGCTCGCGCCGCGCCATTACGGGCTGCTTGTGGAGGTCGGTGGATTCTACGGTCGCCTGAGGGAGTACCCGCGTGCCGAGGAACTGCTGCGGCAAGCCATTGCCGTGACACCGGATCAGCCGTCGGCGTACCGGCTGCTGGCGGAGCAGTATATCCGGAGGGGGATGGAACGGAAGGGGCACCGGACGGCGCTCGAGGGGCTCGCCCGCGCCGGTCCGGACCGCGAACTCTGGGCTCTGGTGTCGGAGAGCTACATCGCCAAGGGCGATCTGGAAGCCGCCATCCGCGCGCGCCGCGCGGCGTTGGGCCAGGACCCGGAGTCGGCTGCGGACTGGGCGCGGCTCGCCGAGCTGCTTGACGCGGTGGGACGCACGCGCGATGCCCGAGAGGCCCGGGCGCGGTACGAAGAACTCACCACGAGCACGGCGAACTCCGAGCCATGACATTCATTCCCTCTCCCCTCGAGAATCTCCGGTTTGCGGCGCTGCTTTCGGCGGCGCTGGCCGCGGTCGTCTACGCCAACTCCCTGACGAACGACTTTGCCTACGACGACGTGCACATCATTACCGAGAACGAGGGGATTCATCACCTCTCCGACGTGCCGCACGCGCTGGGCTCGCCGTACTGGCCCGGCAGATTCGGGCGGGATCTGGGGCTCTGGCGACCGGTGACCACGGCGTATCTGGGGCTCCAGTACGCCGTCTCCGGCGAGAATCCGGTAACGTACCACGTGGCGAACGTGCTGGCGCACGCCGGCGTGACCGCGCTGGTCGTGATCCTGCTCGGAGAGATGCTCACCGTGGCGGCGGCGTTCATCGGCGGGCTGGTCTTCGCGGTCCACCCCGTGCACGTGGAGGCGGTGGCCAACGTCATCGGCATCGCCGAGGTCATGTCCGCGGGCTTCTTCCTCCTCGCGTGCCTCGTTCACCTGCGTAGCGGCCCGACCACATCCTGGCTGCGCGCCCTGGCGATCGGCGCGCTGTACGCCCTTGCCTTCGGCGCCAAGGAAGGAGCCGTGACCCTGCCGGCCGCCCTCTTCCTCCTCGATTCCGCCCGAGGCCGCCTGGGCGTCGGCGACCTGCCCGACTACCTGCGCCGACGTGGGCGTGCGTATCTGGTCATGAGCGTCGTCGCCGCGCTGATGCTGCTGGGCCGCTACCAGGTTCTCGGCAGCATCGCGCACCCCTTCGGACCGCTGTGCGCGGACCTGCTGGCGGAGATTCCCCGTATCTGGACGCTCAGCGAGATCTGGAGCCACTACGTCCGGCTCATGGTCTTTCCCATGGACCTGTCCGCCGACTACTCCCCGAACGTCATCCCGATCGCGCTCGGGTGGAATGCCCTGGCGCTGTCCGGCGCGGTCCTGGCCCTGGGGCTGTTCACGGCGGCGCTGCTGACCTGGCGTTCGGGGCCCTCATGGCGGATGGGGAAGGGCAGCGACGTTCCCCGCACGCTCGGGTTCGGCGTCGTGTGGTTTCTGATCACGATCTCACCGGTGGCCAACGTCGTCTTTCTCGCGGGGGTCCTCCTTGCCGAGAGAACACTCTACCTCCCGTCCGTGGGCTTCGCGGCGATCGCCGGCTGGCTGGTGGTGACGCTCGAGAAGGAACGGCCCCGCCTGGGATACGCCGTCACGATGATGGCCGTGCTGCTCATGGGCTACAGGACGTACACGCGCAGCCCCACGTGGCGCGACAACCTGACCGTCTTCGGCACGATGATCCAGGACTACCCGCAGTCCGGGCGGTCGCAGTGGGTGCTCGGCGACCTTTTCTTCCAGAAAGGGCGCACGAAGGAAGGTCTGATGGCGTACCGCGCGGCGGTCGGCCTCCTCGGGCCGCACTACCAGCTTCTGACCGAGATCTCGAAGAAGTTGATCGGGGCGGACATGCTCGACGGGGCCGAGCATCTTCTGCGCTACGCGTGGAAGGACCAGCCCCGCTTCAGCGTGGCGCCCGGCCTCCTCGCCGTCATCCATTCCGAGCGAGGAGATCCGGTGGGAACCGAGCGCTACTGCCGTATCGCGCTCGCGCTCGACGACGACGACGTGGTGAGCCACCATCTACTGGCCTGGGCCCTCGCGGAACAGGGCAAGTGGACCGAGGCGGTGGAGGAACGACGCACCGCCATACGCCAGGGCCAGGGCGATTACTGGCAGCAGTGGGTGTCGCTGGCGTACCTGCAGGCCCACGGCGGCGATAGCGCCTCGGCCCGGATCTCGCTCGACTCGGCGGAGGCCAAGGTCGTAACCGCGGGGGCGCGCCGCTACGTGGATAGCCTGGCGGTCGCGCTCGTGGGTGAGAGGGTGCGGCCGGAGGGGAAGGGTGCGGCGCCGGGAGACACCGCCGCCGGCGGTAGCGCGGGTCGATGAGAGACGGTGAGCCGCGGCTGCGCCGGCGTGGCGAACAGATCCCGAAGACCCGGAGCGGACGACCATGCGCTGCGCGGCACGGAACCATGGCAGATCCGCCGGAGACTTGCAGAATCCAAGAGCGGATCGATGCGAAACACGTAGCGTACGCGTGGCGCTGGATCACGTAACACGTTGTGGTTCAGTAGGATATGTAGATTGGTTCCGTTCTGGACCCTACCTTGCCTTACGGAGGGTAGGCCGTACACCCTGTTTCATCCATTTCCTGGAGTCTGAAGATGCGGGACAACAAGGGTTTCACGCTCATCGAGCTCCTCATCGTGGTGGTCATCATCGGGATCCTGGCGGCCATCGCCATCCCGAAGTTCTCCGCCACGCGTGAGAAGGCGTACTTCGCCGCGATGAAGTCGGATCTCAAGAACCTGGCGAGCCAGGAGGAGATCTACTACGCGGACAACTACGCCTACACCACCAGCGCCACCGATCTCGCCTTCACGAACTCCGAGGGTGTGACCGTGACGATCAGCGCGTCGACCTCGGGCTGGGCCGCCAGCGCGACGCACTCGGCGCTCGGTTCGTCCGAGGGCTGCGGTATCTACTATGGGACCGCGACGGCCCCGACCGTCGGCACGGCCACGCCGACCTCACCCGGCGAGATGGCCTGCACCCGGTAAGGAGCATGGTGCCCCGTGCGCTTCCGCGTGCGGGGCACCCTCTTCTGGTCTGTCTGAGCAGGGGGTGGCCCGGACGTGCGCCGGGCCACCCGGCTGCTCATCGTCGCCAGTCATCTCACCCCCCAAGACTGACGAGAGTACCGCGATGCACGCAGCGGACGACCGTGGCTTCACCTTGATCGAGCTCGTCATGGTGGTCGTGATCATCGGCCTGCTGGCCGCGATTGCGATTCCGAAGTTCCAGTCGGCGCGCGAGCGCGCGTACCTGGCTGCCCTCCGAGCCGATCTGCGCAACCTCGCAAACCTCGAGGACGTATACTACAACGACAACTACACGTACACGACCAGCGCCACGGCGCTCGGGTTCGACAACACGGAGGGTGTGATCGTGACCTTCAGCGAGGGCACGAACACGGGATGGTCGGCTTCCGCGTCGCACCTCGCGCTGCCGGGCGAATCGTGCGCGATCTTCCACGGCGGCGCCGCCGCCGTCTCGCCTGCGACGATCCTCAGCGCCGTGCAGTGCAGCCGGTAGCACCACGTAGCGGGGGGCTTTCCGAGGCTCCTGCCCGCTCCCGGGTTGCCGGCGGCTGGGTCGAGGCGGCACCTTTCCTGCGACGGGTTTCTTCGCCGTCCATTAGAAGGCTGTTGAAGAAGTACGGCGGGCCTCATTGCGGTGCCACGGCCTCAGATCCTAGGCCGTCCGACGAGAGCATAGCCGTAGCTACGCCGAGGAGGGCTAACGACGGGGGGCACCCGCGACCGAACGGCGTGGGTCGGGCCGTGGCACCGCAACCCAGGAACCGTAAGCTGATGTCAGACATGTGGAGGGGCGCAGGGGTGTCGCGGCCTGATAGGTCGTCTCTCCTCCTCGCCGTGGAA
>Ga0114931_10005314_pt1 | contig 15904 bp, 14 predicted proteins | sample 2SBtaG_FD_89579 | JGI IMG/M metagenome (GOLD analysis project Ga0114931, IMG submission 89579) | Deep subsurface microbial communities from Kolumbo volcano to uncover new lineages of life (NeLLi) - 2SBTROV14_V59a metaG | ecosystem: Environmental > Aquatic > Marine > Volcanic | place: Kolumbo...
AGAAGGTGGCCCGGCGCGCGTAGGGAGCGGGAGCGGGGACGTTCTTTGCGAAGTTGCGTTGTGGGGGGGCTGGGTTCCCCAGCCCCCCCACAACGCAACTTCGCAAAGAACGTCCCCGCTCCCGCTCCCTACGCGCGCCGGGCCACCTTCTCGAGGTTCTCCACCTGGCCGTCCTCGCGGCTGTGGAGCACCACGTTGTAGTTCTTCTCGCCGCGGTGATGGTGGGCGCCGGGGCGGGCGTAGCCGGTCACAGCACTCACCCGGTAGCCGGCGAGACCCGGGCGCGGCGGTGGCGCCGCATGCATGGTGTCGCCGTAGTGCAGCGACACATCGCCCGGATGGGCATGAAAGTGCGCACCCTTCGGAGCCTGGGGATGGTTCGGGTCGATGGGGCCACAGCCGCTCTGCCAGGAGCCCGGCAGCATCTCGAGCTCCCCCGTCTCCGGGGTAGCCTCAGTCAGGAAGACCGAGGCGATCAACACGGGGCACATGGCAGCGTGGCCTCCCATCCCGCAGTCGCGGTGCCACGGGATATCGGCGAGGCCCTCGGTCATCTCCGGAATCTTCCAGATGATCGAGATGGACTCCTCGCCCGTCCGCCGGCGGGAGGCGAGCTCGACATCCGCGAGGTCTTTGAAGCGCAGCAAGCGCGGATCCTCGGGAATCGATGCCAGATGTGGCTTCGCGCCCGCGCGTGTGACCCGGCATAGGACCTCCTCCCCCGCCTCGTTCTTGCCCCACCAGGAGAGCTTGTCGCCCTTCACCGCCTCCCCGTGCAGCTCCGAGGCCTCCGCCAGGAAGTACGCCACCTCGTCCTGTGAGAACACGTCGCGTACAAAGAGATAGCCCGCCGTGCGCAGGAAGTGCGCCATCTCCTCGGGGTCGCTCTCTGCAGAGAAGGTGGATTCGGGATCGAGGGGCGCGCCCCGGCGGTCTCGCAAGTCCATGCTTCGAGGGTCGTAGACGGGACGATCGTTGTAGAGGGCGCGCAGCGCGGGCTCGGCGTTCACCAGGTTGATCGCTGTGCCGCGCACACACTTGACCCGGCCGGCATAGAGCAGTCCAGCCGGCGCCTCCAGCTCCCGGACGATGCCGCACCACGTCTCGTGGTCCACCTCGACCACCGTGTCGGCGTCCTCCCCCGGGCGCAGCTCGAGCCCGCCCTCCCCCGCGGCATAGGTCCAGGCTCCGCCCTCACGCAGACGAATCGCCAGGCTCCCGACCCGGCGAAGCAGGGGGACGGCCGTGCAGACCGCGTCGGAGGTCAGGCGCCCGGGGAGGGTTTCGCGGTGATAGGCCTCGAAGTCGATCATGGCATGGTCCATGCCACCAGTGTACCGCGAAAAGACGGGGACGTTCTTTGCGAAGTTGCGTTGTGGGGGGGCTGGGTTCCCCAGCCCCCCCACAACGCAACTTCGCAAAGAACGTCCCCGCTAGAGAGAGTCGCGGAGGAACCAGTCGAGGGTGTGCTCGACAGAGCGCTCCAGGGGGATTTCCGGCTGCCAGCCCACCAGGCGGCGGGCGTTGCGGATGGAGGGTCGGCGGTGCTGGACGTCCTGGTAGCCCTCACCGTAGTAGCGGCCGCTCTCGATCACCTTGAAGCCCGCGAAGGGCGGAAAGTGTTCCCGCAGGGGGTGCTTTTCGAACATCTGCACCAGCATCTCCGCCAGCTCCTTGATGCTGGATTCTCCCTCTGGGTTGCCGATGTTCAGGATCTGGCCGTCGCAGCGCCCGCCTTCGTTCACCAGGATGCGGTAGAGGCACTCGATGCCCTCGGACACGTCCGTGAAGCAGCGCTTCTGCAGGCCTCCGTCGATCAGCTGGATCGGCGAGCCCTCCACCAGGTTCAGGATCAGTTGGGTAATGGCACGGGAGGAGCCGATGCGCGCCGAAGCCAGGCTGTCCAGCCGCGGCCCGATCCAATTGAAGGGGCGGAAGAGCGAGAAGGGAAGGCCGCGCTGGGCCCCGTAGGCCCAGATCACGCGGTCCAGCAGCTGCTTCGAGCAGGAATAGATCCAACGCTGCTTCTGGATGGGCCCCAGCACCAGGTTCGAGCGGTCCTCATCGAAGACGGGGTCTGCGCTCATCCCGTAGACCTCGCTGGTGGAGGGGAAGACCACCCGCTTGCGGTACTTGGCGCAGTAGCGGATGACGCGCAGGTTCTCCTCGAAGTCCAGCTCGAAGACGCGCAGCGGGTTGCGCGTATACTCGATGGGCGTTGCGATGGCCACCAGGGGCAGCACGATGTCGCACTTGCGCACGTGGTACTCGATCCACTCCGTGTGGATCGAAATGTCCCCTTCCTCGAAGTGGAAGCCTGGACGGCCCAGCAGGTGCTTGAGGTTCGTAGACCAGAGATCCATGCCATGCACCTCGAAGCGATCGTCGGCCAGGATGCGCTCCGAGAGGTGGGAGCCGATGAAACCGTTCACGCCGAGGATCAGGATGCGCTTCTTGCGCGCGCGTTCGGCGGCCTGGCCTGCGTGAGGGCCGAAACGCATGCCGGTCACCAGGTTCATATCCCGCGCGAGCTGCGCCCCCGTGACAAAGACGCCGCCCTCCTGCTGGCCGGCCTCAATTCTCAGGGCCCCCTCGCCGCAGGCCACCACCAGCGGGTCCGGAGAGAGCACCGTGCCCGGCGCCTCGCCGCCGCGCCCCGCCACCACACTGGCCGACCAGACGAAAGTCTTGCGCACGCCGCTGTAGGAGAAAGCCCCGGGATAGGGCCGGGTGACCGCCCGGATCAGGTTGCGCACCTGCGAGGCTGCCTGGCCCCACGCGATCTCACCGTCCGCCGGGCGCCGCCCGCCAAAGTAGCTGGCCTCGGCGGTATCCTGCGGCATGCGTGGCGCCGTCCCCGCCGCCACCAACGGCAGCAGCTCGTCCAGCAGCGCACCTCCCGCCGCCACCAGCTTGCCCATCAGGCTGGGCGCGGTATCCGCGTCGGCGATGGGTACCACACGCTGGCCGACGATATCGCCATCATCAGGCCGTGGCGTCATGTGATGGAGCGTCACGCCCGTCTGCGTTTCGCCGTGCAGCAACACCCAGTTCACCGGCGCTCGCCCGCGATAGCGCGGGAGCAGCGAGGCGTGCAGGTTCAGGCAGCCCTGCGGCGGAATCTCGAGGATCGGCCGGCGGACCAGCTTCCGGTAGTAGAAGGAGAAGAGGATGTCCGGCTCGAGGCCCCGGATGCGCTCCACCCAGGCCGGATGGTTGATGTCCTCCGGAGCAAAGACCGGGATCCCCTGGCCTGCCGCCAGCTCTGCCACCGAGCGGAAGAAGATGTTCTCCCCGGGATCGTCGGCGTGGGTGAAAACCGCCGCGATTTCGGTCCCCTGCCGAAGCAGGGCCTCGATCCCCTCACAGCCCATGTCGTGGTAGGCCAAGACGACGGCGCGCATGGACACTGGCTCCTTCTTTCCCGAAATCGGGGACGAGTGGCATGGTAACGGTTCCCACGAATGCGGGCAGTCCGAGCGAGGGGCCCGGCGCATCGGGCTCGGTCGCAGCTCGAATACCCGCATCCTACGAATGGGGTTCGACAGCGGGTTCGGGAGCTCCCATCCGGTGGAGAGTTTCAGCGACGGGTCGCCGCAGCTTGCGGGCCTCTAGGCCGGAAATCACACATTCACTAAGATGCGGGCCTCTTGCCAAACCCACCTGGATGTCCCGAATGATTCAACTACATGCGTTCTTCTCGAATGGACTGATCGAGTTCGCGCGCGTCTACCTGGAGTCCTTCAAGCTTCATCACGGAGAAGAGATTCCCATCCTCTTCGATACACGGGATCTCGAGCGCAGAGAAATTCACGAACTCCATGACCTCTACGGAAATCTCACCGTCCGAAACCGCGCGCTCGATTTCAAGCGGCTGGCCGAGCTCTCCACCCTCGACGAACAGACCCTGCGCCGCATGAAGGATGAGATCGAGCACGAAGTCACTACCGACGAAAACTTCCGGTGGAAGCTTCTCATGTCGGTCGAGGAGCGGTACATGCAACTTCTCGCCCTCTGCCAAGAGCAGCGTGCAGCGGGTTTCACGAAGCTGGTCCACACGGATATCGACAGCTATTTCCGGGGCCCTATCACGGGGATTGGCGACATGCTGGACGAGTACGACGTGGTCATGCCAATTCGCAACAAGAAGAGGGGACTCTTCAAGAAGAATCGCAAGACGGGTAGGATCTGGGGGTGTTTGATTGGCCTTGCTCTGGAAGCTCCATCGGAGCGTTTTCTCACCGAATGGCACCGGCGCATGGTCGAAGTGCCCTTCCCTGAAAAACCTCGGGGCTTCGGACAACTCTCACTCTACGCAGCGTACGCCGCCTGCCGAAACGATGTGCGCTTTGGAAACCTCTACGCTGACCGCCGCGCACCCGGACTCTGCAAGATCTACGATGACATGACGGAAGATTCGGAGGCCGTGGCAGCCACGATCTGGGCCGGAAATAGCAACGCGGGGCGCAACCGCAAAGACCTCTCGGCACAGCGCTTCCGGACCGACATGCACGCCGAGAATTCGCCCTGACCCGGCCCGCGAATACTGGCCGTTCTGGAATCGGAGCTCTCCTCCACCAGGGAGTGGGAGGGGGCGGAAGAGTCCGTACCTCGAGCCGCGGGATCCCCTGCGCTAGGAGTCCATGGACCGGAGACCCAGAACGCGAGCCCCCCGAGCCTGAAACCACTCCCAGGTCGCGGCGAGCCCCTCATCGAGGGAGACCTTGGGCTCAAAGCCCAGTTGCTTCCGCGCAAGACTGAAATCCGCGAAATTCCGCAGAACTTCCCCCCGGCGGGCCGGCTCGTATTCGATCGCGAAGTCAGGACACCCTGCGACTGCGCAGAGCCGTAGAGCAAGCTCCTTGATGGATGTCTCTCGACCCGAAGCGAGGTGGAAAACGCACCCTGGCGTCAGCTCGCTCGAAAGGGCCCGTTCGATCCCCGCACACAGATCCGATACGAAGAGAAAATCCCGGGATGCCGAGCCGTCCCCATAGATCGTGATCGGTCGATTGGACATGATCGCTTTGATGAAAACGGTCAGGGCGCCCTTCTTGTGTGCACTTACCGGTCCGTAGACGTTCGCGAACCTGAGTGCCGTGGTTCTCATGCCATACGATTTCGCGAACGCATGCATGTACCCCTCCCCCACGAGCTTCCCCGCTCCGTACGGTGAGATGGGCTTTGGCAGACTTGATTCGTCGACCGGAGGCTCGGCATCCCCGATCAGCGCGCCACCAGTCGAGGCGAAGAGCACCTGGCCGACTCCACAGTCGCGAGCGGCCGTCAACACGTTCACCACACCCCGCGCGTTGATCTCGAAATTCATCAGAGGATCTTCGATTGACTCGATCACGGAGCCATAGGCTGCTAGATGGATCACACCATCTCGCCCACGAAACGCCTTCTCCAATGACTCGAGATCCAGAATGTCACCTTCCATGAACTCCACGTCGTATCCGTCGAGAAACTCACGGCGGCCTCGCGACAGATTGTCATAGACCGATACCGAAAAATCCCGTTCGAGAAGATACGGAACGAGATTCGCGCCGATAAACCCGGCACCGCCTGTAACGAGAATCGAACGACTCACTGGAAGTCCTTGCGTAGACGTGGCTCTATCGGCTTTGCCACCGCAGGGTCAATCACCCACCCTCACGGTCAGCTCGGCATCCGGCACAGACGGCGGCCCGCTGTTGCGCCACTTCGACACGCAGGGGATCTTGGACCGATCGCATCGATCGGAATATTTTCGCGCAATCTCGGTGACTTCCTCCATCAACCCATGATCGAGAGTGATTGGCTGAAGCCCCAGGTTCAGGAATCGATCGTTCTTGACATGGAGCTCGTTCTCGTCCGCTTCGTTCCTGGGGTTGGGCAGGAAATCGATATCCACCCCCGTACGCTCGTGGATCATTTCCGCCAACTCCCTGACCCGATGCGTCTCCGTCATCTGATTGAAGATCTGCACACGCTCACCCGTTTTCGCAGGATTCTCGAGTGCCAACTCGATGCACCGAACCGTGTCCTGGATATGAATGAACGCCCGGGTCTGCCCACCGGTCCCGTGGACCGTCAGCGGATAGTTGACTGCCGCCTGCATCAGGAAGCGGTTGAGCACGGTCCCGTAGTCGCCGTCGTAATCGAAACGGTTGATCAAACGCTCATCCCTGCGCGTTTCGGCGGTCTGGGTACCCCAGACGATCCCCTGGTGCAGATCGGTGATCCGGAGCTGATCGTTTTTGTTGTAATAGACGAACATCAGCTGATCCTGGGTCTTCGTCATGTGGTAGATGCTGCCCGGATTCGCGGGATACAGCACCTCTTGCTCGATTGTCCGCCCATCGTCCGTCTTGACGTTTACCCGGAGGTAGCCTTCCGGAATCTTCATACCCGCAGTGCCGTACCCATACACGCCCATCGTACCGAGATGAACGATCTGGGGATCCACCTGAGATTCGACAATCGCTGCAAGCAGGTTGTTCGTGGCGTTCAGGTTGTTGTTTACGGTGTAGCGCTTGTGCCTCGATGATTTCATGGAATAAGGCGCGGCCCGCTGCTCAGCAAAGTGCACGACCGCGTCCGGCTTCTCGTGCTGCATGAGCCCAAGCAGTTGGTCATAGTCCTGGGCGACATTGAAATTCCGGAAGCCGATTTGGCGCCCGCCCGTCTCTTCCCAGGCGGTCAGACGAACCCCCATCGGCTGGATCGGTGTAAGGGAGGAAACCTCCAACTCATTGTCGATGTTGCGGCGCGACAGGTTGTCGACAATGATCACGTCGTGTCCTTGCGCTGCCAGATGAAGGGACGTGGGCCAACCACAGAAGCCGTCCCCACCCAATATGATGATTTTCAACGTTGTCCCCCCTTTCCTTGAACGCGAATGCGGTTTGACCTCGCCTCGGCTTCCGTGCCACCGCCACGCCTGGCGACACTTCCAACGGTCCTTCTGGCATCACGAACCTACCGCACAAAGTGCGAACCTTTTCCGATCTCTGTCTCGTAGCGCTCGCGGCGGAAAATCGATCGCCGCTTCTTGCCCTGCGGGCGATCCCGAACTGTCGTGGTCAGCTCGAAGTCGATACCTGGGTAGCGATTCGCGGTAGCCTCGAAGACACCATGCCACCATTCTGCAGGGCGTACGGTGGTATGCATGTCCTCGCCATTCGGGAGCCGCCCGAAGGACTGGTTGCAGGCGATGTGCGCGAACACGAATTTGCGAGCATTCTGGAACAGCTCTTCAACGATCCACGGGACATCGGCACGAAAGCAATGCTCGAGTACGTCGGCGGTGATCACGCAGTCGTAGCCGTGACCCGACAACTCATCGCCGAGACCGGGCTCGTAGGTGCCGACCTCATCGAAGCCCCAATACTCTTGAAGGCTCGCATACACCTTCCCCGTCTCCGGATCTGTCACGGGTTGGCCGTAGTGGCCTCCACGGCCGGCACCGTAGTCGAGGCAGGTGCGTGCATCATGCTCCTGCGCGAGCGCCCGGATATTGGCGGCGTACTTCATCATCTTTTTGCCGGGGAAGGCGACGTCCTTGCGTTCCTTGATTGTTTTCGGGCTTCTCCGCATCCCTTTGGGCAGGCCAGCAGCCAGGCGCTGACCGGCGCGCTGGAGCCTGCCCACGATCGACTTCCTGCCAGTTCGGCCGTGCTTCGCGGGCATCTCCTTCACATAACCATCGGAGTGCATCTCCGTGTAGAACTCGAGGAGCCGACGATAGTACGGGCTCGGGCTCGCTCGCGAGAACACGCGATCCGGGATCTTGCATTTACGGAAAGCACTCATCCCACCCCCTCTAGACTGGACCGCCCGGCCTTCGTTTGCCGATCTCTCCGAACATCTCGGCTGTCTCGCTGACCACCCCGATAGTATCGCGGACAGCCCCTCCCCGCAGGGAAAGAGGGCCCTCAGTCGTCCACTTCGATGTTGATCGTCAGCGTATTTCGCATGAGCGTTGGATCGGTACCGGTCATGGGACGCACGCAGTGCCAGGAGTTGAAGGTCTTGGTAAAGAGCACCACCTGGTTCGAGCAGAAGTCGAAGGTCTCCAGCACCTCGATCTCATCGAAGTCCAGCTTCCGATTCAGCTTGTTGTAGGACTTCGCGGGCTCCAGGGGCCGAATCACGTCCGTGCCGCCCCCGAGCGAGTTGTCCCAGCCCTCCACCATGGAAACCACCAGGGTAATGATCTTCCCGGGCGAGTCGGTGTGAGGGGAGACGTAGCCGCCCGTAACCGGGAGCATCGAGAATTCGAAGCGCGAGCTAAGAGAGAGGTCCAGGCGGGGGACCCGCCCCCGCCTCATGTCTCGCCAGGCCACTTTGAGGTGGCGCCCCAAGGTGGGTGGAAAGTGCTTGATGCCGAGGTCAATTCCACTCTCCACAAGGGCCCCGACCACCGAGAGGATGAACTCCGGGCTCTTCACGCTGGAGTGAAAGTCCTTCCAAGCGGGGTTGCCACGGACGAAGGCACCATACTTCTCGCCATTGAATTTCTCCGAGAGCACATACTTGTGACCCACCTTCTCGAGGGAGGTAAAGAGCTCCCTCGGCGGAAAGCTGCGCAGCAACTCCTCGTAGGTGGCCTTGGGCAGAGCCGGGCGCGCCATGCCGATGGGGTACGGCTCGTAGCGAAACTTCAATGACGACAGATCCAGCACGAAAATACCTCTCTTCAAATGGCGCCGAGCACGCCACATGACAGTTCGAGCTGCATACCCAGCCGCGCTGGCCCCTTCACGTGAATCGGGTGACAGCAAAACCGGAAGTCGAAGAGTGGCCTGCGCCGGAAGCACCGCTCCCAGACGCTTCCCTCACATCCCATGTCGTGGTAGGCCGGGACATCGGCAGGCATGGGCACTGGCTCCTCCTCTCCTTGGAGCGGGGTCAAGAGCATGATATCGCTTCCCACGAATGCGGGCAGTCCGAGCGGAAGGAGCAGACGCGTTCGACACCTCCGCAGCCCGGCAGCGCCACCCCGTCGCTCCGACAGCACAGTCCAGACTCAATCGACGCCACATCGCCAGAAGGCTACCCTTCCTATTTCACCCCACGTGTGCGCCGGTAGGAGTTTCTCGCTCAGACTCGGAAAGACGAACCGCACAGGTGTCGATTTGGCGACATACCCTGCTTCGAACTCCGGAAGCTCAGCGTGCATCAGAAATCATCTCGTCACACACCGGAATCCACAGAGTCCAATCCGATCTTCAACTTTGAAAGCGCGCGGTTCCGCTACTCGCCGTTCCCGATTGGCGTGATCCGGCCGTTCTTCACTGCTGAACATTACGACCGCTTGCTCGCCACCTTCCCGCCCTTGGAACTCTTCAAGAGTCACTCGAAGGTCGGCAGGAAATTCATCCTGTCGGAAAAGTTTCACGGCCGTCAGTACCACGACTACGTCCGCAGCGTTCCAGAATGGTCCGAGTTCCACCGCTACATCAAGAGCCGAAAATTCATTCTCGATACCCTCGAAATGCTTCGCCATCACCGAATTGACATCGGCTATGCCCATTACCCGGTCACGATGGGGCGTAGAGCGCAGACTCTTCTTCGGGACCTGGGGCGCGGCCGTTGGCCTCGCTTTGACCAGAACCTGCATGCGCGCTTTCAATTCACCGTCCTGCCTGCCGATGGAGGCTGCGTCACGCCCCACACGGATAGCCCGGGCAAGGTTGTCACCTTCGTTCTATCGATGGTGGGCGAAAAGGAATGGGATCCAGAACTTGGCGGTGGTACCGATGTGCTCCGCGTACTGGATGACAGTCGATCATTCAACTACCTGAACCGCAAGCTCGGCTTCGGTGACGTCGAAATTCTCGAGACTTTTCCCTTCGAGCCGAATCAAGCTGTCGTGTTTGTGAAAACGTTCAACTCCTGGCACTCCGTATCCCCGATGACTGGACATGCCTCGGGACTGTTACGCAAGGCCTTGACGATCAATATCGAAGAGCGCGACCGCGGAAACTCGTGAGGCCAGGCAGCTGGGCGGTGCCGCAGCTCGAGCGCAATCGCTCCGGACCGAGAGTTCCAGATCGGGGCCAGAGAATCCCCTCTGCAGCTCTAGCAACTCCCGGGTACGTATCACCGAGCGAGGTCGAGGCCGTCCGTTCACGCGGCCTCACGACTTGGCTCGGCTACCGCATGGTGCCTCGGGTTTTGGAAGACTACTGCTTCGCCTTGAACCTGCCCGAAGAGAAGCAGCCGGCAGTGAATACGCCGCTCTGAACGAAGATACCTCGGATCTGCCTTATGCGTCCGGTCCGCTTGTCGAAATTCGCCGTTCCCTGCACGGCCATGTATGACCCATCTGAGAAGCTTACGGAGGCGATCAGTGCCGCACTCTTCGCCTTGGTAAAGTAGAAGAAGCCGAGTAACGGGAACGTCGTGCCAGACTGAAAGTTCGAGGTGAGCGAAACCGTGAGCTGGGTGTTGCTGTCGACGCGAACCCATAGGGGGATCGCATTCTTGCGCGTGAGCTTGTCGAAGTCAAAGTCCCCACGGTATTCTGCCTCTTTGACACCGATCTGGAAAACTTCATTGAAGGCAAACCCGGGAATGGGCCAGCAGAGAACCTGGACAACCACGATTACGAATACGACCCTTCTCAAGCCATTCTGTGCACCAGGCATACGCCCTCCTTCCGCGAGCTCGATGGCATAGCGTCAGTCAGCGTACCCGCGTCCACACGATATACCCTCCTCGGGGATTGCGAACATCGAGATCTCGGGAGCTCGGGCGGGCCTTCCTGAGGAGACATGGACCGCTCGCCAAAAGGGGGATCGAGTCCAGCCACTCTCGGAGCCGTGGCAGCTCTTCGTGATCAGGCATCCTTGGAACGCCAGGGCATCGCATAGTCCAGTTCGGCGAGCTTCAGCCCAAAACGTGCGGCCAACACTCGATTCCCGTCCGCACAGCGCGCCGATACTTTGCGGCGCAGCGCTGCGGGAACTGCGTCCAGAAGCTGAACTGCGAGCCGTAGTTTCGTCTGCCCTTGCGGATAGCGCCGTCTCTGGATCAGGTTGGTTGGATCCATTAGCTGCTCTCGCGATTTCGTTCGGGGAAGGGCCATGAGAGCGCGCGAGATCTCTTCGCGGTCGAGCGCCCCTGCACGAGCAATCGCCTCTGCAAAGGCCTGCGGGCTCCTTGACATCTCCTCGAAGGCGACCACATGTACGTTCTCTTTGCCAAAGAGGTCCGAATACGCGTCGATCGTCAGCCGAAAATCCGGATCAGCGTAGAAGTCATCTGGAGCATTCAGCCCGGCTTCGAGCCACTCCCCGAATTCCAAGGACAACCCATCTCGCAGGACCAGGTCCGCATGCACCGAGAGCAGCCAGCTGCATTGCTCCCGGATATTGAAGAGAATCTTTACCGGCATGCCTTCACACGCCGCATGCAATCGCTCCATCGCAGCAATGCGAAGCGCTCGAAACCCACCGCTGCGAAGCACCTTCTTCGAGTCACTCTGCTGGAAGCGGGAACCCGTGAAACCTTCGTGAGAGATCAGGATGCTCGCGGTCCCCGGAGGCGCCCCTTGGAACGCCTTGCGAAGAACGTCACATGCGCGGCGGTCGAAACGGCCAGGCTCGTCTCTCGCCATACTTCGGAGCGCACGTTTTACAGGCTTGGAGAATGTGGGCTTGCCGAGATTCCATACTCCGGACATGTGGGGAAAGACATGATTCTGCAGCGCCGTTGTAGCGGTCTTCGGAAAGCCGACGTGGATTAGAATCGGTGGTGACACTTGGCCTGGCGATTCTGCTCCTTGCCATTTCAGGGGGTGTAATCCAGGGAGAGCATGCATTGCTTGGAATGATCCTTTCCACATGAGATGCTCGGTCGCAGCCAATCGTTCCACGCCCATGACGCTCCGCCCAGGGGAGCGGTTTGGCCTTGCCCCCTAGCTCGCGTAGCCATGCTGCGCGAGCGGAAGGCCAAAGCGCTCCTGAGTGCGGCGATTGCTCTCTACAAACACTTCTTCGATGGCAGCCGTCTGCAACGGCGAGAGGGCCACGCGCAGAGGGGAACCCCGCTTGAGTGCGCGCCCAACCTGCTTCAGTCCCAGCCCGGCGAGGAGGGCGCCTGTCCGATGTGTCAGGGTCTTGCGCGCCTCTACCAGATAGAAGCCTTCATCGTGACGTCTGCGTCTGTCATGGCGGCCAATGGCCAACTTCGCACCTACCTCCGCATCTATGCCGAGGATCTCACAAACCCGCCTGATGTACGTGCCCGGCGCCTCGATCAGATCCTCGAAGAGCAGCACATCCACTGCGTCTCCGAAGAGCTTTCGATAGTGCCCGAGGACCTCGTCGAAAAAGAGGGTCCTCGGAAAGCCTTCCCGAGGCTGGTCGAGAAGTCGCTCGACCCGTCTGTCCAGTTCGGCCTGATCCCCGCGAACGAACTGCACAAAATGGGAGAGAAACAGATCCGGCTGCCTCCGAATCACGATGATTACTCCGACGAGCGCATCGCCCAGCTCCGGCCCGGCAAAGACCCGCCGCACTCTATTCGCGGTTCGCAGCACGTCATGACCTCCGTTGCGAGTGCTGCGCAAGAAGCCTTCATGCGAGAGCAGGACCAGCGAGCGGCCTAATGACCGCACTCGAGATTCCGTCACTTTCGCCATCGTCGGCAAGCTTCTCTCGAACTCTGCGTCAGAAGCAGTCAGAATGACGCGCTCGAGTCGTAAAAACCTTGGATCGAAAGGTTTCCCCAGATAGGCGATCTCTGGATGCTTCGAGAAGAGGCCCTCCTGCAGTGTGGTACTGCCAGTCTTGGGATAGCCGACATGGAGAATCAGGCGCATCAAGCGCTTCCTGGGCCGCGCGCCGCCAGAGCCCCTTCGAGCCAACGCTGCGTGTACGGGTTGGGCATCGCCACGTTCAGGGCCGCGATCTCGGAGTAGTGCAGCTCGGCCAGCAGCTCTCGAAACTCTCCGGGGATCGGATCGCCCTTCCCCTTGTTCTGATGCTTCGCCACGCCTGAAGAAAGGACTGCTTCGTCGCAACCCACGCCGAGAAAAGCAAGGATGTCCTTCAAGAGCCCACGCGGGTCCTCCTCGAGCTGATCAAAGTATCCGACGAAGACCTCATCGCTCGGATAGTGAGCCCTCCAGCTCCTGAGATTCTCCAGGTAGTCACCGTGCTTGCGCGTCTTCCCAGCAACGAGGTGGTTGCGAATCGCATCCCGGTCTGCCGCAGCCAGGCCGTGAAAGTTGGGTTTGTTGAAGTGCATGACTGTCGTGGACCATGCCCGATCCATGGGATTTCGCAGGAGGTAGAGGATCTTCGCCTGGGGCATCAGCGAATGGATGTGCGCGATCCGGCGCGGCTCGATGCCGGCGTAGCCCGGGCAGATCTCTCCCGTGATCCGACCTGGAAGCTCGGGGAAGAGACTCGCATACCAGGCGTCATTGCGGGGTGCAAAAAGGTAACGCGCTGCCCAGCCGAGATCCCCTAGATCCGATTTCCGGCCCAGACTCACCAGCGTCATCCGGAAGTGACTTCTCGCCTTCCGCAATGTTTCCGTCTTCTTGGTAAGCCGCCTGAACAGCGACGGAGGCTCCCGATCCAGGTAGTGGAGCTCCTTGACGGGCGGAAGCCACACCTCGGGATGCCGGCTCAGGTTGTGATGGAGCCAGGTCGTGCCAGACTTCTGCGCGCCAATACCCAGAAAATCAGGAAACATGTCGGGCGGATTCCCGAGCAGCCAGGGCCGATGAAGTGGAGAGCACCGCATGCCCCTTTTCCAAACGGTAGATGCGGTCCGCGGCCTCGACCAAGGCAGGCTGGTGCGAAATCGCGAGCACCGTGGCGCGCCGACGGAGCGCTTGAAGCGTGCGACAGAGATCCGTCGCCGCAACCGGGTCGAGGTTGCTGGTGGCTTCGTCGAGGATCAGCAGGCGCGGCCGTCGAACCAGCGCGCGGGCGATCGCCACGCGCTGACGCTGCCCACCTGAGAGCCGCGACCCGCGTTCGCCCACAACGGTGAGGAGCCCATCCGAAAAGTCGGATACGAAGTCCCAGGCCTCAGCCGCTCGAAGGGCTTCCTCGGCATCGGAAGGTTCCAGGTCAGGCGCCCCCAATGTGACGTTGTGCAAGATGGTGTCGTGGAGAAGCACGCTCTCCTGGGGGACGTATCCAATCATGTGACGCCAGGCACCGAGATCCAGCTCTTCCATCGATATGCCATCCACCAGGACCTGCCCGCTCTTCGGTCGGACCAGGCCCGTCACAAGGTCCAGTACTGTCGTCTTCCCAGCCCCGGAGAGGCCGACCAGCGTGGTGAAGCGGCCTGCTGGGATCTCCAGGGAGACGCCACGCAGCACCGTCTCCACCTCGTAGCCAAAGTGGACGTCTTCCAGGCGCACACCCTGATTCAGACTCGGCACCCGCGCACCCGCTGGCGGCTCCACCTGGCGGGTAGCCTCGTCGATGGTCGCACGGAGAGACCAATAGGCGCTCTCGAAGGAGAGCATCTTCTGGTATTGGCTCTGCGCCCGGCCCAGATTGGCAAGGATCCGAGCAACGAGGAGGAGCAACATCAGAACCTCTTGCGGTGCCAGGCGGAATACGTCGAAGCCCATCCATGCGCCGAGCGTTACCATGCCCGTAAAAGAGATGTACTGAGCAGCGCTGAGACCCTCCTTGGCGAGCACTACCTTGCGCAATGCTTTGTTGAGGGACTGTGTCTGGCGTCCCAGCAAGGCGTCAGCGTACCCCTCCTGAGCCATCGCCTTGAGCGGCTTTACGGACTGCACCGTGTCGGCGAGCCCTGCCAGCAGGTGGCGGTTGAGCTTGGTCTGCTTGTTGCCCGCCCTGCGGGTCATGCGCACCAGCGATGCCAAGCCCAGAACCACTGCAACTGCGCCGAGGAGGTAGGCCGCGGTAGCACGCCAGGACACCAGCATCGCGACCACACTGTAGGCACCCAGCTGGACCAGCGTTGCGACCATGGTTGCACCGTTCAGGTAGGCGCGGGAAGAACGCTTTGCCTCACTGGACATGGCATTGGCGAGCTTGCCAACGGGCTGTTTGACAAAGAACTCCCAGCGGCTCCCCAGCAATGCCCTCAACAGCTCGAGGCGCAACTCGGTGGCGACCAGGGCCACCGTGTTTCCCACCTGGCGCCGGGCCATCAGCACCAGGGCGCTGCGGACTACGGCGAGCAGGAAGAACGCCGCTAGCAAGGATCCGACGCTGGGATCAATGCCCACGTACTCGAGCGCAGCCACGACGTGGCGGCCGACGCCGCTGGCGGTGGACAGCTGGCCAGCATCGCGGCCAAAGGCCAGGGTCAGCACCGGAAGCAGCGCAGTGAGGCCGATCCCCTCTGCCAGGCCCGCCACGACCAGCCCGACCAGCACGCTGAGGCTTCGCCACGGGTGGACACGGACCAGGGCAATGAGGGCGCGCATGGGTGCTGCGGAGCCTAGGCCGCCAGAGGCGGCGTCCGCTCCAGCACCTGGAGGGCATCGTGGCGCACGTGGTTCTGGCTCATCTCGTCTCGCAGCAACTCTTCCGTCACCTGGCCGCTCTCCAGGCATTCGCGGAGCAGGCCAAAGAAGAAACGCTCCTGGCTGGGGTCCGGATGCGGACGGTAGCTGCCGCGGGCCTGGCGCAGGCGGCCCAGGGGCTTCAGCCATGTATGGGGCTTCCAGAGCCTGGCGTACTTGGGCGCGGGGTTGTAGTCCACGGGCAGGCCCGTCTTCCAGGGCTGGGTCTGGCGCTTGGTGTTGTGGATGAGGCGGGTCTGGGGCGTGAGGCGATCGAAGTCGTTCCACTCGTCCTCAAAGAGGCCGATATGCTCCTTCGGCTCCGTCTTCAAGCAGATCCAGTCGGCATAATCGCGCTGGAAGCTGAAGAGCTCGCCGAAATTCTCCTCGCAGCGCCAGTGG
>Ga0114931_10005315_pt1 | contig 15902 bp, 14 predicted proteins | sample 2SBtaG_FD_89579 | JGI IMG/M metagenome (GOLD analysis project Ga0114931, IMG submission 89579) | Deep subsurface microbial communities from Kolumbo volcano to uncover new lineages of life (NeLLi) - 2SBTROV14_V59a metaG | ecosystem: Environmental > Aquatic > Marine > Volcanic | place: Kolumbo...
CCGTCGCCACCGCTGTCCTGAGTCTCGCGAGCGGCGGCGTACGCCTGCACCCACTCGGCTGCGTAGGCGTCGAGCCGTTCGCACACCCGTGTCGCCACCGCCTCGGCGCCGACTGCCGCCAGGGCGTCGTGCACCGCGCGGCGGATCTCGTCGTCCCAGGTGCCGACCAGGAGATCCTCGGCCTCGCGGCGGGGCGTGCGCTCCAGGTGCTCGAGCAGCGCCTCCATCGACGGGTGTCGATCGCCGGGCTCGGTGGCCAGGCCGCGCAGCAGCGCGTGCTCGATCGACGGCGGTACCCCGGAGCCGGCCGGCGGCGGAGTCAGCTCGCCGCGGGTGACCGCGTCGGCGACGGCCGACACGCTGTCGCCGGGAAACGGGCGGGCGCTGTACAGTGCTTCGTACAGCGCCACGCAGAAGGCGAACTGATCCGAGCGTGCGTCGGCCGGCCGGCCGCGGTGTTGCTCCGGCGCCATGTACGCCGGTGTGCCCAGCACCGCGCCGGCCTGGGTGATGTCGACGCTCAAGCTGTCGCCGTCGCCGGTCGGCCGCGGCAGCGACGGGCTCGATCGCGGGGTGTGGCCCTCGTCCGCGGCACGCGCCAGGCCGAAGTCGAGCACGCGCACCCGACCGTCCGCCGCGATCATCACGTTGTCAGGCTTGAAGTCGCGGTGGACGATGCCGGCGCGGTGAGCGGCGGCCAGTCCGCGGCCGGCGGCGGCGAACACCTCGAGCACGTGCTCGCGCGGCGGGCGTTCGCGCAGCCACACGCGCAGGGTGCGGCCGGGTACGAACTCCATGGCGATGAAGATCGCGTCGTCGAGGGTGCCGATCTCGTGCACCGCGACGACGTTGGGATGCGACAGCCGCGCCAGCGCGCGGGCCTCGCGCAGCAGGCGCTGGCGCGCGTCGTCGGCGCCGACAGCGAGGAACAGCGACGGTTGGATCAGCTTGAGCGCGACCTTGCGATCGAGATCCGGATCGTAGGCGGCCAGCACCACGCCGAATCCGCCCCGGCCGAGCAGGTCGAGGACGACGAAGCGCCCGAGGGTATCGCCGCGCGCGGGCAGGGTGGGGCGCGGGATCTCCCCGGGGCCAGGCGGGGCCGCGACGTAGCCGGTGGGCATGGCGGCCAGATCGCCGACGTCGGCGGGAGTGGCCATCATGGTGTCGCTCTCGCCGATGGCCTGGGCCGAGTCGCTGCGGTCGTCCGACTGATCTCGATCGCGGGGCATGGGGCCCTCCGATTGTAAGGGAGGAACGGCGGAATCGCCGAGGCGACACCGGCGAGACTGATGCTATGTTCGCCCCGTGGTGCGCCGTGACGTGAAGCGTCGCCGCCGGCAACGGCGGTGGAGTGACTCAGGCTGCACATCTCCAACGGGTGCACGACCGACCGCCGCTAAGCCGGATGCGGGAAATCCGCACGCACGGTTTGAAAGGGGGGCTTGATTTCAACCGCCAACCGGCGGAGATGGGATACGGATCTACCAATGCAGGTGATCGACACCGACCTGCCCGGTGTGCGCGTGCTGGCCCCGGCGGTGCACGGCGACGACCGCGGGGAGCTGCGCGAGCTGTTCCGCGACCCGGCCGGCGCGGGCGCCGACTTCGGGCCGATTCGCCAGATCAATCTGACTCGATCGGTGGCCGGCGCGCTGCGCGGACTGCACTGGCAGCTCCCGCGGCAGGGCAAGCTGGTGTGGGTCACCCGCGGGCGCGTCTTCGACGTCGCCGTCGATGTCCGCGCGGGCAGCGACACCTTCGGCCGGCACGCGGCGGTCGAGCTCGGCACCGGCCAGGGGCTGTGGATTCCACCCGGCTTCGCCCACGGCTTGCTCGCCGTCGGCGGCGACTGCGACGTGATCTACGCGCTCAGCGAGCCGTACGAGCTGCGCGGGCAGCGCGGCGTGCGCTGGGACGATCCGCAGCTCGGGATCGACTGGCCCGTCGACGGCGCGCCGATCGTGTCGGCCCGCGACGCGGCGCTGCCTCGATTGCGAGAGCTGGGAGATGAGGATCTTCCTCACCGGCCGTAGCGGTCTGCTTGGCCGCGCGGTCCTGGCCGCGTGCGCCGGCGACCAGCTCGTGGCGCCGACGTCGACCGACGTCGACATCACCCGCGACGGCGACGCGAGCGCGGCGATCGCGGCCGCGCGCCCCGACGCCGTCATCCACTGCGCCGCGATCACCGACGTCGACCGCTGCCAGCGCGAGCCGGACCTCACCTATCGGGTCAACGCCGGTGGCTGCGAGCGGGTCGCGCGGGCGGCGGCGGCGGTGGGGGCTCGCCTGGTGGCGGTCTCCACCGACTACGTCTTTGGCGCCGACCGCGGCCGACCGCTGACCGAGGACGACCGCCCCGATCCGATCAACGTCTACGGCGCCAGCAAATGGGCGGGCGAGCGCGCGGTGCTGGACAGGTGTCCGGGCGCGGTGGTGGCGCGGGTGTCGTGGCTCTACGACCGCCATCGCGGGTTCGCCGCAGCGATGATCGAGCGCGCCCGCAGGGGCGCCACCCTGGAGGTGGTCGGAAGCCAGGTCGGCGTGCCGACCTCGGCGCGAGTGGCGGCGCGCGCGCTGCGGCGGCTGGCCGAACTCAAGGTACGCGGGCCGCTCCACGTAGTCTGCAGCGGCGGGACCACCCGGCTGGAGTGGGTGCGCACGCTCCTCGACAGTGCCGGCGTAACCGCGGCGGTTGGCGATGTGCCTGCCGCGCGCTTCGGCGGCGCGCCGCGGCCGGTGGACTCGCGCCTGGACAACCGCCGCGCGCGGGATCTGGGGCTGGTGTTGCCGTCGTGGAAGCAGGAGCTGGTCGATGTCTTCGCCTGACCCGCGCCACCAACCGCGCAGCGTGCTGGTCACGGGTGCCGCCGGCTTCATCGGCTCGGGCCTGGTGCGCGCGCTCCTGCGCGATCCGGACGTTCGCGTGGTCAGCGTCGACGCGCTGACGTATGCCGGCAGCCGCGAGCACCTGCGCGGGCTCGATGCCGCGCGCCACCAGCTGGTCGAGGCGAACGTGTCCGAACGCGTGCGCATGGCCGAGCTGATCGCCGGCGAGGCGATCGACACCGTCATCCACCTGGCCGCCGAGACCCACGTCGACCGGTCGATCGACGACGTCGAGCCGTTCCTGGCCACCAACGTCGCTGCCTCGGTCGAGTTGCTGCGCGCCGCGCGCGCGGCCTGGCGCGGGCGCACCGGCGTGCTGTTCCACCAGGTGTCGACCGACGAGGTCTACGGCCCGATCGCGACCGGCGAGGTCGCCGGCGAAGACGCGCCGATTCGCCCGCACAACCCGTACGCCGCGACCAAGGCGGCGCAGCAGCACCTGGCGCTGGCCTGGCGTGCCACCTACGGGCTGCCGGTGTCGGTGTCGCTGCCGACCAACTGCTACGGGCCGCGGCAGTTCCCCGAGAAGCTGCTCCCGCTGGCCATCGACAAGGCGCTGCGCGGCCAGGTGATTCCCATCTACGGCGACGGCCGCCAGCAGCGCAGCTGGCTGTACGTCGACGATGCGTGCGCGGGAATCCTTGCCGCCGTCACCCGCGGCGAGCCCGGACGCTGCTACAACCTCGGCGGCGGCGAGCCGCGGGAGAATCGCGAGGTGGTCGCGCTGCTCTGCCGCGCGCTGGATCGGCAGCGCCCCGCCGGCGCGCCGCACGAGCGCCTGATCACCCACGTCGGCGACCGCCCCGGCCACGACCGCCGCTACGCGCTCGACTCCGCCCGCGCCGACCGCGAGCTCGGCTGGTCGGCGGCGACGGCGCTCGAGCGCGGGCTGGAGCAGACCGTCCGCTGGTACCTCGATCACTGCGCGTGGGCCGACGAGGTGCGCGCCCGCTATCGCGGCGAGCGTCTGGGCACCGGCGTCGACTGAGCCGCCGGCGGGCGGATCACACCAGCTCTTCGACCGTGTCGGCGCAGGCGACCAGGGCCGCGGTCGGATCGATGCGCCGGCCGGCGTCCTCGGTGCGGCGGTGCAGGGCCGCGTCGTCGAGCATGCCGCGGGCGGTGGCGGCGGCGCTGGCCGGATCGGCGGCGACGTCGACCTGCGACAGCGCCCGGGCGACGCCGGCGCGGACGAACGGGATCGCCTCGATCGCCTGTTCGAAGTGGGTCGGCACCGCCATCACCGGCGTGCCGCCGGCCAGCGCCTGATACATGGTCAAGCTGCCGCCGTGGCAGACCACCAGTCGGGCGCGGCGCGCGACCTCGCTGCCCGGCAGGTAGCGACAGGCATGCACACCGTCGGGCACCGTCTGGATCAGATCGGCGGTGGTCGCGACGAGCTGCGTGCCCAGCCCGATCAGCGCCTCGATCAGCCGCTCGAGCAGCGGTGCCGAGCCGGTGGAGCCGAAGGTGACGTATACGAACGGCAGCTGTTCGGGCAGCGACCACCACCAGCGGGGCATCTGCGTCGCCACGTCGAAGGTCAGCGGTCCGACCTGGCGAGTGCCGCCGGGAAGATCGCGGACGGGGAACATCCCGGCATCGTCGAGCACCAGCGTGCGGGTGCCCAGCGACAGCTCGTGCACCGACGCCGGCGGCGTGATGCCCTGGCTGCCGATGAAGTCGGCCAGGACCGGCGGCAGCGGTCGCGCCGCGATCGGAATTACCTCGTCGTCGGCGCGGCCGCGCAGCGCCGGGCTCTGGCGCATCTCCATCGGCGGCAGGCCCACGGCCGGGCCGCCGATGTCGGCCAGCTCCGAGCGCAGCGGATCGATGGCGCTGAGCGAGCCGAGCAGGCTGGCGTTGGTCAGCGACACCGACGGCACGCCGATGCGAGCGGCCGAGACGATGGCGCTGCGCCGGTTGTCGACCACGACAACCTGCGGGCGCAGGCGCGAGAAGAGCTGTAGCTCGTCGTGTACCGCGCCGGCAAAGGCGAAGGCGCCGGCCTGCTCGTCGTCGGCCCCGCCGCGCGACGGCGCCAGCACCGCCGACAGATCCGGCTCGTGCAACACCTCGAGCGGCAGCTCACCGCGGTCGACCAGCAGGCTCGACTCCAGGTAGCGCGGCTGGCCGCACAGGGTGACGTCGTGGCCCCGTCGCGCCAGCTCGCGCGCGACCGTGACCGTACGCCCGGCGTGGGCCAGGCTACCCGAGTAGCAGAGACAGGCGATCCGGGCCATGGCTCAGTCCTGGGCCCCGGCGCTCGCCGGCTGCGCCGCGGCGTCGTCGGTCTGCGGGTTGGCGTCGACCGAGTCGTCGCCGCCCATCTCGATGTAGCCGCGAGCGGTGTCGACGCCCTGCTCGATCAGGTGCTGGATGTCGTCGACGGTGATCGAGCCGTGGCCGATCGCCTGGAGGATGTTGTAGTCGAGGGTGATCATGCCGCCGGCGCTGCCGTGCAGGCGAACCTTGGCGCCCTCGGAGGCCTGGGCTCCGGCGGCGACGCGCAGCCCGGCCTGACCGTGCAGCTTGAGCTCGCGGACGCCCGACAGCAGCGTGTTGGCGACGTCGGTGAGCGCGCTGGAGACGTAGGCGGGCGCGTGGCCGGTGTTGAAGAAGCGGAGGACGTCGGCGTACATCCGCTGCAGCGCGTCGTCGCCCTGGGTGGCTGTGTGCACCGCGGCCTCCACGGTGCGGAAGATCTGCCGCGCCTGGGCGACGCTGATCATGCACTTGAAGTCGAGGTAGCCCTCGAGGGTGAATCCGAAAGTGCGGTACTGCTGCGGCAGCATGGCGTTGAAGGTGCGCTGGCGCCCGGCCATGGCCATGTACTTGCGGCCCAGGGTGCTGCCGACGCTGAACCGGCGGAAGAACTGGATGCCGCCCTGGATGCTGGCGATGAAATGATCGAGGTCGTCGAACGTGTGCTCGTTGTAGTCGATGGAGACCTCGGTCTCGCTCGCCTCTCCCTGGTACATGTCGGTCTCGCCGGTCTTGGCATAGAGCGACATGCCGGTGTTCTGAATTTGTGCCTCGCCGTCGGGTTGCGACGGCGGCGTGGCGTGGAAGCGGACCTTGGCGCCCATGGCGCCGTCGAGGCTGGGCAACTGGGGCAGGTGCGACGACAGCCACGGGATGCTGTGCACGGCGCTGAGCGCGGCCGACGCCTCGATGCTCAGCTCGAAGTCGATCGACTCGGGTCCCTGGCTGCGATCGCGCCCGTAGTGGGGCTGCATCTCGACGCCGATGCCGCCCTCGGCGCCGGCGTGGCCGATCAGGCTGGCGTTGAGGCCGAGGAGCCGCGTCCACCAGCTCGTGGCGCCGGTGTTGGCGGCACCCTCGCCCTGGCGCGTGCTCCAGCTCTGTGGGGCGTCGACGGTGTTCTCGTCGCGCAAGCGCAGGCCGGCCTGGGCCGCGGCGTTGCCCTCGGCGTACAGCTTGGCCTCGAACTTGGTCGACGTGTTGTAGAGCATCGGGTCGACGTTGGCGACGCAGTCGAACAGCATGCGCCCAACCATGAACGAGGTCGACGTGTCGTTGCCGGAGACCGCGACCAGCATCGACAGGAAGGCGTTGTCCTCGAACACCGGGAAGCCGAACTTCTGATCGACAATCATCTTGATGCCGGCCTGACCCTGCACGCCGACGCTGGCGCCGACGCCGATGCCGCTGGCGCCCTCGCCGCCGCCGGCGCTGGTGCCACCGCCCTGGGCGCGGCCGCCGGTGCCGTAGAACGCGCCCACGCCGGCGCCGGAGTCCGCGGCCACCCGCGCTTCGCCGCGGCGGCGGAACTCGAAGTTCTCGGCGCTGGCGTGCGACAGCGTGAACAGCGCGTCGCCGCCGACGTAGATCGGATAGCCGAAGGTGGCGCCCAGTCCGGCGCTGACGGCGACGCCGAGGCCGACCGGCCAGACCTCGTTGAGGATCTGGGTGACGAACTGCTTGGCCTCGGCGCTGGCGGAGCGGAACAGCGGGCTGACGACGTTGCTGTCGAGGTTGTGGATGATCTGCCGTGCCCGCTCGGGCGCGAGGGCGAAGATTAGCGGCCCGAAGGCGACCAGCAGCCCGGCGCCGGCCAGGCTCTGCACGATGCGCGCGACCTGGCCCACGTCGATGCGAGCGAACAGCGCCTGGACCCGTTCGCGGGGGATCTGGCGGATGGCGTAGGTGACCAGCGCGTGGGCCGGGTTGAGCTCGATGAAGCTCTCGATGATCTGCGGCGCCCGGTTGGCGATGGTTCGGATCACCGTGTGCGCCATGGTCGCGCTGACGGTCGACAGCGCGCTCAGCAGGGACGACGCGTCGTGGATTCGATCGATGACCCAGCTCAGGGCCCTGTCGCCCACCCCGCCGCCCCGTTCCTCGGCGTCGCGGCTGAGGCGTCCGGACACACTGCCCCGGCTGATCGGCGCGAACTGGCCGACGCCCATGGAAAAGGCGGCGGCAAAGCGGTCGGCCTCGACCTCGTGGCTGTCGCCCGGCTGGCTGACTTCGAGCTTGGCCTGGCTTTCGCCGCCGCCGCCCTGCTGCTGGACCGTGTGGGAGACCTCATGGGCGATCAGCTCGCGGCCGGAGGCGGAGCCGGGCGCGAAGGTGCCCGCGCCGAAGTGGATGTCCTGACCGACGGTGAAGGCGCGCGCGCCCATGGCCGCCGCGGCGGTCGCTGACTCGGCGCCGGTGTGCACGCGGACGCCCGCCAGCGATGTACCCAGCGATCTCTCGAGATCGCCGCGCACGTCGGACGGCAGGCCGGCGCCGCTCGACAGGGTGGCGGCATCGAGCGCGGCGTCAGTGTTGGCGCCGCCAGACCCTTTTCCGGCGCCGCCCGGCGCGGCCTTGCGCTGGATCTTGCTGGTGCGCGTCGCCCGCCCCGGCGTCGCCGCCGGCTTCTTGGGCGCGGGCTTGGTGGTGGGTGTTGTCGGCTGTCGGCTCTCGAACTCGGACACGATCTGTAATTCCCCGCATCTATCCTACGGTCATCGGCGGCTCGGCCTTCCCGATTTGTCGTCAATTGTCGTCGAACCCCCGGAGAGTGCGTGTACTTCGCAGGTCCGAAGTCGGGCCGCCGGGGTACCATGCGGGCCATGTCCAAGATCCTGTCCCTGGTCTTCGCGCTGTCTCTCGGTCTGGCTGCCTGCGGCGGCAGCGCCAAGAAAGAGGCGGCCACGCCGGCGAGCGGCGCTGGCAACCCGTGCGCGACCAACCCGTGCGGCACCGGCGATAACCCGTGCGCCAACCCGTGCGGCGACAACCCGTGCGGCGACAAACCGTGCGCCACCGACGACGGCGACTCCGCGCCCGACGAGGGCGCCGGCGCTGTCGACGACATGTAGTCGATCTCAGCCGGGCGTCGCGCTGCGGCGCCCGGTCATCTCGTCCAGGATCTGCTTCTGGACATCAGCGGGGAGGGCTTCGACCGCGGGGAAGATGTGCGCTTCCTCCCGGGCGAGGTGCGCGTCGAAGATCTCGATCAGTCGCGCGGCGCCGTCGCCCAGGCGCGGCCGCGCGGCGCTGCGGTCCTCGGGTTGCGCGGCCACGCGCCGCCACAGCGGGATCAGCTGTTGGAGCAGTCGATCGATCTCCCGGTGCTGCGCGGTCATCTCCGCCAGCGCCGAGGCCTGCGCCGGGCCTAGGCGCGGCGCGAGCGACTCGTCCTCGTCGGCGGCGTGCAGGGGCAGGGCGCGCTCGAAGTAGTCGACCACCGCGCGCGCCGCCTCGGCCACCTCGGGCTCGGGCGCCGGGTCGGCTTCACCCAGCCGGGCCGCCAGTGCGCTGAAGTGGCGGATGCGCACGTGGCAGTCCATCAGCCGCGGTACCACGCCGTCGGGTCGGTCGGATCGCTGGCCAATGCGGTGGAGCACCGCACCAGCGTAGCCGGCTGCGGCTCAACGCGCCAGCGATCGTCCCGCGCTGCCCAGGTCGGCGAACGCCTCGCCGAGCCGCGCGATCATCCCCTGCTCGCCGTGGCGCAGCCACACCCGCGGGTCGTATTGCTTCTTGTACGGCGCGTCGGTCTCGGGGTCGATCTGGTAGGTGAAGGCGCGGGCGTGCTCCTTCACGTAGTTGCCGACGGCGTTGGCGAAGGCGAACTGCGTGTCGGTGTCGATGTTCATCTTGAACACGCCGTAGGAGATGGCCTCGCGGATCTTGGCCTTCTCCGAGCCGGAGCCGCCGTGGAACACCAGGTTCAGCGGGTTGGGCCCGGTGCCGTGGCGCTCGGCGACCAGCGCCTGCGAGTCGCGCAGGATCTCCGGGCGCAGCACCACGTTGCCCGGCTTGTAGACGCCGTGGACGTTGCCGAACGATGCTGCCACCGAGAACGATCCGATCGGCGACAGCGCCTCGTACGCCGCCAGCACATCCGACGGCTGGGTGTACAGGCGCGGGTCGGTGGCATCACACTCCTCCGAGCCGACGCCGTCCTCCTCGCCGCCGGTAACGCCGAGCTCGATCTCCAGGCTCATGTCCAGGCTGCGCATGCGGTCGAGGACGCGGGCGCACTCGCGCAGGTTGTCCTCGAGCGGATCCTCGGACAGGTCGAGCATGTGCGAGGTGAACAGCAGCTTGCCGGTGGCGCGCTTGTGGTCGACGCCGGCGTCGACCATCGCGTCGACCCACGGCACCAGCGCGCGGTTGGCGTGGTCGGTGTGCAGCACCGCGCAGACGCCGTAGGCCTCGGCCAACAGGTGCACGTGACGCGCGGCCGACACCGCGCCCAGCACGCGGGCGCGCGCGCTGTCGGGCAGGCCTTTGCCGGCGAAGAACTGCGCGCCGCCGTTGGACATCTGGATGATGATGTCGCTGCCGTGGGCGGCGGCCGCTTCCATGGCGGCGTTGACCGCGTTGGTGCCGGTGATGTTGACCGCGGGCAGGGCGTAACCGCCGCGCTTGCAGGCATCGATCAACGACAGGTAGTCCTCGCCGGTGACGACGCCGGGAGCGAGACGGAGCGTTTCGTGGCTCATGCGCGCGGGAGTAGCAAGTGGCACGCCATCTCTCGGCGTGTAACGTCGGGGGGTTCGACGCCGCCGGTGCGACGCGCGCGTTCGCATGAGCAACAAGCGTCGACAAACGAAACGCTCGCCCGCGTCTGACTGTGTAAGCGCGCACGCGGCGCAAGCGCTACGAATGAAGCGCGATTCAGCTTCGCGACGTGGGGGTGATTTCTACTGCATTGTTGCGTGCCACCGCTGGGGCTAGATTGCCAGGGTGGAACGGTATGACGCGGTGGTGGTTGGGGGCGGGCCGGCGGGGAGCACTGCGGCGCGCTGGATGGTCCGCGCGGGGCTTCGGGTTGCGGTGCTCGACCGGGCTACCTTTCCTCGGGTCAAGCTGTGCGCCGGCTGGTTGAGCGCGCCGATCTGGGATGCGCTCGAGCTGCGTCCCGCCGACTACCCGGGCGGTCTGTGGGCGTGGGACCGCTGCCACGTCGACTTCGGCGGTCGTCGCTACACCACCCGCGCGCGCGGCTGGTTCATCCGCCGGCTCGAGCTCGACGCCTGGTTGCTGGCCAAGAGCGGCGCCGACGTTCACCAGATTGCGGTCAAGCAGATCGACAGTGACGGCAACGACTGGGTGATCGAGGATCGCTTCCGCGCCCGCTGGCTGATCGGCGCCGGCGGCACCCACTGCCCGGTGGCGCGGTCGCTGTTCCCCGCCAGGCCGGGGCGCCCGGTCGGCGCGCGCGAGCTGGAGCTCCACGCCGACCCCGAGGCCATCGCCGCCGCGCGCATAGGCGCCGACGGCGAGCCGCAGCTGCTCCTCCACGACGACCTGCGCGGCTACTCGTGGAACATCCCCAAGACCGACTGGCTCAATGTCGGCAGCGGCACCATGGACGCACGGCAGGTGCTGGCCGCCTGGCAGGACGCGCGCGCGCATTTCGCGGCGGCGGTTCCACGCGAGGTCGACCCCGCGCTCGAGCACATGAAGGGGCACTCGTACTACCTCTTCGATCCGGCGCATCTCGAAGCGGCGTCGTCGGGCCACGCGCTGCTGGTCGGCGACGCCCTGGGGCTGGCCCAACCGCTGACCGCCGAAGGCATCTTCCCCGGCGTGCTGTCGGGGCGGATCGCGGCCGGCGCCATCGCCGAGGATGCGGCCGCCGACTACGGCCGCCGCCTGGCGTCGCACCCGGTCTTCCGCGACTACGCCGTCCTTCACGCCGCGCGCGAGGCCGGCGCCTCGCTGCGGAATGGAGACGACCGCCCGCGCGGCGTCGCCCGCGCCGCCGTGCGCCGGTTGACCGATCCTCTGGTCGCGGGCGGCTTCGCCTGGCTGTTCGGCGGCAAGCCGCTGCCCGCCGGTCGTCTCCTCCACCGCATCGCAACCCGCTCGGCGAGGTCGTCATGATCCACGAAACCGCACACGCTCTGCGCAGTGTCTCGACCGGCGCGCGCCGCGCCGAGGCGATTCTGGTACCGCTGCTGGAAGAGTCCGGGGTCGAGGTCAACGGTCCCGCACCCCACGACATGCAGGTGCATGACTCGCGGCTGTGGGCGCGGGTCATCCGCGACGGATCGATCGGCCTGGGCGAGGCCTACATGGACGGCTGGTGGGACGCCGAGGCGCTGGACGTCTGCCTGACCCGCATCGTCGGCCACGGCCTCAAGGAGAGGGTGCAGCAGAACCCGGTGGTGATGGCCTACGTCGTCGCCTCCCGGCTGCTCAACATGCAGAGCAAGGCGCGCGCCTTCGAGGTCGGCCAGCGCCACTACGACATCGGCAACGATCTGTACGAGGCGATGCTCGACTCGCGCATGGTCTACACCTGCGGCTACTGGCGCGACGCCGGCGACCTGGACGCCGCCCAGGAGGCCAAGCTCGATCTCGTCTGCCGCAAGATCGGCGCACAGCCGGGCATGCGCATCCTCGAGCTCGGCTGCGGCTGGGGCAGCTTTGCCCGCTTCGCCGCCGAGCGTTACGGCGCCGAGGTCATCGGCCTGACCGTGTCGCGAGAGCAGGTGTCGCTGGCCAAGGAGCGGTGCGCGGGCCTGCCGGTCGACATCCAGCTGGCCGACTATCGCGACGCCCGTGGCACCTACGACGCCGTGATCTCGATCGGCATCATGGAGCACGTCGGCTACAAGAACCACCGCACGTACATGGACGTGGTCGACCGCTGCCTGGCACCCGGCGGCGTCGCGTTCGTACACACGATCGGCGGCAACGAGAGCAAGACGCTCATCGATCCGTGGATCCACAAGCACATCTTCCCCAACGCGCTGTTGCCCACGGTGTCGCAGCTGGCTGCCGCCATGGAGGGGCTGCTCGTGCTGGAAGACCTGCACAACTTCGGCCCCGACTACGACCGCACCTGCATGGCCTGGTACTCGAACTTCGAGCGCGCCTGGCCGGAACTCTCGGCCCGCTACGACGAGCGCTTCCACCGCATGTGGCGCTACTACCTGCTCCAGTGCGCCGCCGGTTTCCGCTGCCGCTACCTCCAGCTCTACCAGCTGGTCATGACCCGGCCCGGCACGCCGCAACCGGACTGCCGCAAGAGCTGATTGCGAGGTCGCCGGCTTCCTGCGGAGGTCGTGATGCGAGCCCGCGATCGCTCGGTGGCGATCGACGCCGGCGCGCCCCGCGTGGATGCTGGCTGCACCGCTACCACCTGGGGTGGCTGGGCGGTGTCCCGCTGTGGATCTGCCTGTGGTGGGCGCTGGCCGCCCTGATCTGGGCCGAGCTGTCGGCGCGGATCAGTCGAGCGACAGCTCGAGGCATAGGCGCGCGGCCGGGCGGAAGCCCTCGTGCTGGAAGAAACCGATCAGCGCCATCTGCTCCCACTCGACCTGGGTCTGGATCGTGGCGATCCCCAGGGCGCGCAGGTTGACCACGAGCTGCCGCAGCAGCGCCTCGCCGACGTGATGGCCCGACGCGGCGCGGGAGACCGCGATGGAGTCGAGCACCGCCACCGGCTCGGGCAAACCAAACTCGCCGTGGTAGGTGCGCGCCATCAAGAAGCCAGCCGGCTCGCCGTGGACCAGTGCCGCCAGCGAGACCCGCACGCCGGTGTCGCGCTGGGCCTTGGCCAGCTTGAGCTGGTAGTACGGGGTCCGGCTGCGGCCGCTGTGCTCGGCGTCGATCCGGACCATCCACGCAAGGTCGTCGGGCGACAGCGTGCGCACTTCGACGCTGTCGGTCTCGAGGGTGCCGGGAGCCTGGAAATCGTTGCGTTCCATCGTTCTTCCTCTCCGTTCGTCAGCCCAGAGTTACGCCCCGCAGACGGGCCCAGTTTTCGGTCAAGCACTCCAGCTCGGTGGCGTCCGCGAGCTGCTCGACCAGCGGAAACAACATGTGCTCCTCCTTGGCGAAGTGCGCTCGCGACATCTCGATGATTTCGCCCAGCAGGGCGGCGGCGTCGTCGGCGTCGTCGGCGCGGGGCAGGTCGGCGCACAGCTCGTCGATGTCGCCGTGCTCCTCCCGCATGACCGAAACCGGGCCCTCGGCCGCCGGTGTGCTCGCCAGCGCGGGAAACAGCAGCTCGTCCTCGAGCTTGGCATGCGAGACCAGCGCCTCGGCCAGGGCGCCGCCAATCGCCTGCAGGGCGGCTAGATCCGCACCCGCGGCGAGCTGGCGCTCGATGTGGTCGAACAGGGAGTAGAGGACGGCGTGCTCGCCGAGCAGTACGTGGGTGAGCTTCATCGGTTTCTCCTAGAGCTGGGCGCTGATGATCGGGGTGTCGGTGCCGCGCTGGGCGAGCTGCTCGTAGCGATAGGCCCCCAGCAGCGCGGCGCCGATGGCGCCAGCCAGGATGCCGTCGGGGTGAGTGAACAGGGTGACCTCGGCGTGGGTGCGGCGGCGCTTCTGCTTCTCGGCTGCCACCACCTCTTCGACCGCGGCCATCAGGCCGGTGTCGCGGGACAGGCCGCCGGTGACCACCACGATGCCTTCGGCGCCGATGGCGCGCAGCAGCTTGACCAGCCGGCCGGCGATGGACAGATGGATCCCCTTGAGGATGTTGGCCGTGCCGATGTCGCGCGACACCATGTTGATGACGTCGGTCTCGGCCAGCACGGCGCAGACGCTCGAGACCTTGGCCGGCGCGTCGCCTGTCTTCGACAGCTCACCGACGTCCTCGAGCGGCACGCCCAGGTAGCGGGCGATGTTCTCCAGGAACTGGCCGCTGCCGCTGGCGCACTGGCTGGTCATGCGGTGGCCGAGCACCCGGCCGCGGCCGTCCATCTTCAGGGCGCGGGCGTGCAGCGCACCGACGTCCAGGGCGGCGCGGGCATCGGGCGCCAGGAACAGCGCGCCGCGAGCGTGGGTGGTCATGCTGTAGAAGTGGCCGGTGCGGTGCTCGACGCTGTCGGCGTCACCGGTCGACGCGATGTAGTCGAACTGCTCGGGATCGACGCCGGCGGCCTGGCAGGCCTCGTCAAAGGTGGAGCGGACCACCTGGCGGACGTCGCGGCGGCGGATCCGCTGGGTCGCGGTGGCCAGGAGCTCGGCGTCGGCGCCGGCCCTGCTGCGCATGACCGCAACCTTGGCGGTGCTGGCGCCCGGGTCGATGCCGCAGGTCAGATGGGTTCTCGCGCTCATGCTGCACCTCCCAGGGTCGCTGCCGTGGCAAAGGTCGGCAGCATTGCCGGCCGTCCGGCGCGGACGTCGTCCAGCGCGAACAGCGCCGCGCCCAGTGCGCCCATGTAGATCGAATCGGGGTGGGCGTTGAGGGTGATCTCTTCGCCGTAGTTTTCGTCCACCAGCTGCCGCAGCACCTTGGTCGCCATCGCGTTCTTGCACACGCCACCGGTGAAGGAGAACTGGTCGGAAATGCCGCCGGAGCGCGCCAGCAGCGACATGGCTCGCAGCATGATCGACCGGTGCAGGCCGGCGAGGATGTCCTCGCGGCGCTCGCCCAGCGACAGCCGCTCGCGCAGCTCGGCGCCGGCAAAGACGGTGCAGGTCGAGTTGACCTTGACCACCCGCTTGGCGCCCAGCGCCAGCGGCCCCAGCTCGTGCAGGCCGAGGCCGAGCTCGTCGGCGATGTAGCCCAGGTAGCGGCCGCAGCCGGCGGCGCAGCGGTCGTTCATCTGGAACGACGTGACTACGCCGTGGTCGTCGACCTGGATCGCCTTGGTGTCCTGGCCGCCGATGTCGAGCACCGTGCGGGTGCCGGGGAAGACGCGGTGGGCGCCGCGGCCGTGGCAGAGGATCTCGCTGCGCACCGCCTCCTTGGGGAACGGCAGCGTCTGCCGGCCGTAGCCGGTGCCGACGAACGACAGCTCCTCGATCGGCGTGGCCGCGACCCGATCGACCGAGCCGAGGAAGGCAGCGTCACCCGAGCCGGCCACGCGCAGGGCGGCGCGGCGGAGCAGGTCGCCGAACTTGCGGGTCTGCGCCGTGGTCTCGACGTCGATGATCGCCCGGTCGAACAGGCCGGACAGCTTTTCGAACGGGACCCGGCGCAGCTCGGCCTCGCGCTCGGCCGCGGCCATGAACGAAGCGCCGGCGACGTCGCGGAAGAAGTCGCTCTTGCGCTCGCCGCCCAGGGCGAACAGCGACGGCGCCTCGGCGCGCATCGCTTCGAGCACCGCCGCGGCCGCCGGTCCCAGCGTCGCGCGCTGGCCGACGTAGGTCAGCATACCCAGGGCGCGCTCGATCTGCGCCTGCAGCCCGGCCAGCTGGTCGAGGTAGAGCTCCAGCCGGAACGCGGCCTCGATCTCCGCGGTGCTGGCGCCGCCGGTCTTGGCCAGCTCGCGCTCGAGGGTGGTGAAGCGGGTCGCGGTCAGCGCCTCCTCGCGGGCGACCGCGCACGCGACCTCGTAGTTGGAGCGGCTGTTGGTGATGCCGCGGCCGAGGATGTGCCCGTCGAGATCGAGGAGCACCGCCTTGGTCGTGGTCGAGCCCAGATCGATGCCGACGACGCACTTCATGCCTGACCTCGCTCTTGTGATCGCTCTTTCTTGGCCGCCAGCATCTGCAGGTAGCTCTGCAGGCGGTTCTCGATGTTGGCTTTGCCGAAGTAGCGCGGGTCGACCAGGTCGGACTCGATGAAGCCGCCCGGC
>Ga0114931_10005316_pt1 | contig 15901 bp, 7 predicted proteins | sample 2SBtaG_FD_89579 | JGI IMG/M metagenome (GOLD analysis project Ga0114931, IMG submission 89579) | Deep subsurface microbial communities from Kolumbo volcano to uncover new lineages of life (NeLLi) - 2SBTROV14_V59a metaG | ecosystem: Environmental > Aquatic > Marine > Volcanic | place: Kolumbo...
AGCTCCTACCTATAGCTAAGACCATTCTAGACACTATGGCCCAGATCCTTGAAGGACTTACTTACCTTCCTGGGTTTAAGAGCAAACAACATACCGCTCTAGAGGTAGCAAAGGTAGGGAATACGATGTCAACTAATGCTTCATCTTTCCTTTCTGGCAAGATGTCCTACCAGGATTATGATGAACAGCAGAGAAAACAGAGGGGAATTCTACTGTCATCAGTGACAGGTGAGCAGCCCTTTGGTACACGTATGATCGCCCGCTCCGAGCTTGGGGGCCATAATGCTATGATTAGTGCTATGGGGGGCAAGGTCGGTTCTGAAGCCCTCCAAGATATCTTCTCTGGTGATGTGAAATTTAAGGATCCCGCTGTTCAGAAGAGAATCGAAGGAGCTAAGCAAGCGCTTAAAGAAGCGCAGATTTCTACTCCAAATAATCTCGCAGATGACGCTAAAGTTCTGGAGTTGTTTAAGACGGGTGGAATGAATTCTGATATTCTCCAAAGGGTTGTGCAGGTTAATTTAGACACAGCTAATCAGGTAAATCGTTTGTCTATTGAAATGAACAAAGGTACAGTTAAAGACAATCCAACGCCTAAAGCAAAAGCAGAAACAGGGCGTGAAGGGGGTTAAAAGTTGTCTGCAATCGTAGAAAGAGATAGTGGTCAGCTTTTGGGTGATCTGGGCCCAGATGGTGTGCGCAGGTATAAGACCCGTTGCAAGGTCTTGATAGACAGTCATAATAATGACTCTACTATGGATATCAGTGCGGATGTATACGCCGTTGAGACCAGTAAAACTATTAAAGGTCCGGGTAATGCCACACTGTCAGTAATACCGGGCGAGAACTATCTCAATAGTATTTTTCCCAATGACTATATCAATATTTATTTCGATATAGGAGATGGATCTGGATGGACCAGAACCTTTTTCGGCTTTGTAGATCGTGTAGAAGAAACTTACACGGTAGGAAAGGGAGGAGCACCTTCTACTACCTATAGAATCGTTTGCACAGACTTTTATAAGGCATTTGAACGTACTCAGGTTTACTTTAATCCTCAAATTTCGGGAAGACCAGAGTTTGAGGCTTTTGATTTCGCAGCTCCCAACATCGGTGGACTTCCTCTTATGTCTAAGGGAATTCAAGTTGGTGGAGCCCCCTCCGATATTATCGAGAATGTGATCCTTTTACTTATAGGATTTGGTACACAGTTTAGACTCCCCAGCTCATATAAGCCTGCTAGACAGAACGAACTTCGTCTACAGAGAATAGAAGATGTTAGGGGACGTATTAGTGAGGAAGCCCAAAATAAGATTGGCTCTTCCATAGAAAGCTATCGTCAGTTTCGTAAGAAAACTCAAGAAGAGGTTACTAAAACTGTAAATGAGTTTTGGCAGCAAACCGATGAGAGTCAAAGATTATTCCTACTAGGAGATAGTCTTGGCGTTAAAGCCGATGATCTAGAGGGTACCTCTAAAGCAAAGACTATTAAGCTCCTCACCGATAGGAAGGTGGGCGATACACTCAACTCCTCCGCGCAGGGTAGAGCTGAGGCTGGAACTAGAGCTTCCATTGGGGCTAGGGAGAGAAACTTACTTGATAGCACCCTAGCTTCTACTTCCTCTTTGGTGGATGTGGTTGATACCTATTCATTTATTGAGAGAAGAGCAATGGATGGATATATCTTCGGCCAGCCTGTATGGGAGAAGCAGGGCAGCATAATTTCCATTCTACGAAGTCTTTCTAATGAGTCCGTGAATGAGTTGTTCTTTGACTTACGACCCCTAAGTGATGACGGAGAACAGAAGTCTGAGAGCAGTGATCCTGTTTCCGGTAAGTATCTTACCGATCCAGATGACAAAGAGGGTAACGTCGCTGAAGTAGAAAGTCTTAGAGATGGACTTACTTATGTTCCAGCAGTTGTTATGCGAGAATATCCATTCTCTACAGTTAAAGAGGCGAATCTGTCGGAGGTAGAGCTAACTATTAATGATGCAAACGGAAAGCCAGCGACAATAGGTTTGCTTACCTTTGGAGATATCTTTAGTCAAGATCCTAATAAGCCTGGAAGAAAACTCCTCTATATTGACAATATTAACATACCTGAGAAGGTAAACAGTGTTTCACAAGTTCAGGGAGTTAAGCATCTTGACGTAGCTGTTGTATCTGACAGAGAGATTATGAGCACAACTTTGGGAAGAAGTGATAGTGATCACTTTAACCTATTCGAGTTTTGGTCGGATAACTTGTTGGGTACTGATCAGCGTTTCTATCTCAGAGATTTCTTACCTATTATAACTCCTATTCACATTACAAAGAATGGTCTTAGAGTTCGTACAATTACTACTCGCGCTGCTCGTTTCAGTCTTGGTCAGGTCATAAACCTTCGTCAAGAAACCCCTCCAGAGGAAGAACAAGAAGGAGGCACTGCTAAGAAAACGCTTCCGTTAGTGCCTACAGAAGCTATAGATGCTTCAGTCAATAGTCCCAATGATGTTACATTTAGCCCTTCTCAGCTTAAATCAAACTGGAACTACAGAAAGAAGAAAGTTGGAGATGATGATGTCCTAACTTGGCGTTGGCATAATGGTATTGATATTACCAGAGTACCAGCTAAACGATATCCTTCTAACAATACCGACGTTCCTATCTATGCTATAGCAGACGGTCTTCTTTATGTTTCAGCTCCAGAAGGAGCCTATAAAGGATACGGGCAGATTGTAGTAATCAAGCACAATTTTGAGTTTGCAGCTGGTCCGAGATATTCTGTGTATGCTCATCTTAGCCGGAGAGAAGTGGGTTGGACCCCTGGCAAGAATATGGCTACTATTGCTAAGAAGTTTAGAGGTAGATTTGCCGCTAAGGGTATGCCTGGTGTTGGTTTTGGCGGAGGAAAGAAGACTCCTATTACTATCAAGCGGGGGCAGCTAATAGGCTATATGGGCAATACGGGAACTACTCAATCTAATGATCATCTTCATTTTGAGATTGATAGACACTTTCCTCCATATGCGCAGATGCATCATAAATACACCCCCGATTTTCTAGTTAGTGACAACCCTTCTCGCCCTTCTCTTCAAAACTCACCTGGTCCTAATGCAACTTCGGGCCAAGATATGCCCCGAAATTTCAATAGCTGCAATCCTGTAGAGTTCTATTCAGCCCAAAATCATAATCTATCAGATCTAATAAATCAAGGACCCCAAGCAGAGCCTGATGAGGGCGGAGAATCCGAGAAAGACTCAACAGGCAATGATGAGTCTGACCAGGATACCAATCCTTCAAGAGAAGATGAGGGTGTTAAGCAGCCAGAAAAAGAACTAAAAGAACAGAGTAAGGTAAGCTCAGCTAGAGATTCTGTAGATACTGCAAGCTCTAGAAAACAGATTATTCGTTGGGCTCTTCTTTAGGATCATTGGTATCAGCACAATCTCGAATACCTATCTGGTAGGGTGGATATGCGTGGAGCCCCAGAGATTAGAGTTGGCTATAGGCTAGATCTAATAGATAGAAATATGAGTTTCTATATTGAAGGGGTAAATCATAGCTGGCAGTTCCCGCATAGCATGAAGACCTCTTTGCAAGTGAGTAGAGGACAGCCTAATAATCCTTATCCCATCTATGTACTTCCGGCCTTTAAAGGCATGGGCGCGACAGATACCCAGAGAAGGACATCTATAAGTAGATTAGCTACCTATTTTGTCACTCCAGATCCTATCGCTATTCGTCGTTCTCTCTATGTTCAGGAAAATGAGGTTAACACACCAGGCACGTTTATTAACTCCTCTGCTATTAAAGACTTTGGTTCTAATAGTACAGATGCAATTGAGGCCATTGAGTACGACTCCGAGACTAGAATTTCTGAGAAGTATGATGAGGCAGTCATTCCAGCCGGAGGATCTTTCACTTACGAGAATATAGAATATGAAGATGGAAAGATTACGGATAACTCTAGGAAGTCGATAACAACAGGCGTTGATCCAAGTGCAGCTACTACTAAAGGTAATGTTAAATGAGTTATAGACCAGTAGTCGGGGAAGATCTGTCTGTTATACAGCAGAGCCTAACTATTGACTCCGAGGACTATAAACACTTTCGTATCTCATATCCCGTATTAGGGGTAATCCTATCCGTGTATCCTGCTGATGTAGATAAAAATAGATCTGCTATGCAAGCAGTGGACAGAAAGGGACATACTCACGAATGTACTGTCCAGGTAGTTAATGATGGATCCGGTGCATACACTACTTTAGAAAATGTTATCATAACACCCGATTCTCCTACTGGCCTTGATGATTATGAGGAGAGACTTCCAAGGGGTTCTTCCGCTCTTACTACCGGAGCAGAATACAAGTCCAATCTGAATGGAATTGATCCACATGATTTGGACGGAGATTGGTGCGTTGTTGGTTTCTTAGGAGGAAGACTAGATTCTCCTTTTATTATCCGTTACTGGCCCCATGCAAGAAACACAATGGATGCAGCTACAAGTGGCGGCGGTCTTAATGGTGACTTTCTTGTCCAGGATCGTAGATACTTTCGTAGAACAAATGGAATAGAGACAGTAATTACAAGCGAAGGCAATATCATCCTGACTACTACCTTTGCTAATAGCACTTTGACCCCAGGCGAAGATCCTGTAGCTGGAAGAGTAGCCAGAACATTAGATGAAGATGTTGGTGGTAGTGTAAAGCTCGTTGTTAAGCCTTCTCAAACTCTTGAGATTGATTTCAATACTCAGGTAGATGGTATTGGTATATTCGGGGATACAGAACCCCAGCTTCCCCAATTAAATCCTCCCGTAGATGAGCCGGTAGATGACGGGGATAAACCAGATACCTATCTCTTTGTGGACAAGAATCAGGTGGATCTAACTGTACCAGTTAATGTTACCTTTACATCTGATGACTTTATACGATATGAAGCCACCAATAAAGTTACTTTAGAGTCTACAAAGCTCTATTTGGGCCAGGCAGCGGAAGATAGCGAGGAAGACCCTGTAGTGCTCGGTGAGAAGCTTAGAGAGTGGTTCCTGACGCCCTTCCAGGTTCTCTCTCCTTTTGGACCCCTAAAGATCGACCCAACTACTGTTTCTCCTGTTGGTAGCTCTCCATACGACTCTACTCTTAGTAAGAAGTCTTTTGTGGAGTAATACTATTATCCATGGTATAATGAAATGGCATTAGATAAACCAGGATTGCAGACAGCTCTTACGTCTTTCTTTACGCCCTTTGACCTAGGAGGAACGCTGCCAGAGTCTACGGGGGACCCAGCTACCCACCAGAGTGCTTGTGCCCAGCTTTGGGCAAATGCCATGCAGACTTACGTGGGAGATATGGCCCCGTTGCATGTAGCAGCTACTGGAGCAGCCTCTGCTACTCTCAAGACAGCATTAGAGGGAGTCTTTGCCACCTGGTATGCTTTGGATACTTATCCTAGCGATAACTGTGGTTTATTAAACGCAGCGTTTGATGCTTTCGCTTCTGAGATAGCACTATCTGTAGGCACCGAAACAAGTGGTAGAACTGGTGGTATTCCTCGTCTGTTTATAGGAACTCCTCCTCCCAGTATTGACTTTTGCTCTCTTTCTACGGGGGATACTTACTCCGCTGCCGCAGCTAACTTTGCCACAGTAATCGATGATTGGTTCACACAAGGTGTGTCTGATACTACGGACGACAACATACCTAATGGGAAGCTACACTTAACACTCCCCTGGATTTAATATATGGCTGACAATCAAATAACTTTCAAAGGCAGCGGGTCTGGTAATCTATCCACGACTACTCCTGCGAGTACCGTTAGTGACTTGCGTAAGAATGCCTTTTTTACAGGGCAGCTATCTCCCCTTCTGGAGAATCAGTATGGTATCTTTCTTTGGGATACAAATACTCGTTCTGTTCTTAGCCAACCAGGTTTGAATCCAGCGGATGCTTCTCAGCTACCTGAGTATTTTTTCTCTGTAGCTCCTCGCAGCATAGATATTACTGATCCCTTCTCCACTCAGATTGTGCCTACACAAAGAGGAGGAAAGTTCGTTGAGTCTCATGGTGCCATTATCAAGAAGGTAAAGATTTCTGGAACAACAGGTGTACGTCCTAGAAGAGGAAGAGTTGGCAATAAACTGCAGACTACTAAAGTAGAGAACACTCCTCTTGTAGGAACAGCTATCAATGATATTACGGGTCAAGCAAAGGTATTCCTCGATAGTACACAAAGAGGCATTCCTACGGGAGAGCAGACTGGCTTCGATGATATTCTCTTCCTTAGAAACATCTTTAGAGCATATTCCGATTACAGGGAGAATGGACTACCATCCAACAACATTGTTATGGTCTGGTATAACGCTAAAGAAGGAGATTCTTGGGTTGTAGAACCTCGTGACTTTAGAGTTAGTAGAACCTCTAAATCCCCCCTTGGCTATACGTACAATATACAGTTTGATACTTTGGCCCCTTTAACAGGCATTCTAAACGTAGAAAAAGACCCTCTTACAGCTATCTTAGCCACTAGAAAAGTCTTTTCTCGTGTTCAGGAGTTCAATCAGTCTCTTAGACGCACCTTTTTGATTGTCTCAACGCAGATTAGACGGCTAGAAGGCTTGGGTGTTTTCGCACAAACTCAGATTCTTGATCCTATCATTAACGTGACAAGAGGACTGGGAGTTATTAGAGCAACAGGTGCTACTTTTGGTATTAGGTTAGCAGCAAATGCTCGTCTCCTTGCCTCAGAGCTGGACGAGGCTATAGATCTTTTGACCGGCACACCTGGAGTAGAGGAACAGGATGCGCTAGTTCGCTCTCTTAGAAGAGCTAGAATAACGGCTGCACGTATTCTTGTAGAGCCAGGTGTCCGAGAAACAGTAAATAACACTTCGATAGATAAACAAGCTAGATATACTGCCGCATACATAACCGGAGGAGACTCAATTACTAGGGCACGTAATGCTCCGGATACTGGTGGTTCTTCTACCTTTGTAGGAAACTTGGATATCACCGCAAATGTTGGCCAGGATTTTGTTCATCTAAATGAGGACATTAGAGCCTGTGCGGGCAGACTTATGGGTGATAAAAGAAAGTGGAAAGCACTAGTTACAGTAAACTCTCTTCAAGCACCATACATTAGTGTAAATGGTGAAGCAGGAACCTTAGCTCCTGGAGACCCTATTCTTTATCCATCTCTTAATGCTTCGATTAACTCAGCCACACTTAATCCAGTCAATAGGACAGATAATGAGTCTTCTGGCAAGAGCACTAATACTCTAGGTCCTGTTCAGCAGACATACGGGCGAGACTTAAGGCTTAGATCAGTTCCTACCTCAGCAGTAGGTGTTGATCTTTCTGATCTTAAGATTAATCAGAATGGAGATATTGGTAGTGTAGTGGGTATCCCTAATGTGGAGCAAGCACTTATTGTTAAGTTCTCAACGGAAAGAGGAGAGATTCCTGCTCATCCATCTTTTGGCGCATCTTTTCCCATTGGAAGTAAAGCCACTATTTCCTCAATTAATGATTTTAGAATCGACACTATTTCTACTATTACCAGCGATAGTAGAATAAGAGACATAATAAGGCTGGATTTTCTTACCTATGGAGATGTGCTCGTAGTAAACACCAATCTAACTCTTAAAAATGCTACAGACTCTCTTAATACCTCGATCGCCCTAAGGAGCTTCTAATGGCTTTTACTCCAAGAAGTTTTACTACTATATTGACTGATATGATTGCGTATGTGCAATCCCGAACTGCTGTATCTGATTTTAGCGTAGGATCTGTAGCTAGAACCTTATTGGAGGCTGCTGTATTGGAGGATGATGAGCAGTATTTTCAGATGGTACAGCTGCTAGATATCTTCTCCTATACTACAGCAGCTGGTGCAGACCTTGACCGTCGCCTGTCTGACTTCAACATTTTTAGAGAACCTGCTAAGACTGCTTTTGGTGAAGTTCAATTCACTAATGGTAATCTTATATTTGACCAAGTAGGAACAGATGCGCTTTCAGGAAGCGGGACTCTTCAAATATTCAACTCCTCTAACTTCCCACTTACAGGATTCCCCTACACTATTAGAGCTGCAGAGGGAACCTCACGAGTGCAGGACCTTATAGTTTCCTCTCTGAATACAGCCTCCAATACTTTCACCCTTTCTGGAACTACTACAAGCGACTTGGTTGTTGGAGATCTAGTTGGGCTGGTAACTGGTTCTAGTGCTTATACAGTGAATATTGGAGCTAATGTTCAGGCTCCACCCACTTCTAATGAAGACCAAAAGATCTATAGAACCTCTGAGATTGCTACAATTGCAGCTGGTAACTTTTATTCTAATTCAGTTATTGTAAATGCTACAGATTCAGGTGAGATTGGTAATGTGGGGGCTGGAAGAATTAACTCCTTCGTAGGTGCAGCTCCCTTCAATGGTGCTGGAGTAACTAATGCCTCATCCATTACGGGAGGCAACGATGCTGAGACAGACGAGGATTTCCGTGCCCGAGCAGTAGAGAAGCTCCAGTCTCTATCCCGAGGAACTGTCCTTGCTCTCAAGGCAGAATCTGTCGGTGTCACAGACTCAGCTACTGGTCAAAGAATTATATCTTCCAATGTTTTGGAAGATTTTGCTGGTAATCCAGATGAGGTTATTGTTTATGTTGATGATGGAACTGGTCTTGTTCCAACAATCGTTAACTTTCCTCAAACTACTTTATCAGCAGGAGCATCTATTGCGGACACTACTTTGTCCTTGACCGACTCCTCTGCCTTTCCTTCCTCTGGATATGTTTTGGTTGATGGAACTGTAACAGATAACTTCGTAGTTGCATATGTTTCTAACGTATCAAATGTTCTTGGATTAGCAGAACCTCTTACTGTTGCCGCTAACTCCGCTGATATAATTAGAAGAGTTAATCTAGTGTCAGAGGGAACAGAAGATGGACAAAGACGTTTTGAGCTTACCAATCCTCCGATCGTTAGATCTACTGATAAGATATGGATTAAAGAGCCTCTTGCCACTTCCTGGACTTTGCTTGATTCTAATATAGATTACGTACTCAATAAAGGAACGGGGGAATTCTCTATAGTAGACACTTCTGGATTGGGTCTCAATACTCAAGTTATTGCCTCCTATGGTTACTACACTAATATTATTGCAGAGGTACAAAAGGTTTTAGAGGGAGATCCAAATGATAGCGTCAATTTTCCAGGTGTAAAGGCAGCAGGCGTTTTTCTTTCGGTAGAAGCCCCAGTATCTAAGAGAGTTACAGTAATTCTTTCTATTACTGCAGAAACTACTTTCGTGGAATCTGAACTTGCTCCACAAGTGCAAACAGCTGTAGAAGACTATATTCGTGGGTTGAAGATTGGAGATGATGTAATTCGTTCGAGAATCATTGATTCAGCGCATAATGTTCTAGGAGTCAGAAGCGTATTGGTGAATGAACCTACCTCTGATATTGTGGTTCTAGATAATGAATTACCCACGGCTTTTGATACAAATGATAACTCTCTTGTAACCGTGCTTTCCTAATATGACTACAGAACATACACAAAGTGACATAGCCGAGGTGCGAGATCAGCTTTCCTTGGATTTTGCCGACAGTCAGTATCTGAATGTTATAGGCAGAAATCTAGGAATGTCTCGCCCAATACTTGGTTTCACTGATGATTCATGGCGAGCTGTTGTCAAAATTCTCGCCCTAGAATACAAGCAGATTGCTAATAAGTTCAGAGATGTTCTTAAGATCATTTTTGGTCCTAGAGTGACTGAGGTGGCCACCTTAGCTAAGGCTGTAGCTGTGGGCGATGTTGCTTGTGTTCTAAATGATACGAGCAATCTACCGCAGCTAGGAACACTTGTATTCGATGAGGGAAGCACCTCCGAGGAGACACTTCCTTACTGTTATATTGACCGAGTAACTAATACTGTTTATCTTGAAGGAAGTTTTGGGGAGGCACATAGTTCTCGTGAGTTTGACGCAGAGGATCCTTTGCTCGTGGTTGTGGGTACACGTTTGGTGCTCGTTAAGACTAATAACTTTCCAACGAACAACTATCCTTATCCAGTAGTTCTTGGTAGAGGAACAGTCAACGAAGAGGTAGTACAAGTAGTAGACAATGATCAACTCACTTCTACTCTTACTCTCTTAACTGCTTCAGTAAATCCCCACGCTGTAATCTCTTCTGGGAATGTCTTTGACCAACTTCATCAAGCCTACTTTCCCAGCTCTAGCTTTGTTGCTCTGGAGGATTCTTCTTACTTTCCTGAAGAAGGGTATATTAAACTATTCGCTACTGGAGATAGTTCTGGTACCGCTTTTAGTCTCACAGCAAATACACCCTCCGCTACAGCTGATACCTTAGCGCTAGCTTTGGATACCTTTTTGGCTACTAGAGTAACAGTAACGGATGTAGAATTCGTCAATCTTGCAGGAAGTAATATTGATATTCTATCAGCAGGTTCATCTCTTCCAACCTTTGTGGTGGGAGATAGATTTGAAGTTGAGGATCATTCTAACACCGCCAACAATGGTTTATATATTGTTTCTGCTGTCAATACTGTTAATGCTGATTATTCGCTCACTGCCCTTACTTCTTCCCCAGCAAATGCAGTTGCAGAGCAGGCGGATATTGTACACGAAGGTTTCCTATCTGGGTATGAGGTTGTTTTTTCAGGAAATATAACAAGTGCTTTGGCGGGTGTTCGTAGAAGGATTATATCTAATACTGATTCTTTCATTTCCTTAGATGAAGACTTTACTGGTCCAGGTTCTGCCCCAGCTGTTGGTGATGAGTTCTCTATAAATCCAATTGCTCAATACATAAGACTAGACTATGGTGCTAACATACTTACTCTTCGTAGACCTATTTTAGAGACTAACTTTACTATTCCTCTAAATTCTACTGTAGAACTAATGGTGGCCGAAGACACGGTAGCTCTTTCTTCTGTAAAGTCCATAGGAACCGGGTGGGATATTATACAGACCACGCCTCGCTTAGTAGAACTTCTTATACCAGAAGATATTCGAGATCCCAATGATCTTAGAAGCTCTTCTCATATTCATGATGATACTCTTTCCGCCACCTCTACTACTAATTCTGTCCAGATTAATCCCACGGACACTACCATTTCCGCCTTATCCTTTGCGACCTTTCCTGATGCAGGAACTGTGGATATTGACCCAGGCGGAGGATCAGCTGAAAGACAACCTTATGGTAAGGCAATATCAGAAGTAAAGACTTATGTAGCAGCAGGAGCTGGAATTGTAGTTCTTGTGAATTCAAGAAACTTTCCTTCTTCAGGTTCTATCCTTTTGAGTCCAGGAACAAACAGAGAGGAAACTTTAGCTTATTCAGCTAATGCCACAGATTCTGGAACTCTTACACTTACAGGAACTACCACTAATGAACATAGAGTTGGGGAAATAACTAAGTGTACTACTGAGCTGCTTCTACAGTCTACTGGAGCATTAAATACGCATGCCATAGGAACTACAATAGAATTCTATCAGCCTAAGTATGCCCTAACAACTGTTCCTATAGGCGATTTTAACCAACAGCAAGATACGTGGCCTGGTCCTTATCTTTACTCATTGGATGAGAGAGCCGCTACTGCCACTGTAGCGTTGACTAACACCACTTCGTTGATTCCGGGGACTACATTATTGTTGTTAGGACAGGGATCAAGCTTGAAGGCCATTGAAGTAGGAGATGGTTTATCTATGCTGGAGGGTATTTCTATTCCATTCGATTTACGTCTTGGGGCTGGAAGTTCTAGAGAAGAAACAGTTAAGATCGACTCCATAGCTCTTAAAGGAAGAGCCTCCACCACTATAAGCACCACCAACCCAGTTATCGGAAGCACTTCCATACAAGTTGCTGGGATAGGATCTAGCCCTTCTGATGGAGATACTTTCCCTAGTGGGGGTGGATATCGTATAGTAATCAATGAAGCCGCTGGTGTTGGTACCTTAGAAGTAGCTTATGTTATAGGCACTAGAATCGAATCTGGTCCCACTGCGTACTGGCTGGACCTTGAAGACCCTCTCACAATAGACCACCCTCTAGGAGCTACGGTTGATCTAATGGCGGATGTGTTAGAGATTCAAGCTGGATTGATGAAAACTCATGATGGCTTCACAGCTAGATCTCAGCGTTCCACAGTTCAGGCAGAAATGGCTGAGACAGGACAGGGTATTAATGCCTACGCATCGCTACAAGACGCTTCTGTAAATCCAGAACTGGTTCAACCTCTTATTGGAGGAATTTCTGGGGGTATTACTCTTGCTTCAACTGCTGGCTTGGATATTACTGGTGGAAACGTAATATTCAATTTTGGAAATGGTGCTCTGCCCGTTGAGACTACTATAGCCGCTGGAGTTACAGCTGGGGCTACTACGATTTCAGTTGATTCTTCAGACGCTTTTCCCGCGCCAACATTAAGATTTACTGCTATAATTGGAGCAGGCACTCCTAACGAGGAGAGAGTACTGGTAAATGCCAATAATATCGGCACAGACGTGTTGACTATTGGAGACAGTACGTATGGGACTCAGTATGCTCACTCTATTGGAGAGACTGTACGCTTCGAGCCTGGAGCCCGAGAAGATATTGAATACTCAGAGGTAGATGGAGCTATTCTTCGCTTCAACCCTGAGATTGTGCTACAATATACTCATTATCCTGTAGAGACTGTGGTAGACTCTTCCGCTGCAAGCGACCCTGCCGATAATGGGTATGATTTTCCTTTCCGCATGCCAATCGATATTCTAGTGAGACTACAATACTTACTCGATATCGTTAGAGCTGCAGGGGTACAAGTGGAACTGATAACACAGAGGTAATACGTACATGCCAAAAAAGCTTAACATTTCTTCCAATGAGAGAGTTGATCTTGATGATTTCAATCGAGTATCATCCTCTTACACCCAGGAGTCAGATAACTTTGACAGATAGAAGCTCCTTCTGTCCGGTCGTTCTCTGATATCTTCTGGCTTCCGAATTGAGATTTCTGATCAAGCAACTTCTCCTGGAGAGTTCACTATCTATAATGGCGTGGCTGTAGATAAGTCTGGTAATCTTCTAAACAATGAACAACAGGTTTCTGACGCACGCACTCTCACTTTGAGTGGTGCTGGACTTGATTTCTATGTTGAGGTGGAATTTATAGAGAGTGAATCGGATGTTGATTCCCGCGCATTCTGGGACCCAACGTTCTCGGGCAACAATCCACCTGGTAAAGAGTTCAGTCTGAATGTAGCTACTCGTCTCACCCCAGATTGGCAGGTTGTTCAGCCTATAAGTACTTCGGATTTTGACACAGTTACTACGGGTGCTAATAGTACAAAGATCCCCATTGCTGTTCTTACCACTAATGGTTCGAATGAGATTACTGGCTTTACGGCAGTAAATGCTTCTACAGTTCTAGAAGAGGACGCTGGAGCTACTGATCTCACCCTTAGGGTTGTAGATAGTACAATCTTTCCTATTTCTGGAACCTTCACTGTTGGAGGCACCTCCGTTAATGTTACAGGCAATGACAGAGCAAATGGTATTTTGACGATTTCTCCCGCTATGGGTGTGACCAAACAGGCGGGTGATATAGTTGTAGAGGCGGGTGGTGTAACTGCTGCCTTTGTTCCTCAGTCGGGTATAGCGGCCCCTCCAACAGGTAACACGGGAGATACTGATCGCCGTCGCCGTCTATTCGCCGGTGATGAGATTCGCGGATCAGCAATGTCTGCTGACCCAGAAGATGCAGCTCTACGTGCAGATGTAAATGTCGCTAGTCTAAAAGATTATGTAGATTTCCTTGCAGCGCAGCTTCGTGAAGTGAAGTACGGAAACTCTCGTACAGGAGAGACTTCCACTTCTGTTGCAGATCTTTCTGTTGTCACTTCTTCCCGCTACTACGATTACGCAGGAAATGTTGGTGGTGCTCGTTCTTGGACTTTTACTGTTGGAGACACTATTGCTTCTCTGGGAGACTTCAATGCTGCCTCTTCCGATCTAGGAACACAGTTACAGGCAGCCCATGATGCTCTAGATGCTGCTGAGGGAGGTTCCATCCTAGTTAAGGAAGGAGATTATGTTTGGGATTCTACTGTAACTATAAATAGACCAATTGTTATTGCTTTTGCTGAGGGTGTATCTTTTGTGGCTGGCACCTATTCCTCTTCCCCCATTACTATCGCGGATGGAGTAAGGGTAGAGCTTATCGGGATGCCTCCAGTTCCCGCTTCCGAACTTCCATTCTATGTGACAGCCGCAAATGTTGATGGTATTGAACTTGCTGGGGTAAATAGTACTCTCCAGGTGGACTTCACTACAGCCACCTCTGTTGCTAACTCTTCTTTTGATTTTAGAGGATGTACTTTTCCTGCAGAATCTTCTGCTGGTGCATTTAAGACAAACAATGGGACTACACAGTTCTTTTCTAAGATGTCCTTCAAGGAATGTCTCTTCCAACACAATGATTCTGCAGATTTGACAACTGAAGCTATTGTTGATGTTCAGTTGAGTAATTCTGTCTTTGAGGACTGTATATTTGATCTAGCAGTAGGTGCAGGGTCAGCCAATCAGTTGATCAATGTTAATGATGTTGATAATGATACTGGGACAAATGTATTTTCTAGATGTAAGTTTATAGAGTCAAACTCCGGCGCGGGAAAGGCTAAAGGACCTATCCAGATTGTTCATACTTCGTCAGATGAAGTGATCTTTGAAGATTGTCATTTCGAAGTGACATGGGCGGCTACAACCTCTAGTGATATCGAAAGAAGTTTCGTATATGGGGTCGCCTTAAAGTTCATTAACTGTAAGTTCGATAACTTCGATGTACCCGACTCTGCCGTAACCTCTACAAGTACTTATGGTGCCTGTATTAGGTCGCCTCTTGACTCGGGCAGAGTGAAGATAGAAGGTTCTAGTTTTACTTCCTCTGACACTTCGTCCTTTAACGCCGCATATGTGGGGACAGGATCCACCCAGTTGCACGTTTCTAGCAGTATTTTTAATAGTTTTTATAGAAGCTTATTTGTAAGTACAGCAGATTCCTTAGTGGTAAATAATAGTGAGTTTGCCAATCAATTGAATGATTTAACTTTCACAGAAGTAGTTCCTATAGAGTTCTCTGTTTTCTCCAACACAGATAGAGGTGCTAGAGTTACTGGAAATTCTTTTGAATGGACCTCTACAACAGTTGCCTCCACCTTTACCTACACCGCGATCAAGGCCAATGATTCCGATACTTTTAATAGTCCTACTATTATTCAGAATAACACAATAGTTATGCGTCCCAACACTGGTCAAGCTGTTGGGATTAACCTTTCTGAGAACGGCAAGATTTTAGGTAGAGGAAGAGTAATTGTAACTGGTAACGATATTACTATCCCTAATGAGGCGTGGGCTGGTTCCACGAGTAGTTATTGGGGCATTAAGAGTGATGCTACTGGATCTTTGTTCCAAACTGCATTTGATTGGAATATTTCCAATAACAATATCTCTATTGCAGGCAACACATCTTCCGGGTCTGGTAATGCCTATGGGATCTATATTTTAGGTCCAGATAGCTATGAAACCTCCACTATAAATACTTCAGGTTTTGTTATTTCTAACAATGTTATTAACGTCCAGGCTCCAGATACTGGAAACTGTACGGGAATTAACTTCACAGGAGTATATGGAAACATCTCTGGCAATAATATTACCACTAGAAATGGCAACAGCGCTACATTATCCGCAGGTATTCTGGGCCTAGGACACTGGATTAATGCTACTGGGAACATAATTCAGACACGAGATATTTGCTCCGGAATTTACATTTCCATAGGAGATGACACTAATCTTACCGCTCTTCCAGGGAATATTAATGTATCAACTAACAATATATACTCTTCCGCTACTACTTCTGG
>Ga0114931_10005317_pt1 | contig 15900 bp, 13 predicted proteins | sample 2SBtaG_FD_89579 | JGI IMG/M metagenome (GOLD analysis project Ga0114931, IMG submission 89579) | Deep subsurface microbial communities from Kolumbo volcano to uncover new lineages of life (NeLLi) - 2SBTROV14_V59a metaG | ecosystem: Environmental > Aquatic > Marine > Volcanic | place: Kolumbo...
CCCATTTTTCCGATTAAAATCGTTAAATATACCCAATATTCGCCTCTTTTAATCGAAAAAATGGTCTCAAAACCGCTTCCCCTCGTGACGGCTTCTATTCTCGGACAGCCTCATAAGGGAGCCGTCTAGCCATTGCCAAAGAACAGTATAACGGTTACTAGAGATCTAGTGTAGTTTCATCGTTTAAATTTGACCCAGACTATTCAAGTATTTAGAATACTCGGTTCACATAATTAAATTATGAAATAGTTCGATGGAGACAGCGCAGATGTATGCGGTAATTCAGACAGGTGGTAAACAGTACCGGGTTAAAGAAGGCCAAACCTTGAAATTAGAAAGGCTGGAAGTTGAAGACGGCGCAGACATCGAATTTGATAAGGTTTTGATGGTTAAGTCCGGCGACGGATTAATAGTCGGCTCGCCTTTCGTCGAAAGCGGTAAGGTGACTGCTAAGGTTCAATCCCAAGGGCGGCACAAAAAGATTAAAATTCTAAAGTTTAAACGCCGCAAGCACCATATGAAGCAAATGGGGCACCGTCAGTATTATACAGAAGTGCAGATTACGGGCATTTCCGCAGGATAATTAAGGTTAGGTTATGGCACATAAGAAAGCAGGTGGTAGTTCTCGGAATGGGCGCGATTCGGAATCCAAGCGCTTGGGTGTTAAGCGGTTTGGTGGCCAGCATGTGAGTGCGGGTAATATTATTGTGCGGCAGCGGGGTACTCGTTTCCATCCCGGTGACAATGTTGGTTGTGGTAAAGATCATACCTTGTTTGCAACGGCTGACGGTCAAGTGGTTTTTCAGGTCAAAGGGCCCAAGAAACGTAAGTACGTAAGCATTGTGGTGGGATGATGGCTGCGCACAGTGGTTCTTGAATCGGTTTCGATTCTTTAAGATTCTAAGAAGGCCCCGTCTCATGGCGGGGTTTTTTTGTGGGAAGTTATGCGGTTTGTAGATGAAGTAGAGATATCGGTTGAAGCTGGCGATGGCGGCAATGGCTGTATTGGCTTTCGCCGTGAGAAATATATCCCGCTGGGTGGTCCGGATGGAGGGGACGGAGGAGATGGTGGTAGTGTATATTTGGTCGCTACTGACAATCTCAATACGCTAGTTGATTTTCGTTATCACGCGGTTCACCGTGCCGAAAGAGGTCAGAAGGGTATGGGCCGTAATTGCACCGGTCGAAGTGGTCAGGACTGTTATGTAAAAGTTCCCAGTGGAACTCAGATATTCGATGCAAACACCGGGGAGAATATCGCCGATCTGGTAAAGCGTGGCGATTCCATTTTGGTCGCCCAAGGCGGCTTTCATGGGTTGGGGAACGCGCGTTTCAAAAGCAGCACCAACAGGGCGCCACGTAAGGCAACCAAGGGTACGCCGGGTGAGCGCAGATTGTTGCGTCTGGAGCTTAAGCTAATTGCGGATATTGGCTTACTGGGCATGCCGAATGCAGGTAAATCCAGCTTGATACGCAGCATTTCTTCCGCTCGGCCCAAGGTAGCGGATTACCCCTTTACGACGTTACAACCCAATTTGGGTGTCGTACGGGTCGACGAGTTGCGCAGCTTCGTGGTTGCCGATATTCCGGGTGTGATTGAGGGCGCGGCAGATGGTATGGGATTGGGGCTCCAGTTTCTAAAGCATCTTTCCCGTACGCGCTTGTTATTGCACGTTCTGGATATACAATCGTACGCGCCTGAGCAGGATCCTGTTGATTGTGCCCGAACCTTGATTGCGGAATTGAAGGCATGGAGCAATAATTTGGCCTTGAAGCCAAGGTGGCTGGTTTTGAATAAAATAGATCTTCTGGCTAGCGGTGAACTTAAGCAGATTCGTGTGGAGTTGATGCGGGAATTGAATTGGGATGGCCCGGTATTTGCCATCTCCGCGCTACAAGGCCGAGGCGTAAAAGAACTAAGCTTCGCGGTCATGGACTATTTGGAAACTCTGCCCTTAACTGATGAAAAATAGATCCGATTTTGCTGGTGCGCGTCGAATAGTTGTTAAGGTCGGCAGTTCGCTGCTTACGGATGGTGGGCGGGGATTGAATCGTGCTGAAATGGCGGAATGGGTCGCGCAAATGGCCGAGTTTCGTGAGCGTGGGATCGATGTGTTGCTAGTGTCTTCCGGTTCCGTTGCTGAGGGTATGTGTCGGTTGGGTTGGCAAAAGCGCCCCAAAGCACTGCACTGTCTTCAGGCTGCGGCGTCGGTCGGTCAAATGGGCCTGGTTCAAGCCTACGAATCGAATTTTAAGGCTCACGGCTTGCAAACAGCCCAAGTATTGTTAACGCATGAAGATTTGTCTGATCGGACGCGTTATCTGAATGCCAGAAGCGCTTTACTTGCATTGCTCAGCTTTGAGGTTGTGCCTGTTATCAACGAAAATGACGTGGTTGCGACAGAAGAGATTCGGTTAGGTGACAACGACACCTTGGCGGCGCTAGTTTCGAATCTTGTCGAGGCCGATTTGATGATTATATTAACGGATCAGATTGGTTTATTTGATCGTGAACCAACGCTCGATTCCGGTGCCAAGTTGATAGATCAAATAGATATTACTGATCCATCTCTGATCGGGATGGCGGGTGAAAGTCATAGTGGTTTAGGGCGAGGAGGTATGGTCACTAAAATTCGGGCGGCGGCATTGTCTGCCCGGTCAGGCGCCGCAACCGTAATAGCATCTGGCACTGATACCCGTATACTTTCGCGTATCTTGGCGGGTGAAATCGTTGGAACGTTTTTGGTTCCGGATGCGGAACCTCTTGTAGCACGGAAACGTTGGTTGGCTGGGCAATTGCAGGTGAAAGGTCATTTAATTTTAGACCAAGGTGCCATAGACGTGCTGCGAGACTCAGGCAAAAGCTTGTTGCCGGTAGGTGTTGTTGGGGTAGAAGGAAGATTTTTTCGTGGCGACTTGGTGGCTTGTGTTGATGTGAGCGGTCGAGAAATCGCGCGTGGTTTAGTGAATTATGATGCGCAAGATGCGGACAAGATCAAACGCCAACCTAGTGCGAAAATTGAAGCCGTGTTGGGTTACGTCGATGAACCCGAGATAATTCACCGTGATAATCTGATTGTGGTTTAGCCCAGGTTTTTCACTCTTTTGTTCAGACGGCTTTTATCTCGCGCAGCTTTATTTTTATGAACTATCCCTTTATTAACCGCGGCGTCGATTACAGGAACGACCTGTTTGTATGCAGCCTGGGCTTTGGTGGTATCGCCGCTTGCTGCTAATGCGATGACTTTTTTGATGTAGGTCCGAAGGCTGCTACGTTGGCTGGCGTTGTGGTTGCGTCGTTTTTCGGCTTGCCGGGCCCGTTTGGCCGCTGAAAGTGTATTCGCCATAGGATCTCAAAAAATATTCTAATTGCATGAAAGAATTAACCATTATGTATTGCTAAACTATTTGTGTCAATATTTTGTGTATTTGCAAGGTACAATACCGTCCCTAAGTTTAACCAGGATTTGCCCAAGTTGTATTTCAGCTTTGTGCTCTCAGAATAACACGGATTTGGTGCCTTGAAATTTGGAGAAAAAACTGAGTAGGCAATTATTTAAATCGACCGCTGTTGTTAGTGGAATGACGTTAATTTCACGCGTGTTGGGCTTTGTGCGGGATATGATCTTTGCGCGTTATTTTGGGGCGGGCGCAGGGATGGATACCTTTTTTGTCGCGTTCAAAATCCCTAATTTTTTGCGCAGACTTTTCGCCGAAGGAGCTTTCTCGCAAGCATTTGTACCGGTTCTATCGGATTACAAACAAAAAGGCTCCAAGCAAGCATTGAAAGGGTTTATAGACAGAACCGCAGGAAGTTTAGCCATTGTGCTGATGCTGGTAACAATAACCGGTGTTTTTGCGGCCCCTTTGTTTATCATGGTATTTGCCCCAGGATTTTACTTGGAGGGCGAACGCTATGGCCAAACTGTCGAGATACTGCGTATTACCTTCCCGTATTTATTTTTCATTTCATCGACTGCGTTTGCGGGTGCAATCCTTAACACCTATGGACGGTTTGCGATTCCAGCTTTTACGCCGGTGTTTCTAAACGTTTGTTTGATTGTCGCCGCGGTTTGGATGGCCCCCTTAATGGAGCGACCGGTCTTCGCACTGGCGTGGGGGGTGTTTACAGCAGGATTAGTACAACTAGCATTTCAGTTTCCTGCGTTGATGAAGCTTGGATTGCTACCCCGCTTGCGTTTCGGCTTTGGCGACCCAGGCGTGCGCCGTATCCTAAGACTCATGGTGCCGGCGATTTTGGGTGTGTCTGTTACCCAAGTCAATTTATTGTTGGATACTTTACTGGCTTCATTTCTGGTAACCGGTAGCGTTTCTTGGTTGTATTATTCGGATCGTCTTGTGGAATTTCCACTCGGCGTTTTCGGAATTGCGCTGGCGACCGTGATTTTACCGAACTTATCCAAAAATCACGCGGCCAAAGATGTAGCGGCGTTTTCCGGTTCATTGGATTGGGGTTTGCGCTGGGTTTTATTGATAGGCGTACCGGCAACAATTGGACTGATATTTTTGGCGGAACCTATGCTGTCGACGCTTTTCCAGTACGATAAATTTTCACTAAACGACGTAACGATGACTGGGAAAAGTTTGATGGCTTATTCGATCGGATTAATTGGATTTATTCTGGTGAAGGTGCTCGTTCCCGGATTTACGTCAAGAGAGGATATGAAAACTCCGGTGCGGATTGGCGTAATCGCGATGGTAAGTAATATGGTGCTAAACATCGTTCTAGTGTTTCAATTGGCGCATGCAGGTTTGGCTTTGGCTACTTCATTGTCGGCCTTCCTGAACGCGTTTTTGTTATTGCGTTGTCTATTGAAAGACGGAGTCTATAAGCCTCGTGCCGGATGGAAGGTTTTCTTTTTCAGAATATTGATTGCAAATTCCGTAATGGCGCTGGTATTGTATTTTGGCGTGAACAGTTCTTCTTGGTATACCTGGGATGTAATTGATCGAGTTCTGAATCTCTTTTTGTGGATAGGTGTAGGTATGGTCGTTTACGGGTTTTGTCTTATTGCTACGGGACTGCGGTTGTCGCACTTGTCGGTTCGATCAGCATAATCAGTCCGTGTGAAGCGCATTCTTAGCTATTGGAAAATTGATGTGTGGCGTGAATTTATTCCTTGCGGGAAAATTTTGATTAACCCATTGTGTTGATAACAAGCAAGCGAGAACAGTTGAGCGTATGTTTGTAATTCGTGGCCTGGCTAATTTGGTGCCGTTTGCCGATGGCTGTGTTGTGACTATCGGCAATTTTGACGGCGTTCATTTGGGTCATCAAGCGGTCATTCAGAAACTTTCGAAAAAGGGTAAACAGCTGGGTCTACCTGTTGTAGTAGTTTTATTTGAACCCCAACCCCTAGAATATTTTTCCCAAGAAAAAGCGCCATCGCGGTTGACCCGGCTGAGAGAAAAAATAGCTAAGCTGCGCGAATTACCGGTCGACTATGCGTTGATTCTAAAGTTTGATAAGGCATTTTCTATTCTGGAGCCAGAAGATTTTCTCCGATGTGTCCTTGTTGATAAATTGAGAACCAAGCATCTGGTTGTCGGAGATGATTTCCGTTTTGGAACCCAACGTCGCGGAGATTTTCAACTGCTTTGCGAGTTAGCGCCTAAATACGGTTTTGATGTAGTTGATACAAATCCGATCTATGTAAACCAAAATCGTGTGAGCAGTACCTTAATACGGCAGGCCTTGAATTCTGGTGATCTGGCTGTTGCCCAGAATATGCTGGGCCGTCCCTATTCGGTGTGTGGACGTATTGTACATGGTGCAAAGCGTGGGCAGTCGATCGGATTTCCAACCGCAAACATTCGAATGTTACGCAAAAATACTGCTGTTAAAGGTGTTTTTGCCGTTACAATGACGGGATTTAAACAGCGGGAAGTTCACGGCGTTGCAAACGTGGGCAAGCGGCCTACGGTAGATGCCGAAAATGCCGTGTTACTAGAAACACATTTGTTCGAATTTGATGGCGATTTGTACGGTCATATGGTCGAGGTGCACTTCCACAAAAAAATTAGAAACGAAATTAAATTTGCAACGGTAGATGAACTTAGAAAGCAGATACAACGCGATGTTCGTGTCGCGCAAGAATATTTGCTTAACCGAACGATATCGGTTGAGAAGAGTGAATAATATTAAGATGTAAAAATGGATTATAAGAAAACACTGAATTTGCCAAAAACCTCATTTCCAATGAAGGCCAATTTGGCTCATCGAGAACCCGAGCGGTTAAAGCATTGGGAACAGATTGGCTTGTATTCGCAAATTCGCGAGAAATTTGCCGACAAACCGAAATTCATTCTCCATGATGGACTACCCTATGCGAACGGGGCGATTCATATTGGGTACGCTGTAAACAAGGTGCTTAAGGACATTATTGTAAAAAGCAAAACCTTGGGCGGGTTCAATTCACCGTTCATTCCAGGATGGGACTGCCATGGTTTGCCAATAGAATTAATGGTTGAAAAGAAGATTGGTAAAGCTGGCGTTAAAGTCGATACTGATGTATTCAGGAAAGCCTGTCGTGAATACGCGAATAAACAGGTTGATCTGCAGCGTGAGGAATTTAAGCGGATTGGGGTTTTCGGTGATTGGGACAATCCTTATCTAAGCATGGATTATGAGTTTGAGGCGGACATTATCCGGGCATTAGGTAAAATCTACCGTAGGGGCTACCTGGAAAAAGGCGCGAAGCCAGTGCATTGGTGCACAGACTGCGGTTCAGCATTGGCGGAGGCTGAAGTTGAATACGAAAACAAACACTCGCCCGCGATCGATGTTGGATTCCCAGTGATAGACGAGAAGGATTTGTTCGGTCGTTGTCATCATATTCCGGCTCATGAAGGCTTCGGACCGGTTTCGGTTGTAATTTGGACTACCACGCCCTGGACTTTGCCTGCGAACCAGGCCGTGGCGGTGCACCCCGAACTGGAGTACGCCATCGTGCAATGTACCAGTAATAGAAGTCCCAAGCGTCTTCTAATCGCCGAAGCGTTACTCAAGGATGTTCTGCTTCGCTATGGGTTGGAGCAATATAAGGTGGTCGCGTATTGCAAGGGTTCGTCGCTGGAGAACGTATTGTTGCAACACCCATTTTATTCCAGGGAAGTGCCGGTTATTCTTGGCGAACATGTTACCTTGGAAGCCGGAACCGGTGCGGTCCATACGGCGCCCGGCCATGGTCAGGATGACTACATAGTCGGGCAGAAGTATGGATTGTCGGTCGACAATCCTGTTGCCGACAATGGGACGTTTAGGCCAGGCACAGAGATTTTTGCCGGCGAACATGTATTTAACGCGAACGATCACGTGCTGGATGTGTTGCGTGAGCACAATACACTGATCCACGAAGAGGCGATCGAACATAGTTATCCGCATTGTTGGCGGCATAAAACACCGATTATTTTTCGTGCTACTCCTCAGTGGTTTATTTCTCTGGAAAAAACCGGTCTGAGAGAGAAAGCGTTGAGCGAGATCAAGCGGATTAGCTGGATTCCGGATTGGGGACAGGCGCGTATCGAAGGCATGGTCGCAGGTCGACCGGATTGGTGTATATCGAGGCAGCGAAACTGGGGTGTTCCAATCGCATTATTCATCCATAAAGAAACCGGGGGAATACATCCACGAGCGGCGGATCTGATAGAAGAAATAGCGAAGTTGGTTGAACAAAATGGAATCGAAGCATGGTTTAAACTTGATCCTGAGGATTTGCTAGGTGAAGAGGGAGGTAATTATCGAAAGATTAATGACATTTTAGATGTTTGGTTTGATTCCGGTGTTTCTCATTCCTGTGTGCTTGATCGGCGGCTGGAATTAGGCTTTCCGGCCGACCTGTACTTGGAAGGTTCCGACCAGCATCGCGGGTGGTTTCAGTCGTCGTTATTGGCATCAGTTGGTATGAATGACGTTGCGCCTTATCGGGCTGTATTGACGCATGGTTTTGCAGTGGATGCTAGTGGGCGAAAAATGTCCAAATCACGCGGTAATGTCGTAGCGCCGCAAAAAGTTATGAATAATCTAGGGGCGGATGTATTGCGGCTCTGGGTTGCTGCGACCGACTATAGTGGTGAAATGTCGGTGTCGGATGAAATATTGAAGCGGACTTCGGATGTCTATCGGCGGTTGAGAAATACGGCAAGGTATTTACTTTCCAATTTGGATGGATTTGATCCGAAATTTGATCTAGTGTCCTGGGAAGATATGTTGGTTTTGGACCGGTGGGCTGTCGACTGTGCGTTCCGTTTGCAGCAAGACGTTATCGATGCGTACGAGAAATACTGTTTTCTGTACGTTTATCAGAAAGTACACCATTTTTGTGCTGTCGATATGGGTGGGTTTTATTTGGATATCACAAAAGATCGACAATACACTACACAGGCTGATAGTCTGGCGCGACGGTCTGCTCAAACCGCCATGTATCATATTACCGAGGCTTTGGTGCGTTGGTTGGCTCCTATACTAAGTTTTACCGCAGACGAAATTTGGCAGTATTTGCCAGGAAAGCATAGTGAATCGGTATTTTTGGAAACTTGGTACACTGAGTTGGTTCCACTCGACGATACTTGCGTTACAAACCGCGAGTTTTGGGAAACGGTTATCGAGGTTAGGGAGGTTATCAGCAAACAATTGGAAAAGTTGCGGGCGCAAGGGAGTATTGGATCCGCACTCGATGCGGAAGTAGAAATTTATTGCAATCCAGCGTATTTTCAATTGCTAAATCTTTTAGAAGATGAATTACGATTTATGCTCATAACATCGTATGCTGCTGTGGTATCCGATGAATTTTGTCCCGAGGACGCCGTTGAAACCGAATTAACGGGAATTCAACTGAGAGTTTTTCCGTCCAAGCATCAAAAGTGCGTTAGATGTTGGCACCGTCGTCTCGATGTTGGTGATAATTACGAATATCCGGAGTTGTGTGGGCGCTGTGTTAAAAATGTATCTGGGTCGGGGGAATCCCGGCGTTTTGCTTAGACACTGAAGTGATTAAATGATGGTATTGCTTCAGCATAACCCATGTAACATTTCAGATTACCGTTGTTTGGTTGCAAAACAAGGAAAACACGCGCAACTTATTGGGGTATATGGGCATGGTTGACGCAATTATGGAGCCAAACAGTGGTGAGTTGAACAAGTGGTTTTTGTTGGCGGCCGTCGTGCTTATCTTAGATCAGGTATCCAAATTCTGGATTACGACCTCTATGTTTTTGTATGAATCAATTGGAATTATTCCTTTTTTTCAGCTAACGTATGTTCAAAATCAAGGTGCGGCATTTAGTTTTTTAGATGATGCTGGCGGTTGGCAGCGTTGGTTTTTTATTGGCCTGTCACTTGTAGCGAGCATATTTATTACGCTCTGGTTGTCGCGGTTACCCAAGACAGAGAAATTGCAATGTGTAGGTTTGGCAATGGTGTTGGGTGGTGCAATCGGAAATTTGATAGACCGTGTTATATACGGTTATGTAATAGACTTTCTGGATGTTTATTACCAGCATTGGCATTGGCCCGTATTCAATCTCGCAGATTCTGCGATTACGGTCGGCGTATTTGTGTTGTTGTTGGACTCATTTAGAAATAGAGAGAGCAGCCAATGAACGCCTGAGTTTAGCCCAATCGAATGAATTCCCTGGGTCGGTTTTTCTGTCGGGTGCAATTGCACTGTGCCCCACGATGCGATTTTGCGAAAGTTTAGGGTAATGTTTGATCAATGCCTTGATCAGACGCGCGAGATGGGCGTATTGCGCATCTGTATACGCTATGTCCTCGGTGCCTTCGAGTTCAATTCCGATCGAGAAATCATTGCAAGCTTCGCGGCCCTCAAAATTCGATCGGCCGGCATGCCAGGCGCGTAAGTGGAAGGGTACGTATTGCGTGATTTGTCCCTTTCTATCGATAAGTACGTGTGATGATACTTTAAGATTACTTAAAGACTCGAAATATGGGTGATCGTTTGGGTTTAGCTGGTTAAGGAATAGTTTGTCTATACTATTGCCGCCAAAATTTCCGGGCGGCAGGCTGATACAATGAATCACGATCAAGTCGATATCGGTCTGATCAGGTCTCGCATCGAAATTGCTCGATCGGATCTGTCGTGCTTGCGCAAGACAGTTCTGTAATATTCTCATAATTCCCAATTTTAGTAGCTACTCAGCGAACTAAGTAAATACCCGTAACTGCTTAGACTGTCCTCAAATTTAGTCAAGTACGACGAGAAACGTGCAGTGTACCCGAGGTACATGAATATTTTCGACGTTCTAATCGGTTGAATTGGGTTAAGGTGAGGTATGAGCAATGTTATTTTAAATTGAGCTATGCTTCAGTAAAAGATTTAAGAGGTTCAGCATTCACAGAATTACCAAATCCTCAGCTGAGTCTGCCTCATACCTACCCGACGAGCCTTATGAACGAGCACACAGGCTAATAAAGTAGAGCCATAATTTATGTCTTGCGATTTTGTTCACAGTTTTTTTCGCCAAGAAAAGTTAGTCTAGATTATAACGAAATCTCAATCGAGTCCTTGATGGCTCTATTTAGGTATTCGAGATAATAATTCAATGTTGTAACCGTTGGCGATTGCTTACGAAAAAAACTAACGCTGTAACAGTTACTCCTATATGTTAAGGAGATCGAACCATGGCCCAGACAAATCCGAAAGTTGTTCCCTTTAGTTCCACTGGTAATCCAAAGTTTGCTGGAAAAATAAGCGAGTCCCATGGACGGGTGATTTCTGAATGTCGAAGTGTGTACTCCACGCATATCATGGCTATTCACCGTGATTTTTTCGATAAGGTCGACGATGAGCTTTTTACCCTGTCCGACAAGGCCGAGAGTAGCACATTACAGTCACTTTATTTCGATTCCATGCGCTTTGTTCGCAAGGAGCGGGACAAAATTCAGGTCAGTTATATCGATTCGGCCTTACAGCAATACGATGATTTTTGGGTAAAGGGTAAGGGGTTCGAAACGCCAGTAACAGTTCAAGAACCGGATGAAGGTAGTTTTTCGCTGATAGAAAATGATGCTTTAGAGGAAGATTTGGCCATTACGACAATGATTGATAAGGGTCAAAAGCTATTTTATACGGAATTGTTTGCGTTAGATCGCCGATTTGCGGCTTTGTTGGGCTTGAAATATCTAGATCGAGATGAAAATCCGATAAGTCCAAACCAGATTTGCCACAGGCTAGAAAGTGTAATTAATCCTCTGGATCTTGAACTTGAAATCAAGCTGGTCATTTACAAACTTTACGATCGTGTTGTGCTCTGCAAATTGGGCGACATGTACAAAGCGCTTAACACTACTTTAGTTACGCATGGGGTGTTGACTAATGTACCCAAGCATGCAAAGAGCAACTCTGTTCTGGCCAGGGGATCGTCGAGTAACGTCAATTTCGTTCCCGGTGATCTTGGTGTTTTATCCGATATTCAAGGTTCGGAAGGTATTGGGAATCAACAACACGTAGCGGAAACAGCAGCTGATCTACAAATTTTTCAGTCGTTGCAATCATTATTGGGTGGCTGGAGAAACCAGTCGCAGATAATATCGCCTTTCAAGGATGGTGGATATACGGGTGCGACATATGAAACCAACGAAGTCTTGAATCTATTGTCAATGATGCAGCGGGGAGGGGAGGGGCAGAATATCTCTCTTACTCAAACTGGGCAGCATCTCAAACTATATGTATCCAACGAGCTCAATCGTATGCAAGCTGGGAACGAAGCCCGGCCGATTGGAGCATTGGAAGAAGATGTCATAGATATGGTTGCGATAATCTTTGACTATATTCTAGATGATAAGAATCTACCTAATCCGGTAAAAGCACTGATAAGTCGACTGCAGATTCCAATTGTGAAAGCCGCGGTTCTGGAAAAGTCATTTTTTGCCAAAAAATCTCATCCAGCTCGGGAGTTACTCAATAGTTTGGTGCGGGCAGGAGCTGGTTTGGATAATCAAAGTTGCGAGAGCAATCCGGTTTTCGCAGAAATCGAATCAGTTGTAGGTCGAGTATTGAAGGAATTCGAAAAAGATATGGGTTTGTTTTCCGAATTACTCGCGGAATTCTCCGCCTTTATGGAAAAGGACGATCAGAGGAGTCGAATTATCGAAGAACGGACGCGCCAAGTTACCGAAAGTAAAGAACAGCTGCAAATCGCAAAAAGCAAGGTTGCTTGCGAAATTGCAAGTTGTATGCAAGGTAAAGAGTTACCTGTTGTAGTTCGGTCATTTCTGGGTGACACTTGGAAAGACGTCATGCTACTGGCTTATCTTCGTAAGGATAAGGAACCCAAAGGGTGGGAATATTCGTTAGATATCGCTAGTCGCTTGGTTCGCAGCGTTTTGCCGATTATCGACGAAACAACACGGAAGCAGATGCTGCAAGAAATACCACGATTGATCAAAGATATTCGCGTCGGTTTGGAAAACATTTCGTTTGATCCGCATGGAATGTCGCTGCTATTCAAGGATTTGGAAGCTTGTCATGTTACTGCATTAAGTGCATCAACTAACGGACAGCTCAGCCAGGGCTGTTCGGGTTTAGAACAGAAACCTAGTGCTACGACTGAATCGGCTGGCAAAAAAAACGTGATACCGACTGTCAAGGATCCTGAGTTGGCAGCAGAGATCGAATCATTGGCGAGCAGCTTGCCGAATCTCGACGTGTCGCTATTTAATAGTGCTTGCGAAGATAAAGACGAATTGATTGATATTTCTCAAACCGAAGAAATAGTCATGGAGTCTGTGTCTGTCCAGGAATCCACCGATGAGGTTCGCGATGAATATGTCGGACAAGCCGAAGCATTGGAAGTAGGGCAGTGGTTGTCATTCAAAAATGATATCGGCGAACCGGTGAAAGCAAAATTGTCATGGAAAAGTCCAATGACCTCCTTATGTATTTTTGTAAATCGTAAAGGTGTGAAAATAGCGGAGAAAACTATTGGAGAATTGGCGTCGGAATTGCGGAGAGGTGTGGCAGTTACCCTCGAAAATACAACAATTCCAGTTATGGACAGAGCGCTTGCGGCAATGATGACAACGTTGCAAGTTTCAAAGGTTAAAGAAGGATTGCCCGCATAGAGTTTTTTGTTCGCCAAAGCTTGGGTGAACTTACAAGGGCAATGCATCCTTGATATATACCTTTCGTCTCGACTGATTCGGTTTACTTGGTTGTCGATGTTAGCTCCCGCCTTAGCTTTGCGCGTTTACACATAAATTGAGCTTCTTTGATTCATTGGTGTCCGGTCTGGATGGGGTCTGAGTTTCAGCAATAGTAATCGCGGCGCCTATCTGAGTATGCGATAATGATACTATTTAAGCAGTGTGCAATGTGCGGCCTGATTCAATCGATTTAGCGGATCCCGATGAAATATCGCGCTTTCTAGCAGAAGACGTAGGCGCGGGAGATTTGACCTCGAATATTGTTCCTGCCTCGACCTTGGCCACCGCCAAGGCTATTACTCGCCAAACTATGGTGTTTTGCGGACGCAGTTGGTTTGAAGAGGTATTTTCAATTCTGGACAAAGCCATAAAGATCGAATGGTGCGTATCGGATGGTGAAATGGTTGCTGCGGGTGCTGAATTGTGCTCTTTGCAGGGTCCGGCCAGGGCCTTGCTGACCGGTGAGAGAACAGCTTTAAACATCGTCCAAGCCTTGTCGGCAACTGCAACGATATCCCGGCAATATGCGGATGCTGTAGCAGGTTGTAATGTGCGGATATTGGATACGCGAAAAACCATTCCGGGTCTTCGTATTGCTCAAAAATACGCAGTGCGGTGCGGAGGTTGCGAGAATCATCGGTTTGGACTTTACGATGGTATTTTGATTAAGGAAAATCATATTGTTTCTACCGGATCTATTACCAATGCGGTATTGTTGGCTAAGGCATCTAATTCTGGAGTATTGGTAGAAGTCGAGGTGGAATCATTAGACGAACTTACTCAAGCCATTCATGCGAGCGCTGACCGGGTGTTGTTGGACAATTTCACCCTAGATATGTTGCGTGATGCGGTGCGTGATAATCGTGGGCGTGTTGATCTTGAAGCATCCGGCAATGTAAACCTTGAAAATGTTCGCGAAATTGCTGAAACGGGTGTGGATTTTATTTCAATTGGCGCCTTAACCAAGGACATTAAAGCGATCGATTTGTCAATGAGGATTCGATTTCTAAATTAACATCTATCCAGCAAATACAATCCTGAACTGGGTTGTTCTTCTTTGAAGTGTTACTTGGGATGAATTATATTTGCAGCTTAAGTAATTCCTGAATTGATTCGCGGTTCCCGAGGAAATATCTTGTCCGGATTCAGTATCCCGTTGGGGTCAAACTGCGCTTTTATGTTTTTCATGAGCGCCAATGAATTTTGATCGATCTCCAGCGAAATATAGTTGCGTTTGACTAATCCGATACCATGCTCGCCCGATAAGCTCCCTTTGAGGCTTAGCACGAGTTTAAAAATACGTACCAGACAAAGATTTGCACGGTCATTTTCGTGTTTATTGTTTTTGTCATAAAGAATATTAACGTGAATATTACCGTTGCCGGCATGCCCGAAATTTACGATTGGAAGATTATATTCTGCGGCGAGATCATCAAGTCCCGCAATTAATGAAGGAATATTAGTTACAGGAACAACGACGTCTTCATTGATTTTGTCTGGCGCTATTTGTCTTAATGTTGGTGATAGTGCTTTTCTCGCTTGCCAAAGTGATTGCAATTCGGTTTTAGAGGTGGCGCTCCTGATTTCGATTAATTCGCTTGTCTCTGCAGCTGCAGAGATTGATTTTACTGCGGACGCAATACAGTCTGAAGGACCATCGACTTCAATCATTAGCAATGCTTTGGCGTTTTTGGGTAGGCTAATATCCGCATATTTTCGAATGATTTTGATGGCGTTGTAATCTAGAAATTCGAGCGCACAAGGACTTGTAGGTCTTGCCATAATCTGCGCTACCGCTTTAGCCGCGCCGCTAATGTCCGAGTATACGGCGCGCAGAGTCGCTTTACTTTCCGGGATCGGCGTAAGTTTTAATGTTGCCCGCGTAATAACCGCTAGGGTCCCTTCGGAACCTATCAACAGTCTGGTAAGATCGTATCCAACGACACCTTTTGTAGTATAAACTCCAGTCTGGATACTGTTACCGCTTCCGGTAACCGCGTGCAGCCCTAAGGTGTTTTCGCGCGGGGTACCATATTTGACAGCCCGCGGGCCTGCGGAATTGTATGCCAAATTCCCACCAATACTACAGTACACTGCGCTGGTCGGGTCTGGGGGCCAAAAAAAACCAGATTGACCGACTAAGTCTTGTACTGCTTGGTTTGTCATCCCAGGTTCGATTTCTACGTAGCGATTTTCAGGTGAAAATTCGATAACTTTATTGAGTTTCTCCAGTGAGATAACGATTGCTCCAGTCGAGGGTACGCTTGCGCCAGTTGTACCTGTACCACGACCTCGTGCGGTTACGTTTACCCGAAATTCATTGCATATTTGAATCAAATTTTGAATTTCGTCATGCGACTCGGGAAATACTACGGCTGCGGGCAGTTTATGTAGCTGACTATTATCATAACCATAGCTCCAACAATCAGCGGGGTCTGTACGAAACCTCGATTTGGGGAAAATTTCTCCCAACCTCGAAGTAACTTGATTAGGTAGCTGCGCCGGCATAGTTTCGAAATATATTAGGTTTGCGTTTGCTAGTGTAAATCATTCTCCAAAGAGTTGATGGTCGATAAAGTCACAAAGGCAATGCGTAATCAATAGGTGAACTTCTTGGATGCGAGCGGTAGATGCGGATGGAACCCGAATTTCAAAGTCGCTATCTTCAATTGTTGTAGCTAAAATGCCACAACCCTTGCCTGTTAACGCGATAACGG
>Ga0114931_10005318_pt1 | contig 15899 bp, 12 predicted proteins | sample 2SBtaG_FD_89579 | JGI IMG/M metagenome (GOLD analysis project Ga0114931, IMG submission 89579) | Deep subsurface microbial communities from Kolumbo volcano to uncover new lineages of life (NeLLi) - 2SBTROV14_V59a metaG | ecosystem: Environmental > Aquatic > Marine > Volcanic | place: Kolumbo...
GAAAATGCGCCATTGGCTGACTGCGGGAGTTTCTCTAGCCTGGCTGGTTCATCCGGCCTGTCGCCGCGTGACCGTTTACCGGTCGGCCGACGACATTGGCGTATTGGGCGAACAGGATACGCTTTCCGGAGAGGCGATCGTGCCGGGCTTTGCATGCCCTGTAGGCGAGCTGTTTGCGGGGTTGCGGTAGGCGGAGTTGCGGCAGGCGGGGACGAACCCAGTCCTGAAAAGCCCACAAAAAAAGCCCAGGGGGTTTAGCGTCAGCAACACCCTGGCCCTAGCGGCCTAATCTGCTGAAAGGGGCCAATTGTCTGTGAGTTGTGATTTCGAAAATGGCCCTCTCACCGTGGGAGAAACGGATCCTGGAGTCGGACATTTTGGTTCCAGAACTCGTGGCCCTTGGCTGTTGCCGTTTTTGTTGAGCTTGGTGCTGGCAGGGATGCTGCTCGCCAGCCGGCCATGGACGAAATGCCAGCCGGATGGCACGACCAGCGGAGATCGCGAAGGACCGCACGCGGGGCTGACAACCGGTGGCTCCAGGGCCCAAGGCAGCTGGACTCCTGCCCCCCGGCCGGCGAGTGAAACCGTCTCCCTGACCATCGATTTTGGCAATGGCGCGAGGCGAACATTCGCCGCCTTGCCTTGGCACGACGGGATAATGCTAGCCGATTTGATGGCAGAGGCCCGTCATTTCCGGCCCTCCATCACGTATGCGCAAACCGGCACGGGAGCCCAGGCTTTCCTGACGTCGCTCGAAGGAGTGGCCCAACAGGCGGGTCAGGGAAATTTCTGGTTCTATGAAATCAACGGAAAACGGGGCACCTGCAGTTTTGGTGTTCAACCCCTGAATCCTGGCGATCGCGTCTTGTGGACGTTCGGCCCCCAGGAGTAGAATAAAGCTCGAGTCGTTTCAAGAATGGCCGATGAAGCCGACCCGAGCAATCCGCTAGCTGCTAAAAATGTTGGCTGCCGGTGCGGCTTATCGCCTGAGCCTTTGTGGGGCGGAGTGACCATTTGGAAATATTGAATTTACAGTGCGGCAATGCACCCATGGTGGTTCTTGTCCCGGCCTATAAGATGCCCTGTCCTCCAACCAGTTCGAGATGAAGACGATGAATCGAAAAATCTTGACCCCACGAATCGTACGGGATTTGCCAGTTCGTGATTTGGCCCTGTTTGGACTGTTGCTGGCCATTGGTGTGGTCGGCCGCCTGGCCGCACCGGCATGGAATTTTACGCCTCTGGCAGCAGTTGCCATCGTCGGCGGCTACTACTTTCGCCATGTTCTGGCGGCCCTGCTGCTGCCGGTGAGCGTGTTGGCGGTAAGCGATTTAATGTTGCCTGCCCATGACAGTCTGCCGGTGATGATTAGCGTCCACGCCATGATGATCGTGCCATTGATGCTGGGACGTTTGACCCGCCGCACCGACCGCTGGCAGCGCGTCGCCATGTGGGGTCTGTGTGGCATTGTGCCGGCAACCACTTTCTACCTGGTCACCAATTTCGCCGTGTGGGCGTTCAAGAGCAGTTACGAACCGACCCTGGCCGGTTTGGTTACCTGCTATGCGGCCGGCCTGCCATTCTATCGGGCCATGCTGGCCGGAGACTTGTTCTACCTGGGCCTGCTCCTGGCCTGCTTTGCCGCGGCCCGGGTCACGGTATCTGGTCAAGCCGCAGTTTCTGGTCAAGCCGCAGCATCTGGTCAAGCCGAACTTTCTCGGTAGCGGCCGAGGTTTGTCTTGCGGAAATCAGAGCCGATTTGGCCGCAACCGAAAAAGATTCGTTTACGAAAACTCGTCCTCGGCTTTGCCCTAGGCCGGCTTGTCTGCCGGTTTCCAACTGCGAATGACCTGGTCGATTTCACCGGCCAGGGCAATGATCGGATCTGCAATATCAACATCCGTGGTATCTTTTTCGCCAGCGGTCGCGATAACCGGCAGCAGAGGTCCTGACAGCGCCTGCAACTGCCCCTTAGCGGCCGGGTTTGCTGCCGCAGAAACGGCTTCGATCCCACGGGTAAGCGCGCGTAAGCGATCCAGTAAACGTCGTCGTTCGTAGTGTGGACCCGCATCCAGAGCACCTGCCCCGCCTGACTGAAAACGGCCTTGCTGAAACTGACCGGCGCTACCACTCAACAGCGCTGCTTTGAATTCGCGCGCCTTGTCGGCCTCATCGTGGGTGACCGCATGTGCCAGGTTGCCCAGGACCGTTACGGTGGTGGCCATGTCCAATCCTTTGGCCGCCGAATAATTCATATCCGCAAGCAGGGCTGCCACATAGCAGCGGTTCTCCAGGCTCATTTCCTCGTCCCCGATCATGCTGGTCAGAGCCTTCTGAACCGCTCCATTGGGGCCTGAGGTAGCGAATTGCCGGCTTAACACTCGCCCGGCCATGCACTGAAGCCAATGATGCACTTCGGGATCCATCTCGGCCGGCGTTTTCTGCTGCTGAATCAAGTCGATGGCCCCCTGGGTAACTCGCGGCCCATATTGCGGATCGATGCCAAACCGAGCGTGGCGTTGCAGTCCAATCAGGGCAGCCACTTTCAGCATGGGGGGAATTTTGACCCCTTTGTAGGCATCTTTTTCCAGTAGCCCCAGCAGGGCTTTCGTGCCGGCTGGAAGCGGGGTCGGCGGTTTTGGATTTGCCCCCTTGGTGGCGTACCGTTGATCCAGTTCCCCCAGAATCAGGACCGCATTGTACCTGACCGCCGGGTGGTACCGGTCCAGGGCGATTCGTCCCATGGCAGTCAGTATCAGATTGGTGATGTAGTCTTGGGCTGGCTTGGAGACGGCACTTCGCAGGTAGCGCTTAAACAGGTCGTCCCGCAATTTGGCCAGTTGGCCCAGGCTGTCGGGGTTGGTACTGGTCATGGTTGGGAAAAGGTATTTTTTCAGATAATCGTCAATGGCGCCCCGATTGGCGGCCAGGTCGCTCGGATTACGCAAGGCCTGGGCTGCCTTATTGCGTAGCGACTTGGCTGCCTTGGCGCTGACCCTCGGTGGGATCGACTTGTACTGCTGGGCATGGGCCGGTTGGCCAACCGGTATTCCCAGACTGAACAGCAAAAATATCAGCCCAATAGGGCCCCAACGTGGCAACATGACCTTCTTCTCCCTATTCGTACCGGTAAAAGATCGTTGAGCTCCTTGCCAGACAAACACACACACACGGTCAAACAAAACATCCTCGGCGCGGCAGACGATTATTGCTTAGGAACGGTAAATCAATAGAATGTCGCATCGTCGTTGATCGCTCCGCGATCTGAACATCAGTTCGCGGAGCGAACAACGGCGATCATGGATTGGACGATACTTAAGAGTAGGGGGCCTAGCCTACTAAAATCCACCCTACCAACGTGGTATTGCTCATGTCAAGCAATTCCGCCTCGGCATCAGCGCCCATCATGCCGATTATGCGGCCTGGGCAGTAGAGTTGCCTGTTTTCGAAGCACGAGCCCGTTTCCAGAGAAGCCATAGGGCGCGGCTCAACGAGGTGGAAACGGTTTTCCGGTACGGCGAGCCCGCCGGCAAATCGCGCATCAGGCGTTGGTGCGCGGTGGCCAAGGCATGATAGGGCATCGTCGGAAATATATGATGCAGGGCGTGATATCGCAGCCCGACCGGCGCCCACAAACCGCCGCTAAGAGGGCGGCCAGGGTAATTGACCGAATCCAGCAATTGTTCAATAAATGTCATCTCCTGACCATGCCCCATCCAGCGGTGGGCTCCCAGGGTCCGCAGAGCGTTGATGATCAGAATGAAGACTCCCATTGCATACGCATGCAACAGCACTCCTGGGGTCAACCTGCCTGGCAGGATTCCCAGCGGGGCGAAAAGCCGTACCGCAACGAACACGATCCAGAGCAGGCAAAGTATCTCCTGGAGTCGCATGATGCGAAGCACGCGTTTGGTCGGCAGGGGACGGATATAAGTCGGGTCCATGATCATGGAGGATGCATGCCGATGCACCCAGGTCCGCAAGCGGGGAGAAAACCAGGTGAGCGGGGTCAGCAGGCCAAAGCGAAGGACTGCTGCAAAGGGAATGATGAAACATTGAGACAGATAAAACAAAATCTGCCATGCGGGCAAGCTCGCCAAGGCGATGTACTCGCCGTCGTGGTGGGTCCCATAGCACTTCCGGCGATGATGGTCGATATGCGTGTAATAGACAAAACTGGGAACCAGAAAGGGGATGCCACAGAGCAGGTTCCACACGAACCGAAACATGGTGAACCGGTTGGCCCGCAGATGCATCAGTTCGTGGATGAACAAGACACACCGATAGAGGAGCAGGGCGGAAGCCAGGAAGGTGAAAATCCAGACGGGCCAGCGCCAAATGGGGGCCAGTTGGAGTTGCTGGACAATCACCTGGTCGGTCAATTCAAACAAAAAAAAACAGGCCACTCCGGCCGTCCAACTAAGCAGAAAATCGGTCCAATAGAACCATGCTTTGGGAGTGAAAAATTCACCCACGATCGTGCGGGCTTCGGACAGCGAAAAAGTTCCATCATCGAATTCGGAGAGGTAATCCGGTTGAGGAATGGTTGCTGGGGTCATGGCTCATACTCTCCATGGTATATTCGGCAAAAACTGGTGGTAGAGTCCAGACTATGTGACGCAATCCCGATTCCGTTAAGCTCGCGGTCGCCGCTTGTTGGCTAGCGGTGGCATAGATAAACTACCAGGGAACCTTATGCGGCAAATGAGCACGACGACCATCGATTTTACAGCGCCCAAAATGCTAGTGCTAGCGGTGGCAGGGGGCATTGGTGGCGTAAGGGGCCCGTTTTGCCAGCAAAATACGACCTGCTGGTGAGCCGGCATGGTGCATGGTTGGTGCATGGTTTTGGAGCATTCGTTTTTTCAGTGGGTGGGCTCCCGCTGGAGTATGTCAGTCATCCTATAGGGGCTCACTGCCCTGATCACCCTTCGGCAAGCGATCACCTCGTGCAAGATGTTGTCATTACTGGAATGGGGATCGTCTGCCCGGTCGGAATTGGCCGCGCGGCGGTTTGGTCGGCATTGACGGCTGGCCGCAGCGGCATTCACACGATCGCCGCACAGGTCGCCGGAAATATGCCCATTCCGTTTGGTGGCGAAGTGGTCGATTTTAACCCAAAGCAATATATTCGGCCGAGAAAATCGCTCAAAGTGATGTCGCGCGAGACGCAACTGGGGTGCACGGCGGCCCAACTGGCCTGGTCTGACGCGGGATTGGACGATAGGCCGGTCGATTCCGATCGATTTGGCGTGGTCTGCGCGGCCAACATGTTCAGCTGTGAACTGGACGATGTCACCCAGGCCTTTGCTCGATGCACCGATCGAAGTGGAACCGACCGGCAGGGGCAATTCGACTTCACCCGCTGGGGCACCGAAGGCCTGCGGCAGATGTACCCGCTGTGGTTCCTCAAGTACCTGCCCAACATGACCGCCTGCCATATCAGCATTGCCCGGGATGCGCGCGGCCCGGTCAATACCATGGTGCAAGGGGATACGTCCGCGCTATTGGCCATCATCGAAGCGGCAGAGGTGGTGACTCGGGGAGCTGCCGATCTGATGCTGGCCGGTGGCACCAGCTCCACGGTGACTATTCTGGATCAGACCTGGCATGCGGGCGCGAATCTTTCGACCCGTAAAGACTCTCCGGAAACAGCTTCCCGGCCGTTTGACGCGAACCGGGACGGAGCGGTGGCCAGCGAAGGCGCCAGCCTGTTTGTGCTGGAGAGCCGCCAGCACGCCCAGGCCCGCGGGGCGCGCATTGTGGCGTCGATTTTGGGGCACGGCCGGCGGTGCGAACCGTGCGCCGACAGCAGGCGCCCCACGGGACTGGCCGTGCGACTGGCAACCGAGGCGGCCATGGAAAGCGGTCAGATCGAGCCCCGTGAGGTGGGGCATGTGAATGCCCATGGGCTCAGTACGCGGGCAGACGATGCGATCGAGGCTCAGGCGATTCAGCAGATCCTGGGCGATGTGCCGGTGACCGCCCCCAAAAGCTTTCTGGGGAATTCTGGGGCGAGCAGTGGGGCGACGGAACTGGCGTTCAGCCTGCTTGGTCTGGAACGAAACCTTGTGCCGCCAACACTTAATTACCAGCAGCCCGACCCTGCATGTCCCGTGAATGTCGTTACCCAACTGCAACCGGCCCGGTCGCCGGTTGTGCTGACCCTCAATCACAAACTTACCGGCCAGGCAGTGGCTCTGTTGGTACGGGGAGAAGGAGGCGCGAGTTGTTAAGTGCGAGTTAGAGAGTTCGATGATCAAGAGCGCGCGCCTAACAACTAGCGCCTCGCGCCTATCGCCTCATGGCCCGGTCGATATCGCGTTGCATATCCCGTTTTTTTAACGACTCCCGTTTGTCGTACTGCCGCTTTCCCCGGCAGAGCCCCAGCAATACTTTCGCCCGTCCCCGTTTGAAATACATCTTCAACGGCACCAAGGTCAGTTTGTTCTCATAGGCCTGGCCGGCAAATTTTCGTATCTCCCGGCGGTGCATCAGTAGCTTGCGCTGACGCCGTGGTTGGTGATTCAGCCGATTGGCATGACCATATTCCTGGATGTCGCAGCCCACCAGCCAGACTTCTCCCCGGATCACACGCCCGTAAGCTTCTTCCAGCGACAGGCGGCCATTGCGCAGGCTCTTCACTTCGCTTCCCACCAACACAATGCCACACTCGATCGTATCGAGCACTTGATAATTGTGCCGCGCTTTGCGATTCTGGGCGATCGGCCGCTCATTTTTGTCGGCCTGCTTGTCGTGCTGCTTGGACGTGGCTGGGCTCCTGGGTTGCAACCATTCACGGCCAAATGATACCGAATGTGGCCCTCGTGTTCAAGCACACGGGGGACCTGTTTCGGTGTGCGGGAAATCACCAGGCCGCGGAAAATCTAGTTGCCCAAGAACGGGCGGTGTTGGCGTGCTGGAAGCAGGTTTCGGCTGTCGGCGATAGATGGAATGCAGATCGAGGTGAAGTTGTATGCATTCCGAATATCGGCGGCGTACCTGCTCGTGATCCAGGATCAACCGTTCCAATTGGCTGCATTCCGCCGCGGAAATCTGCTCATCCAATAGAGCCCAGATCAATCTCTCCGCGATTTCCAGCAGCGGTTCCCCGGTTCGTGCCGACGGAGAAGCCAATGGGTGGTTCTTGTTGGCCATGTGCGCGATCCTTAGTCGTGAGGTTCCCCTGGTTAACTTCGGCAGAAAGCCGATTCGGAATGCAGGCATATAGCAAAAAAGGCGGACGACCACCAGATCAGCGGCTCCCAGGCAAGGGTTGCCATTCACGGTACTTGTGATGGCAGCACCAAGGCAACCCAGTCAGGCAAGCGAATCGGGGTGAAAATCACAAGCTAGCCGCTTCGCGCACGCCTGCTCGGCACGGTACAATCCCAGTGAGCAGGTACCAGCCTGTCCCGCAGCTGGAGATTCCAACAACGCGCCTGGTCCGTAATGATCCAAATTATCGATAATTACGACTCCTTCACCTACAACCTGGTTCAGCGGCTGGGTGAATTGGATAAGAATCTTCAGATTCGGGTCGACCGGAACGATCAAATCACGGTGGCCGAAATCCTCGCCCGGCAGCCGGCCAGGGTAATTATTTCGCCAGGCCCCTGCACGCCTCGCGAAGCAGGTATCTCGGTCGAATGCGTACGGCAATTGGCCGGCCGGCTGCCCCTGCTGGGCGTATGCCTGGGGCACCAGGCGATCGGCCAGGCCTTGGGCGCAAAAATCGTCCGCGCTGACCGCCTGATGCATGGCAAGACCGATATGATTTATCACGACGGTCTGGGCTTGTTCTCGGGTCTGGACAATCCATTTCAAGCGACCCGCTATCACAGCCTGATCATCCAGCCGGACACCTTAGCGGACGAATTGGTGGTTACCGCTTGGAGTGAATCTCCCGAGGGCAGCCGTGAAATCATGGCGGTCCGCCATCGGCAATTCCCCTTGGTGGGCGTGCAATTTCATCCGGAAAGTTTCTTGACGCACGTGGGATCGGAAATTCTGCGGCGTTTTCTACAACTGGAAGGCTAACCCCAAGAATCCCCCATGTTATCTGTGGACGAAGCGTTTGCTTGCTTGCGAGAACATGCTCGCCCCTTGCCCATGGAAGAAGTGGCATTCGAGGATGCCTGTGGCTTGATTCTGGTTCAGGCCGTCTGTAGCCAGGTTGACTCCCCACCGTTCGACAAGTCGATGGTCGACGGTTATGCAATTTCAATCCGCGACATGGCCCCCACGTTGCGTGTGGCCGAGCAAGTAACCGCCGGTCAGGTTCCCCATCATGCCGTCCAGCCGGGCACGACGATCCGGGTCATGACCGGCGCGCCGCTACCCGATGGGGCGGATGCCGTGGTCAAATGGGAAGACACCACGCAGCTGGACGATGCCACGATTTGCTCACCTGTGGCGGCTGCAGCGGACGCCGCCGCCAGATGCCAGCCCAAGACAGATCGGCCGAGCAAGTCAGGCGGCCCGATCGAGCCAGGGTACTGCGTGTCGCCTCAAGGCTCCGCCTTTCATGCGGGCCAACAGGTTCTGGCTGCGGATACAAGACTGGGGCCGGCCGCCATCGGGTTGCTGGCAGAAATAGGCCGGTATCAGGTGCCGGTGATTCCCCGACCGCGGGTCGCCGTGCTACCCACCGGCAACGAATTGGTCGAGGGGAAAAGCTCCCCGACCAGCGGCCCTTTGAGCGCTGGAAAAATCCGCAACAGCAACGGGCCAATGCTACTGGCCGCATTGCGTCAGCTGGGGATTGAAACGGTCAACTTGGGGATTGGACGCGACAATCCCCAAGACCTGCAAGCACGGATCGAATTGGGACTCGACACCGACGTATTGCTGATTTCCGGCGGCGTTTCAGCTGGGGTGCTCGATCTGGTGCCTGGCGTGCTCAAATCGCTGGGGGTTCGGCAGGTGCTGCACAAGGTGCGGATGAAGCCAGGCAAACCGGTCTGGTTTGGCGTGCGGGAATCGGCTGCCCGGCGGGTACTTGTCTTTGGTTTGCCGGGTAATCCGGTCAGTACGTTTGTCGCGTTTCAACTGTTTGTCAGGCCGACGCTTCAGGCCTTGGCGGGAGAGCCATTCGCCCCACAACAGCCCATGGCCTGCCGACTCACGGGACCGATGGCCCATCGGGGCGATCGGCCCAGCTATCAGCCTTGTAAAATCGTTGCCGCCCCCCCCACCGACCGAAGCCGGGAAGGCGGCTGCCCGGGCGACCTGGCCACGGTTGGATTACCTGCCGTCCAACCGCTAGCCTGGCGCGGATCGGCCGATTTGGCGACCTTGGCCCAAGCGAATGGACTGGCCCAGTTACCACCGGGCGATTATCAACTTGACGGCGGCCGGGAAATCCATGTCTTGCCCCTGTGAGCCGCCCTTGAGAGGGTGGCTCAATGGCCTACAGATTGCGCGGAATGAGTCCCAGGTCAAGCGATAGGACAAACAGCATCAATGTGATGATGAATACAAAGCCAATTGTGTGTAGGGCGACGACAAACCGTTCGCTTGCCGGGCGGCCCCTTAAGCCTTCCCAGGCCAGAAAAACCATGTGTCCGCCGTCGAGCAGCGGAATCGGCAGGAAATTGATGACCGCCAGGTTCGCGCTGAGCATTGTCAGGAATAGCAGCAGCTTGCCGAAGCCTTCAAAAGCAGAGTAGCCGGCCGCTTTGGCGATGGTCACCGGGCCACCTAGCGAGGTCAGCGGAACCTGGGTGCCCAATTTGCCCAGGAAGCGGAAAACCATGCCTAGTGAGTTGGTCGTTTCCCGGAAGCCCCAGCGGACCTGTTCTGCTAGCGAAGTGGCAACGCGCAAACGCTGCAGGGCCCGAAAGTGGAAGCCCCGTTCCGTGAGAAAATCGCTCGAAGTAGCAACCGGCGCCAGTTCTACCACGGAGGTCTCTTCACCCCGTCGGTAGGTCAGCTTGAGCCTGGCACCAGACTCCATCCATTGCATCGAATAGAAAAATGCCGGCCAGTTATGCTGCTCTGGCTGGCCAAAGAGGATCGGTTTCTCGGCCTCGAGCGGAGTCGGTTCGGCCGTGTTATCCGCTGGAATAAACTCGACTTGGGTGATGGCGTCTCCACTGCGCAGGCCGGCCTGAGCGGCAGGGCTGCCTGGCAGGACCGTGTCGATCCGGTTGAGCACCCGGTAGGCAATTCCCAAGGCGGGGGCGGCGATCGGATCTCCCGGAACCCGGGTGGTTTCGAGCCAATCGACCCGTCGCAAGGCTGCGTCCAGTGTCTCCGTTGTCTGCTGGCCTTCGCTGGAGGAGACTGCCCGGCGGATCGTCAATTGAATGCGGTCCGTTTTTTTGGCCAGACGGCTTAATTGTTCCGGCAGCGTGACCGGATCCCAGTTAGGCTGGTTTCGGGCCGGCAATCCACCGATTTTGTGATGGTTGATTTGGTCGATAAAGTCGCCGGCCTGAATGCCCGCTTGGGCGGCCGGAGACCCTTGCTGGACGGCGGTGATTTGACCGATTTCCATGACCAGTCCCAGTCGCTTCAGCGGCCGAGGCTCGATGGCGGTGGATACCTCCTCGCCGCCGACCAGAGGTCCACAAGGATTGTCGGCGGGCCGCCTGCCCCCACGGCGGACAGTAATTTCCACCTGTTGATTCCGATGTTGGATCATCTGGGCCACGAACTGGCGATAGTCCTGGACCTGCTGTCCCGCCACCGCGATGATTTGATCGCCCCCTTGAAAGGGCCCTTCTCGAAACATCTTGTCGGCCCGAGCTGCCGGCGTGCCTGGTATGACCGGATTTTCTTTGTCGAGTTGCAACGACAGCGGCCCATAGATGCCGACCTTGGCCAGGCCCTTGCCCTGGTGCGGGGTGAGCACCATGGTTTCGTCCGTGCCGGTCGTGGCCCGGCGGATTACAAAGGGAACACCATTTTTCAAATCGCCTAGCGTAACGCCGCTCATCAACTCCGCAAACGACGGATTATCAATCCCATTGACCTGGACAACTTCATCGCCGGTACGGATGCCAGCTTGCCAAGCAGGCGCGCCCGGTGTGGTTTGCGATACCAGGCAGGGGGTGTAGGGAACTCCCAGTCGGTACGCCACACTGGCAAAAATCACCGCGAAAATGACATTCATGATTACGCCGGCCGAGATAATCGCCATCCGCTGGGGCACGCTCTTGGCCAGATAACTGCGACTGTCGACCACATACCGCTCGCCGCCGGGCCCAATGATTTCCGTCGTCCCAATCGGTTGCCCGCCGCTGGCGGCATCCTCTTGCCGGGCTGATTCGGGCCGATTTTCGACTTGTTCCGAACCCTCAACCTGCCCCGTATTTTCGACTTGCCCCGTATTTTCGACTTGCGAGAGGCGTACCTGTTCGGCGATGTTGGCCGGATTGTCATCCTGGCCCAGCATCTTCACATAGCCCCCCAACGGCAGGATGCCGATACCATACTCGGTTTCACCCCATTGCCGGCTGATTTTGTAGCCGCCAATGTCGAAGCCGATAAAAAACTTTTCGCACTTCACGCCGCACATTTTAGCGACCGCAAAATGCCCCAATTCGTGCACAAAAATTACCATGCCCAGGCCAATCGACACTTGCAGAATGACCAGCAACCACTGGACCGGACCGGCAGCTGCGAGCAAGCCAAAGTTGGTAACCTCGGGTAAAACGGCCATTGGCCAATGGGCCATTCCTATCAAGCACAGATCCAACGTGCTACCTCCTCTCGAGCCCAACGATCCAGTGCGACAAGCTGCTGAAGTGAGGGGTTCGACTGAAAATGATGCGAATCGAAGACGCTCCGGCAGGCCGGGACGATCTCGGTAAAGTGTAGCTTACCTTGTAAAAACGATGCTACCGCGGCTTCATTGGCCGCATTGAGCACCGCGCCACTGCTACCGCCAGCACTGGCGGCCTGGTGGCCCAACTCCAGGGCGGGAAACCGCTGGGGGTCGGGGGCCTCGAAGTCGAGTGTCATGGTCTGGGACCAGTCCATGCGCTGAGCAACGCCTGCCACGCGCCGCGGGTAATGGAATGCGTATTGGATCGGCAATCGCATGTCGGGTGGGCTCAGTTGAGCGACCACCGAGCCGTCGATAAATTCCACCAGCGAGTGGACAGTCGATTGCGGGTGGATCAGCACTTCAATCTGCTTGGCGTTGACGCCAAACAACCACCGTGCTTCGACAATTTCCAACGCCTTGTTCATCATCGTGGCGGAGTCGACCGTAATTTTGGGTCCCATTTCCCAGGTGGGATGGACCAAGGCCTCGGCCAGGGTCACCTGTTTCAGTGCCTCCAGAGGCAGATCGCGAAACGGCCCGCCGCTGGAAGTAAGGAGCAGCCGGGCGACTTCGTCCGGCCTGCCCGCCTGGAGCGCCTGGAAGATGGCGCTATGTTCGCTGTCGACCGGCAGCAAGGGGACCCCCCGCTCCTGGGCCAATGCGGTCATCAGCGATCCGGCCATGACCAGGGTTTCTTTATTAGCCAGGGCGACCGGTTTACCACATTCCAAGGCTCGCCAGGTGCTGGCGAGGCCCACGCTGCCGACAATGGCAGCCAGCACGAGGTCGACCCGATCCTGGGCGACCACTTTTTCAAGCGCCGCGGCACCCAGCAGCAACTGGCTATTCTTGGGCAATGGCGACCAGTCGAACGCTTCCGCGGCAGCCTGGTCGGTCGCTACCACCCAGCGCGGCTCATATTGGCGGGCCTGCTGTAGAAGTTGATCCAGTCGACGGTGGGCCGACAGGGCAATCGCCTGGAGTCGCCCTTCGCTGGCGGCGATTACCTCCAGCGCACGGGTTCCAATACTGCCGGTCGAGCCGAGCACCGCGATCTGTTTCGGCGGATTGGTCATGAGGAGGAAAGGGGAACGGGAGGGGGGAATGCGGAGTGCGGAAAGGGAGGGAGAGGGGGTGAAGGAAAATTAAGTGGCAGCTGAAAAATAACTATCCGGTTTTCTGAAAGGAACGTTCAAGAAAAACGCTAGTACATTATCGTGTTTTGGTAATACAACCTTCGTACTCGTACTCAGCCGCTTGCGGCGGTACTCGTACTCGAATCGCATGCCGGGTACCATACGGTTGTCGAGTACGAGTACGAAGGATAGCCAGAACACCCAACTTGAAATGGGGAAGTTATTTATCGGTCGATCCTAAGTGGCAATAACCTAGCGTCTACAAACTGGCGCCTACCTGCTGCCTCTTGCCAGCCAGCACGCGGTAACGCACCATGAGGCCCTTGGCAACGTAATGGACGCTGGGGTCCGTTTGCGACCGTGGTACCGATTGCCCGGATTTCAGAATGCGGAAGTGAGCTATTCTAGGGCGATCGACCGGGAGCGGCAAGCGAAGTTGCCTCCACGAGGGGCCGGAATCGGTTCGTTGAGTTTTTATCCGTGCTAACCTAGGATGGGGGTGGGCCAGCCGCTCCCATGCCCTTTTGTTCCTCCAATTATTCCTCCGCCTCAGGCCCCATTGAGATTCCATGGACAGCTCCAGCGACCACGATAAACAGCCTGCCGATCGCAAGCCGGGCAAAAAACAGGACAAGAAGTCAACCCCCCAGTCCAATAATCTGGTTTGGTATCTACTTGGACTGGGCGTGTTGTTACTCTTGCTGGCCACCGTGTGGACCGGCCAAGAGCAGCAAAAAATTGCCTGGAGCGACCTGGAGCAGCTCATTGTGGTCAGTAACCCCAAGAATACCGACGGGCCTGATTATATTGAGATCGACGGCGAAAGCGATGGCAAGCCTTGCCGGCTGCGGTTAAGCGGTCCGACCAAGATTGAAGTCAGCATGACGGAGGTGACCGGTTACGTCAATCTTCGCAAAGCGCCCTTGCCTGCCAGTTCGGCCGTGTCCGCTGCGGGAGCCTCCCAAGCTCAAGATTCCGCTGGCCATGGGTCCATTGCGTCCGCCGATTTCAGCGAGCCGAAGCGCGTTCGCTTCAAGACGTCGCGGCTGCCAACCGAGCAGCGGCTCGAACAACTGCTGGCGGAAAACCACGTCCCTTATAAGGTGGCTGACGAGCCCAACCCCATCCTGGCCTACGTACCCATGCTGTTGCTGACCGGGATGTTTGTTTTCCTGTTTATCGTCATGCTCCGCCGCATGGGGGGAGCCGGCTCGCCGATGGCCTTTGGCCGCAGCCGGGCGAAGCTTTACGCCCAGGAAGATATCGATGTCACATTCGATGACGCGGCCGGAATTGACGAAGCGGTCGACGAGTTGCGCGAAGTGGTCGACTTCCTGAAAAATCCGCAACGGTATCAGCGTTTGGGGGGTCGTATCCCCAAAGGCGTCCTACTGGTAGGTCCTCCGGGCACAGGCAAAACATTACTGGCCAAGGCGATTGCCGGTGAAGCGGGTGTGCCTTTTTTCAGCCTCAGCGGTTCGGACTTCGTCGAGATGTTTGTTGGGGTTGGAGCGGCCCGCGTGCGCGACATGTTCCAGCAGGCCGAACAGCGGGCGCCTTGTATTATTTTCATCGACGAACTGGATGCATTGGGCAAAACACGGGGCAGTGGCCAGATCGGGGGCCATGACGAACGGGAGCAAACCCTCAACGCGCTGTTGGTGGAAATGGACGGTTTTGGATCCAACAGTGGGGTGATTGTGCTGGGTGCGACGAACCGGCCCGAAACGCTCGATCCGGCCCTGCTGCGACCCGGGCGGTTCGACCGCCATGTGTTGGTCGATCGGCCCGACGTGGCGGGCCGCGAGGAAATTCTCAATGTCCACCTGAAAAATATCCGCATGGGCGAAGATGTGGATGTGAAGAAGGTGGCTGGAATTACCAGCGGATTTGTCGGTGCCGATCTGGCCAATCTGGTCAACGAGGCGGCCTTGCTGGCGGCCCGCAATGGCAAACAATCGGTCGGCATGGAAGAACTCAACGAAGCGGTCGAACGGACCAGCGCGGGGCTGGAAAAGAAAAAACGGATCATGCACGATGAGGAAAAGCTGCGCGTGGCTTACCACGAAAGTGGCCACGCCCTGGTCGCTTGCTCCCTGCCCAACACCGATCCGGTCCACAAGGTATCGATCATTCCCAGGGGCCTGGCCGCCCTGGGTTACACAATGCAGCGACCCGAGCAGGATCGGTACCTGATGACACAGGGCGAGCTGGAAAGTCGTGTTCAAGTATTGCTGGCCGGCACCGTGGCCGAGGAAATTGTCTTCGACGATATTTCCTCGGGGGCCCAGAACGACCTGGAACGGGCCACGGAAATCGCCCGCAGTATGGTCATGGACTTTGGCATGAGCCGACTGGGGCGAGTGAATTATCGCGAAACGGGCCGTAGCCCCTTCCTGGCGGGTAGTGGCGAGATCCCACGAGCGCAAACGCACAGCGAGCAGACTGCCAGGGAAATCGATGAGGAAGTTAAGCGAATCATCGAGGAAGGTCTCGACCGGGTGCGGCACATCCTGGCCAAACGGCGGAAGGCGCTCGAAGCAACGGCCCGCGAACTGATGCAGCAGGAAGTGATCGACGCCGAGGAACTGGGCCGAATTATTGAGGAAAACTCCCCCAGCCCCCTCATTGTCCCAGGTACGGATGTTGAGCCCAAATTGCCCCAGGAAGCGGCCAAAGACCGGCCCGGCGAAGCGGCCCATGGCTGAGGTGCACGCGCTTTCTGATCGCTTTCTGATAAGACGCTTTCTGATAAGACACAGACCTGAAGAACGCCCTTTGGGTATGATGGGAAAGGAATCTATGGGACCGATTCAGGCTGGAAGGGCACAAGCTATGCCGCAGGGCCTAGTCGGGGTATTGGTGGCCATCGGAGCCATTCGCAGAGCGCGCAGATGGGCGAGGAGCTGCTTGCCTGGCACAAGAGCAGTAAAAGATTTACAGATTTGCCTGCTGGCCAGCTGCGCTGGAGCTAGCGCTGCTCTTGA
>Ga0114931_10005319_pt1 | contig 15899 bp, 13 predicted proteins | sample 2SBtaG_FD_89579 | JGI IMG/M metagenome (GOLD analysis project Ga0114931, IMG submission 89579) | Deep subsurface microbial communities from Kolumbo volcano to uncover new lineages of life (NeLLi) - 2SBTROV14_V59a metaG | ecosystem: Environmental > Aquatic > Marine > Volcanic | place: Kolumbo...
CTTTACGGCTGCCTGATGTTCCGGCGCGACAAACATCAGCATGAACCCGCCACTACCCGCCCCTAGCAACTTGCCGCCAATGGCACCCGCCTGGCGTGCCGTATCGTAAAGCGCATCAATGCTTGAATTTGAAACCTGGTCAGACATCGCACGCTTGTGCATCCACCCAGAATGCAGCAATTCACCAAAGACGCGAATATCGTGCCCGTCGCAAAGAATCTCTACCGCATCATCAACCATTGCACGCATGCGATGAAGCTTGTCGGACTCCTTATCCATATTATCCACCTGAGCCTTCGCTATTTCAGAAGAAATCCGTGAGAACCCTGTAAAGAACAGCATCAGGTGATCATTCAGCTCCTGTTTCCGTTGGGCAGGCACCACCAAAGGCTCAACTTTCAAGCTGCCATCCTGCTTAAAGTGAATGACATTAAAACCGCCATGGGCGGCAGCGGCTTGATCCTGTGAGCCGACGTTCTCTCGCAAAACCTCCTGTTCGATTCGTATCGCCTCCTGAGCCAGCCAATCCTTGGTGACGCGCTTTCCTTGAAGCGCGCTCAAGGAGTGCAGCATGCCAACGACGAAAGAAGAGCTTGAGCCCAGGCCAGAACGCGCTGGAAGATCGGCATCGCAGTGGACTTCCAGCCCATGGTCAAAACTCATTTCACCAAGCACGGCCCGCACTGCTGGATGCTCGATGTCCACAATAGACTTGGCATTCTCAACCTTGGAATAGGCAATGCGGTACTTGTGGTCGAAAAACGGCGGTAATTCGCGGCAGGTGATATAGCAGTATTTGTCGAATGATGTCGACAACACGGCACCGCCGTGTTGTTTAAACCAAGGAGGGTAATCGGTGCCGCCACCGAAAAAGGAGATACGAAAAGGAGTTCTGGAAATAATCATTTCAGAGATATTGATTGTTTAAGTCGAAAACAAATATGGAACCCCATTTCTGGCATCGCCGCTGCATCCCAATCCCATAGCGCTCGTGGATTTCCCGAACCTCTAGGAAAATCGGCAGTTGAGAAAAGCCCATCAACGATCTCAAAACCCGCATCCGTAATTCGTTTTACCCACCAACCATATGGTCTCACCGTAACATGCCAGACCGCACCAGATACTGGATCGCAATCTTCAAATGTTGCTACAGACCCACAAAATACTCCATTGGGAGCAAGATGCCGACGTATATTTTCAAAGAGCCCATCAATTTCGCTGTCCCGTATGTGCTCTAGAACTTCCCATGCAGTTATTAAATCAAACTTCTGAGGCACACCATCGACATTGACGTAAAATGGTTTGGTTATATCTGCTGTAAATAATCGTTCAGGTATGGTGGCCCATTCCGCCCTTCTCCAAGTCGCACTGTAATCGCTGCCCTCAATACCCACCGCATCGTGTCCTGCCAGTATAAAATCGAGAACAAGCCCTCCTCCTGCACATCCTAGCTCCATCACCCTCAGTTTCTGTCCAATAGCGCGCTCAGCAGCGTAGACAAATCTTGGGTGTCTGGTATTGTCATTTCTGGTGCCCCGCGGGTAAATATGATCATCTGACTTGCTCGCAATCGGATGCTTAGTCTTTATTTGATATGCATGGTGAGTGACAACCCTAGAATAGGCAAATGAAAAAAACTCCCGCCGAATATCCCCAAGGCAAAATTGAACGTCATTTTCAAATTTTCCAACCTGGGTGCCTACGTTGCCGACTTCATTTTTTAGCATCTGCAACTCGTTTTGAAGCTCCTTCATTGAGCCAGCACACGGCGTCATTGGTTCCGACCTCAGAGATTCAATTTCTGATTGAAGATGATTGTTATAATCACGAAGCAAGGAAACTTCTTTTGTCAAAGCCTCGACTGAGGCCGCGTATTTGTTCCGATCTTCGTGGATGCGACGAAGAGAAGGGAAAAGCAAGCCTAGTCTTTTTAACATATCCATCCCGGATCAATAACTCAACCGATATGCTTCTGTTTCATAAAACCACCCAATGGTTTTTGGGAGTCCTACCTCTAGCGGTTGCAGTGAGTAATCGGATAACGCCCCTTTAATTTTCTCTACATTTAGACACTTTGACTTGGCGCCCACATAGCGGCTGGTGTCATATTGAATATTTTCCACCGGATATCCAACCACCTTGCAGATACTCTCGGCAAAGGTACGGACCGAATACTCTTCACCAGCACCGATGTTGAAAATCTCGTTGTCGAACTGTTGCGCCAACCGCCAAAGAATGCGCACAAAGTCATCCACCAGAACGAGTTCACGTTTCTGGTAACCATCCCCCCATAGCACGACCGGCTCGCCATACTCCTTGCCCCGGATAATCTTGCGGATCAGGTCAAAAATGAAATGCATCTGTCGGCCATCGGTGTGATAGCCAGCGCCGTACAAAGTTGATGGCACTGCACACAGGTAGCGCAGGCCGAACTGCTTGCTCAAGGCTCTTGCCCCTTGATAGAGCATGCGCTTGGTCATGGCATAAGTATAGAGACTATCGATGGGTTCACCCAGCATGTACTCCGTCTCGCGAAGATTACTGTCTGGCGCGTACACACAACTCGTACCCATGAAAACCAGCTTTGCTTGGGGCTGCTGTTCTGCCCACCATGACAGTACATTGGTATTGATCTGCTGATTGATGATCCACTGTTCACCCGGATGCTTGATGCAGAAGTCACCTGCCTGCGTCCAGGCGGCGAGATGAAACAGCAGATCGTATTTTGCGAATGAAAAAGTGTTCAGGCTATCCGCTTTTCGCAGATCACAATTACGCGAAGTGAGCTTGGTCAGATCGTGACCCTGAGCCTCTAAATAATCACACAGGGCAGTGCCGAGAAACCCTGAACTTCCTGTGACGATAATCTTCATGCGCTCACCTTGGGATTAACCGGGAAATAAAACTCCACACCTTTATCGATCAAAGCCTGATTATTCGCCAGGATTTCTTTTCTGAAATTCCATGCAAGGACATAATAAATATCGGGCGACTCGGTCACTTCGTCCTCAATCAACAGAGGGATGTGCATTCCCGGCGAATAGAGTCCACGACGAAGCTCGTTCTTTTCCACCAAGCACTCAATCAAATCCGGGCCAACACCAAAATAATTGAGCATCGTATTACCCTTGACCGGCGCACCAAATCCATAAATGCGCTTCCCCGCTGCCTTCGCGGCATTCAGATAGTCCAGATTTTCCTGCTTCATGCGCTTGATGCGCAGATCAAATTCCCGATAGGCCTCGATAGTGTTGCAGCCCGAAACACGTTCTTCCTCACGCATTGCCAACAAGCGATCCGTGGGCTTACGGTTGTCCGTATGTCCGATGTAGCCAATGATAGAGCCACCGTGAATTGATGCGAGGTAAGCATCGAACATGGAAAGACCATGCCGATTGAGCAACACCTCAATTGTTTCAAGTGTGTAGTACAACAGGTGCTCGTGATAAATCTGATCGAAAGCCAGGTTCTCCATGATACTCTTCATGTACAAAAACTGCACCATAAAGATACCATCCTGTTTCAAACCAGCCTTGATCGCGTCACACACCGAATGCAGTTCTTCCAGATGGAAAAAGACTCCCGACGCATTGAAAACATCAAACTGCTTGCCAATGCCTTCCATGGTTTCTTGATTAAAGAACGCGTTCAACGTGGGCACCCCGGCCTCATTGGCAATGCGGGCAGTGGTCTTGGAAGATTCAACCCCCAACACCTCATAACCTAGTGCCTGAAAGTGCTTGAGTTGCGTGCCGTCGTTGGAACCAATATCCAGGACTGACTTTTGTTTTTTCCCTGCGTAGAAACGGCTATCTATCTCATGGGCAATGTGGCGAAAATGCTCAGAAAGCGACTTGGTAGTCCCTGATAAATAGGTGTGGTCACCAAACATGATCTCCTTCTTGATCGTGAAGTCGAGTTGGGAGGTATGGCAGTCGTTACAGAACAACACGCGAAGTGGGTAAAACGGCTCTTTGCCGATTTCTTCTTTCTTCAGAAAGTTGTTACACCAGGGCTGCTCACCAAGGTCGATGACGGGTTCGAGATGGGTTAAATCACATACGCGGCAGATCATTCTTGCACTCCAATACTCAGGGGTTTACGATAAATTATTTAATCTGCTGACTAAACAACCACCGGCTAAAGGCGGAGGGGTTGAATTACGGACTGAAAGTCCGGATACGCGTCGCCTGAACGACGCGTCTTATTCGGGTTCCATTTTAAAATCATCGTTCGGCTTAGGCTCAAAGTGATGTTCCAAATATTGTTTGATCATTTCTTCCGTCATCTGGCCTACCGTGGCACAAAAATACCCTCTTGCCCAGAAATGTCGGCTCCAATATCTCTTCTTCAGGTGCGGAAACCTTGGGATGGACAATTAATCAGTTACGAGTGAAGCCCACAAGGTGTTGGCTAGACCATTAAGCTTTTTGATTGCGACCGAACGAAACTCAAAGGTTGGATCGGAGCTTCCATCGTGAAAATCGAAATAAACATGCACGTTCGCTTTGCGTGGCAATTCAATCACCCATTCGCAGTAACTACCAGCAATTAATTTGGAATAACCGTGGTAGCGAAATAAGTCTAATCCTTCGCTTCGAACACCGCACATCATATTGTTGTTCGTCCGTTCGGCAGTAAAGTCGACCTCAAGCAAATACCGCCCAGCTTCCAGTTCAAACATATTGGAAGTTATGCCATTCATGTGATTTTTTTCAAAATCAGCAGCACTGAGTGTACAGATACTCGTAGTCTGTATAGGCAGGCTGTACGAGGTTTCTGAGAGTCTATCTTGATGTATGCACAACACGTTTCGCAAGGGTGCCCCTTGCGGGTAATCTGCCATCGTGTGAATTTGCCGGTAATTGCTCAAATCTATGGTTACATAACCCCGAGCCACCAAGAAATCAAAACAACGCATATCTGAAACTTGTTGCTCTAACAGAAAATGCGGGTGATCCCGTTCTACCATCCGCACCGAACCTATCAATGCGTCATACTCAGCACCTTCAATGTCCATTTTGATGACATCTGGCGAAAAACCGCTAGCCTCGCAAAAATCGTCTAACGCTAATGTCTTGACTGGCCTACCAACTTTGGTAGGACTTTGTTCTGCGTAAATGCTGTCATTCAAATGATCACCATCGTAAATCGTGACAATCTCGTTGGACTTAGAGTAGACGGCCCTGTGATAAACAGTCACATTGTGGTGCCCCTGCGCGACAACATTGCCTTGTAAATATCCGATAATGCGCGGTGATGCTTCAAAGGTGCACACTGTTCCATTTGGACCAACAAGCCTTGACATCGCTGATGTCAATCCGCCCATGTTTCCACCCACATCAAATACCACTGTTCCTGGTTTGCATAGATCACGCAACGCAAGCATTACCGTGGGTTCCCACAGATTAGGGTCGGCATACCAATAGGAATCACCGTAGAGGGTAGGCTTGGTTTCAACATTGTGGCGGATAAAGGCCAGCAGTCGAGCCTTTATTTTTCCCTTGATGTTAAGCATATAGATCTCCTGAATATGGACTAATTCGATGGCTCAAACTGACTTCCACAACCACGAGTGCTGCTCATAGCGATTGTCATTCAGTACGTTATAGCAAGGCCATGAAATAGACTTGAGGGCCTCTCGATGTTGGGTTTCATATTGCGATGCCGTACGCCATGCTCGAATCAGTGTATTCATGCTTCCCATCCGGGATGGTAGTCTATCCGCAAACTCAAGTCCGCGTAACTGGCTCAATATTTTCTCCAGACCTGGCAAAACTGGAGCGGCGACCGTTGAGCCTGGATTTCTCGCTTTGATATGTCGTGCCAAATAGCTGGCATATTCGATATCGCAACTCATGTGCCCACAGTAGGATTTTCTATAGCCAAGCGCGGCACACAACAGTTTTTCGGCATCGGCCACTGGCCGGCCTCCAAAGGCGTAGCGCACACCACCGGGAGTACGGTGCACATACCAGGCGCGCAGGTCTTCAATTTCTGCTTTAGGGCTGGCAGTGGTTTGACCATCCGGGTAATTGAGGAACAAACCCAACGTCTTTGGGATGAACTTGACGTTAATGTGGGGCAGTACCCGGTTCTTGATTTCAGTATCACCTGCTGCACAGAAACTCTCGTCGTAGTAGCCAAAACGCTCGTGCAGGGTTTTGCGATACATGCCTCCAACCCAAGAGAGGTAACAAGTTTCAAGATACGTGTGATCCTTGGTGGCTCCTGTGCGGTCGTAAGGCATGATGTCGTGCTTGTAGACTCCTGTTTCCTCTACCGCAGTGACCAAGCTGTTGGCCATCACCCAATCCACTTCAGGATTTTGATCAAGCTCGTTGGCAAGTACCTCCAGACCTTCCGGGTACAGGGTTTCATCGACACCAAGGAATACAAGATAGGGAGCCTTGGCAAGACCAATACCCCGGTTCCAGGCAGCCTGGATCGTCTCTCGCTCCGCAGAACGTGCATAGACAGCGTTAAGCGGCGTTTTCTGCATGAAGGCCTCAACCACTTCGCGCTCATTGATTGGCGAGCCGCTGTCGACAAGGATAATTTCAACTGCGCCTTGTTTGACTAGGGTTTGCTGACTGAGCGCGGTGAGGAATACATTCAGCTTATCCGCTGCTTTGTAGAGCGAAACGATGACGGCAACCTTGGCGTGTGTTTCATTGCGGCGATCATCCAGCACCTGCAGCGGCTTGTCCTGCCGGATGAGATTGCGTTGGTAGGCTTCCTTCAAATAGGCATACACATTTTCTTCCGCCTTTTCGGGTTCGGCATACATCGCTTGCACTGCCTTCGCTTCATGGGTCAAGCCGTGCTTGTTCAGCGTACTCATTACGTTTGATAGCAATCCAAGTCGGTCTTCGCCGAGTAGGCGGAGAATACGCAATTCGTAGGTAACGGCTAAGAGTTCTTTGCCGAGAATACGCTCAATGCGTGCGATATCTAGCCAGAAGTTGCATCGATAAAGGGGGCTGCTGGCGTTGCCGTAAATTTCATCCAGTTTTTCACGGAAACGTCCCATGCTGTATTCGGAGTGTTCTGCGATTCTCATCAGGCGCCATGGCACTGCTTTAGCATCCAACAGAACACCAAAAAATTTTGCATCGCCAAAGTACCCGGATTTCTTGATCTTCTCAATGATGAAGCTCCTTGGAGCTGCTACCATACGGCGCAGGGTATGGTAGTTACGAAGAGGCAAAAACTGTCGGGCAAGGCGCGCTAGCCTCTCCTTCCGGGAGCAGCCACGCTCTTCGTAGGGAATAACTTCCCTGCTTGCATGACGCATCGGCGCAGCAAGAATCGCTTGGTAAACCGCCCCCATGCTTAAGGTTATTGCTGGAACGCGCGAGTGATGCATCAGATAATCAAGCAATGCCTGACGATGCTTGTCATAATTGTCGACAAGATCCTGAATATCGGCAACTGCCGCGTAGAAATTAGCAAAGTCAATCTTGACATACGGTAAACCCGGATGTTTTTCATCCAGGTAATCACATATACCAGCGCAAGCCGAAATAGCAACGGGACAGCCAGAGAACAGCGCTTCAAGTGCGACGAGGTTCAACGTATCATAGCGCACGGGAAGAACCACGATTGACCGGTCAGCGTAAAGCCGACCGAGTTGCTCTCTATTCATTGCAGGTAGCGATTCGATTTCAATATCTCGCTGCTTGGCAATGTTCTGCAAGATATAGCCAGAGGAAATGCCCCGATATGAATAGTCATGATCGCCGATATGCGCGGCATGGTCGAAAGAATTCCGGTTTAACCAGCGAACCAACTCAATGAACAAATCGTTGCCTTTTCGGCGCTCACTTCGCCCAATGCAATATATTGACGGCTTATCGTTCGATTTCGTAGCTTGTGCCGTTTTAATCTCAGCCGTGGCGAAATAGGCAGGATCAATATAGTGAATTTCCCGGTCGACCACTGACTGCCACTCACGCATATAGCGCGGAGAGATCGCATAAACACCATCGGCAGCGTCGAACTGGGCTTCTTCCAACATGCGCTGTTCGAGCACATTGTTCCCTGTCGAGCCCCAATTCAGTTCTATTGATTTCGAGATGTTGCCATGCATCGCCAGAACTACTCGCCTCACGGTGACGCGATGGTGGGCAAATACGTCGCGCAGGGCACTGCCAAAAGTATAGAAATCTGGGATATCCACCACATCAAAAATCTGTCCGGCCACTGATCTGGCAATACGGTCTGCCTCTTCGAACGGGTGTAATTTATATGAAGCATAAGGGGGTGGAGCCAGAACCCGCAGGCTTCGACGTGCGGCCAATGGTATTGGCTGGGCATTCGCAGGCCGTGGAGCATTCGCTTGCTCGCCATCACGAAAATAAAAAAACTGAATATCCGGCGTGGCTTCGATGATTTTCTTGTAAACGGTTTGTCCTCCGCCAATGGATTTATAAAGGTCAGTTGTGATGAGCAGGATTTTCATGGACTTCCATCAATAGTTTATAGAGGCTCTGACAAGCCAAATTTTCTAGCCGAGACAGAGTTAGCAAGACCATGCACTAAATTCCGCGCCGATTGTTTGTTTCGCCACTCTTGGCTATAGGCAATGCTTTGGGATTCAAACTCGGTATAGTTGGAAAGAATCCGCGCTAGCACAGAGGATATGTCTGCCGTCCGTTTGAATTCAAGAGAACCGCTTCCAACTTGAGACTTCGCCATCCAGGAACCTCTCGGGTAGATCGTTGGTACCCCAGCAGCCAGCGCTTCGGCAAATATTCCTGAACTTCTCGCTGCATAACTTCTTGGGCAATAAGGAATCAAGATGACGTCTGACGTCAAAATCAATTGGTGGTAAGTATCACTATTGAAAGGACCCTCCAGCATTTCTACCCCAGCCTGCTGGTAGTCGGCCAGTTTTGCTTTAGCGCGGACTGCCCTCAATGTACTTCCGCTGAGAGGCAAGTTTGCTTGTACACGGAATCTCACGCGTTTTTCATCAAAACCAGCGGAGCGCAGGCTGGAAATCAGATCTGGTAGTAAATGAAACCCCTTTTCTTCCCTGGCATCTCCAAGATAAGAAACAACTAAAGGGAGCGTGAGTTTCTTTTTCTTGGTGCACAATGTCTCGTCGATAGGGATAGGGAGCGTTATGAAATTCCCCAAACCCAATTTATTATAGCGGATCGAGAGTTCTTCTGTATCGGTATAAAAAGAGAGATTTCCTTTTTTAAACCGTTTACTTGCCTCCGCAAAAACGGCACGTATCCTAAATAAATTTAGATGCGCTCGTGCATCGACTAGCGAACCTGGTGCTGGCAAATCTCGCCGGAACAATAAACGCCACTTTAGGTCTTGTGCATCTTCAAATCCTGAATAAAACGCTATGCCCATTAACTCCGTTCCACCCAATGTTGGAACAAAAACGAGATCATCTACTGTAGTTCCTACACGCAGAAAAAAAGCCCGTAGTTCTTTTGCATATTGGTGAGAAAAACTAGGGTTGCCAGCAAATAAATTGCCTTTTCTGAACAAGCCAAGCACTAACTTACTGAAGGTTTGCGCTTGGTTTTCCCAAAAGGTGCGCGTAAAAGCCCTGTCTATGATGTCCGCCTCCTGGCAGACAATCTCGCCTGCCCCCTTATTGACAGCCAATATGGTTTGAAAACTTTGCTGTTTGGCGGCGCGCAATACCCTCTTTGCGTATTCCAGGTAATGCCCCGTGGAATCTTCAATGGAGTGATCCAGTAGAATGAATCGCCGTTTCATGTCTGCGCTGCCTCTTGACATGTGGCAATGAATTCAGCCACATCAAGTACCGAATCAAACACCCGTGTTTCCCGATTCAGATGTTTTTGTTCGCTAATACCATAACCAGTACGAACCATCACACTTTGTACACCTGCAGCATGGCCTGCTTGCACGTCAATGAGTTTGTCACCGACCATCCAGGAGCGCGCAAAATCCAGATTCAAATCGAGTGCGGCTTGGGTTAACATGCCAGGCGCAGGTTTGCGGCACGAACAGTTGCCGCTGAAATCCGGGTGGTGTGGGCAATAGTAAAAAGCATCAATGGCTGTTCCGATGCAGGCCAATTCTTGTTGCACAAATGCGTGAAGGAGATCAACATCTGACGGCTCATACATACCACGAGCGATACCTGCTTGATTACTCACTACGACTACTCTGTAACCCGACTGTTTGAACTTTCTGATTGCCTCTTTCGCCCCAGGAATCCATTCCCAATCCTCAATACGGTAAAGATAGGTTTTTTCAACATTGATGGTTCCATCCCGATCCAGAAATATCGCGGGCTGTAATGTCTTCGCTTGATTGTGATGTTGAATAGCCATTATCAAGAGATATTACCCACATTGACGATCAATTCCGAAAAAGCAAAGCTGCCAGTGAAAGCGGGTGAAATGGCGCTGAGCACATGCACCGAATCGTCGGTACGCTCAACGATGTAATCCATCTCAAGTTTGCGTGTTTTGAGGTTGATCAACTGCGGGCGAATGCCAGCCTTGGGCGTTGGCACCATGTGCTCTTCAGACAGGGCTGGGAGCAACTTTCTGGCCGCAGCGAGGAAATTCGCCTTGCTGTATTTGCCGGTCTCGCTGTGGACGAGCTTGCGGAAGTTGTTTTCGTCACGCAGATACATTTCGGCCAACTGAAGCCCAATGCCTGCAGCTTCTTTCAGATTGATGCCTTCCAGCAAGCCGTAGTTTTCACGCCCAAGTGCCGGGATAGCGGTAGGGCCGACATAAACATCGCCATTAATAACGCGGGTGAGATGCACACCAAGGAAGGGAAGCGAAACATCGGGAACGGGATAGATGTTAGCCCGTACCAGTGGATTCGCCTTTTCACTGAGTTTCCAATAGATGCCTTTGAAAGGTACAAGCGCATAGTCACCCGCCAGACCGTAAGATTTAGCTACGGTGTCGGCATAAGCGCCTGCGCAGTTGAACAGCAGCCCGTAGTGGATGGCGCCTTGGGATGTGCCAAGCTGGCCTTTCCCTGCAGGTGCCTCGACATGGCAATTGAATATGAATTTAACGCTCCGTTGTTCGAGCTGTTCCCTTAACCGTTTGATGACTGCCGGACCATCGATGACAGCGGTGGTCGGGCAATAAATGGCAGCAGCCCCTTCAGCGGCGTTGGGTTCGAATTCATGCAGTTGCTGGTGGTCTATTTTCTCTGCGGGAATGTCGTTTTCTCTGGCGTTGCGCAGGAGCTTCTCGACGGTGGGCAATTGCTCATCCGATGTTGCCAGAATCACTTTACCGCATTGGTTAACGGCAATGCCCTCTGCCTTGGCGAATTCGATCTTGCGACGGGCGCCCGTAGCGCAGACACGCGCCTTGAGTGTGTCGTTGCCGTAGTAGATACCGCAGTGCAATACCCCACTGTTGCGCCCGCTGGCGTGTACACCAAGGCGGTCTTCTTTATCGAGAACGTCAATGGTGGCCGCCGGTATGCTCTGCCTTATCTCGCGCGCCACCGTTAGCCCGACAATGCCTGCCCCAATAATAATAAAGTCGTACTTTCTTGATGACATCTGTCAATACGTTTATACGTTACCATAGCAGGTATTGCGGATCATCGTATAACCCTTGATCAATTCCTGGATGCCGAAATCAAGCGAGTAGGCCTGTTCGAATCCAGTTGCTTCGACCTTGGCATTGGAAACTATATAGTTGCGCTGGTCCGGGTCTTTACCGACCGGCGCGTCGAGGAATACGAAGTCGGGAACATATTTGCGAATGCGCTCGCAGAGTTCCTTCTTGGACACATTGGCATCAGAAAGACCAACGTTGTATATCTCGCCTTTCATTTTGTCGATATTGGCGATGCCGTGCTGAAATACACGGCTGACGTCGCGAATGTGGATGTAGTTTCGCTTGAATGAACTTTCAAACAGAACGACGAATCGGTCGGTGACGGCACGGTAAGTGAAGTCGTTAACAAGCAGGTCGGTACGCATGCGCGGCGACATGCCAAATACGGTGGCCAGACGGAAGCTGATGGCGTTGGGGTGTTGCATCAGCTCTTTTTCGATTTCCACTTTGTCGACGGCGTACTTAGAAATCGGATGGAGCGGTGAATCTTCAGTACAAAAATTATCCTTACCGCCAGACCCATAGGCGCTGTTGGTGGTTGGCATCAGCAGCATCTGATCCTTGCTTACATGTTTAAACATCATCAGTACGGCGTCATGATTAGTTGTGGTCGCGCCCACCGGGTCCTTGGCGCAAATCGGCGCCCCTACGAGTGCGGCAAGCGGGATAATGATATCCGCCTTAGTCATAAGGGGCACTACGGTCGATTCAACGCGAACATCACCCCGGACGACATTGAAGTTAGGGTTGTGGCATACATGAGCAAGGCTGTTCTGGCCATACATGAAGTTGTCGAGCACGGTGACCTTATGTCCAGCGGACAAAAGGTCGGGAACCATGGTTGAACCAAGATAGCCGGCGCCGCCGGTGACGATAATGTTAAATGCCATTTAGGTGCCTTTCAATTTACAGAAAATAGTGTTTCAAATAGGAAACAATGCTGACTCAACCGCCTCGCACAAGCTGTGCGCGAGGACAATATGCAATTCTTGGATGGTGCTGGTCCGTTCGCCTGGGGCGATAATTGAAAAATCAGCCAACTTGGCTGCCGGGCCACCACCCCGGCCAGTGATGACAATGCTCTTTACGCCTTTACTCCTACACTGATCCAAGGCGCTCAAAATATTTAGTGATTGTCCTGAGCTTGTTATACCGAGGAAGATGTCATTATTCGTAAGCTTGGCAGCCAATTGCCGAGAAAAGATATGTTCGAAGCCATAATCATTACCTATAGCCGTGATAATGGAGCTATCTGTAGTGAGCGCCTCGGCAGGGAGCGGGTTGCGATCCCGCGCGAGTTTGCTCACAAACTCAGCGGCCAAGTGCTGCGCGTCCGCCGCAGAGCCGCCGTTACCCGCGATGTAGAGACGGCCACCTGCCCGATAGCTGTCAACAACGGTCGCTGCAGCCTGCGCGAAGCACTCCATCAACGCCGAATCCGATAGCAATTTTTGTTTGGCGTTAAAAGAATCATCGATATTGCGTCGGAGCAAGTTGGAAAAATCAGTAGTCATGGATGTCAACCCTTCATGCAGCGACGCTCAGCAATTCAATGGCTCGCCGGTAATCATCCGGAACGCCGATATCGAGAAATGGTTTATTTTGAATACTCGACCCGACCAAGCCGCCGGCAGCATAGGACACAAGAAAATCATGCTCAAGCGAAAAGGTATCTGGATAACTTGCTAATTCTTGATGCACGGTGGCGATCTCAAACAGATAGCAACCCGCATTTATTAACGTATGATCACTGGACTTGACACCAAAGGCATGGACGGCACCGCTAGAAGTAACTTCAACGCCGCCGTGGCGATCATTCTTTTGCAATTCTTTCAGTGCTATGGTAATCGGCTTATTTTGCAGAACGGCATCGGCGGCCATCAGCATCAAGTCAATCGGGAACCAAGTATCCCCATTTGCCATCAATCCAAATTTCCCCGACCATGCAACCTCTCCTAATGCCAAGCGTAGGGCGCCACCGGTACCCAGCGGCGACTCCTCGCGCATATAGTCGATCGCTGCTGTCCGGTAGGCATTACCAAAATGGTTTTGGACAACATCTCCAAGATATCCCGTAGAGAGAATAAACCGACGGATACCCTGAGCGATCCAGTAGTCAAGGAGATATTCGAGAAAAGGGCGGCCACCGACAGGAGCCATCGGCTTGGGCACATCGCTAACAACGGATCGCAGGCGGGTCCCGTAGCCGCCCGCGAGGATTACCATTTCCGTGGGGAATTGCGGGCTCATGCGGCTGCGGCTTTGACGGTTCGCGAGTGATAAGTGCCGATTATCTCGTCCGCGCTCCCTGAGGCAATAACCCGCCCGTGCTCTAGCAGCAACGCCTTGTTACAGAAGTTGCGGATTACAGCATCGGAGTGAGAGGCGATTACAATTATCTTGCTTAGGTTTATAAATTCGTTCAGTCTCCGCTCCGCTTTATCCATGAAGGCCGCATCACCCGTGCTAATCACCTCGTCCATCAACAGTATATCCGACTCCATGGCCGTGACCGTGGCGAATGCTAGCCGCGTAGACATACCGGATGAATATATCCGAACGGGCATATTGAGATATTCGCCAAGATCAGTAAACGCGGCAATCTCATCAAGTTTCTTCTCGATCTCCACGCGTTTCATCCCAAGTAACAACCCGCGGATGATAATATTTTCGATGCCGGTCGCTTCCTGCTCCATACCCAAATTCAGATTCAGGGTGGAGATGACTTTCCCTACGCTAAGCACTTTCCCCGATGTGGGTTGATAGATGCCGGCTAGAACTTTCAACAGAGTGGATTTGCCGGCACCATTGTGCCCTATCAATCCGAGGCGGTCCCCCTGTTTCAGTGAGAAGCTGACATCCTGCAGCGCCTTAACAACGGGAATAGCGTCGCCGGATGAGATTAACCCCCCTGTTGTTGCGCTAAGGATCTTGTTTTTCAACGAACGACTGCCCATACCGACCAAAGGGTACTTAAGGCAGATATTGTGTGCTTCTATCGAACTCACCTGACAAACCTCATACCCAGAACACGACTCGAGAGCCTTTGTTGCGGTAGAGCCAAGCCGCAAGCCCCACAGCGGCTACCAAGGTGAGAATAGAGACTGCCCATGAAGCCAGCGCAGGCGCATGCCCCAAGAGCGGGGATCTGACAAGATCAAGGTAATGAGCAAACGGGTTCGCGGCAATCAGCCAACTGTCTGCGGACACCAGCCGTGGAAACCACATGATGGGCGTAATAAAGAACACCACCTGGATGATACTTTGGGTAATGGGCGCAATATCTCTGAAGCGCGCCCCTACAATACTTAAGGAAACGCCGATCACGATAAGATTGATAAAAACCAAAAGAAACCCCGGAATTACCCATAGTGCGGCCATTCCCGGCCAAATACTAAAATACAAATATATTCCCACAATGATGACTAGATTGTGGCCGAACGTAATCACATTCCTCGCCATGGCGCGAAACACTATCGCCAGCAGATTAATTCTGATGTCTTTGAGATAGGCACCATTGTCGATAAACAGGTTCGGCATTTCACCAATGGTATTTGCAATAAACCCCCATACTACGAAGCTAACTGACAAATACGGCAGGTATTCATTAATATCAACCTTGAAAAGCCGGCTGTAAACGGCACCAAGTGTCAGACAGAAAATGGCCATGCTGAGCGTGATCCATAAGGGTCCAATCTTGGATCGCCGATATTTGATCTTGATGTCCTGCCATGCAAGGTAAGACCACAATTCATGCGATTTTGCAGCCGACCAGAGATCGGCACTCCAACGATTGGGTCTCGCCTGCATAAGAAAAACCGATGCCAATGTTGTCTCCAATATCTAAGCCATCTTTAACTAATACGAAGCAGATTTTGAATGTTTGAATAACACGCTTCTCGACTCTAATGAATCTTGATATACAGATTTTCCAATCCTCACCCACCTCCCGTTAGATTTCAGTTTTCAATTTCTGCTTGAGGTAACACCGCTTCCTGCTTGAGACGTTTGATCTCCTCCTTAAGCTCTTCATATTCTTCCATCTTTCGCTTAAGAAAGCGGGCGGTCACCCGCGTCTTTTCCTCCATACCTTTTGGCGTGAGGTAGTAGGCATATGCGCGTTTATTTGGGCTATTGGTAAAATTCCTTGCTTTGATCCAGCCTCGCTCTATTACGGCACGCAAGCAATAGTTGATTTTTCCTAGACTTACGTCCATAGCATCTGCTAGCTCCCGCTGACTCAGCTGAGGATTTGCCTCTATGAGCTTCAGTAAACGGTAATGAGTTTCATCATTCAAA
>Ga0114931_10005320_pt1 | contig 15897 bp, 10 predicted proteins | sample 2SBtaG_FD_89579 | JGI IMG/M metagenome (GOLD analysis project Ga0114931, IMG submission 89579) | Deep subsurface microbial communities from Kolumbo volcano to uncover new lineages of life (NeLLi) - 2SBTROV14_V59a metaG | ecosystem: Environmental > Aquatic > Marine > Volcanic | place: Kolumbo...
GGTGATCATGACCACCCTGCACGCCGGGGCGAAGTTCAAGCAGGGTACCTACGCCACCTCCGGGGGGCTGCACGGGGTCGGCGCGAGCGTGGTCAACGCGCTCTCCTCGCGGCTCGAGGCCCAGGTGCGCCGCGACGGCCGCGAGTACGTCCAGACCTTCCGCCACGGGCGACCGATCTCCGATCTCCGCGACGTCGGCGAGGCCCGCGGCACCGGCACCCGGATCACCTTCACCCCCGACGAGGCGACCTTCGAAGACCCGACCCTCGACCCGGAGCGGATCCGCGCCGATCTCGAGGTCAAGACCTACCTCCATCCCGGCTTGCGGGCGGTCTTCAAGGACGAGCTGAACAAGCAGCGCCACATCCTGCACCACGAGGGTGGCCTCGCCGACTACCTCGAGGCGCTCCTCGACAAGGCCGAGGCCAACGCGGTCCTCGAGGCCCCCTTCACCCTGCGCCGCGAAGAAGACGGACTCCGCCTCGACCTCGCGATGACCTGGTCCGACGCTCCGCGCGAGCGGATCCTCGCCTACGTGAACGGCATCCCCACCCCGGACGGGGGCACCCACGAGCAGGGCTTCCGCGACGGCCTGGTCAAGGCGCTCCGAAGCTTCGTGGACGCCCACGGCCTCGCGCCGCGCAACCTCTCGCTCACGGCCGAGGACCTGCGGGAGGGGCTGGTCGCGGTGATCTCCCTGTTCATCCCCGAGCCGCAGTTCCAGGGGCAGACAAAGGACCGCCTGAACAACCCCGAGGTGCGTGGCCTGGTCGACGGCATCCTCCGGCCCACCTTCGAGCAGTGGCTGCACGACAACAAGTCGGTCGGCGAGGCCATCGTCTACCGGGCGGTGCAGGCCGCGCGGGCGCGGATGGCCTCGCGGAGCGCCGCCGAGACGGTGCGCCGCAAGTCGGCCACGTCACGCCGGCTCAACCTCCCGGGCAAACTGGCCGATTGTTCCAAGAGCGACCCCGGGGAGTGCGAGTTGTTCATCGTCGAGGGCGACAGCGCCGGCGGCTCGGCCAAGCAGGGCCGGGACCGCAAGACCCAGGCCATCCTGCCCCTGCGCGGCAAGGTGCTCAACGCCGAGCAGGCCAGCCTGAAGAAGGTCCTCGGCAACGAGGAGCTGTCGAACATCGTCACCGCGCTCGGATGTGGGATCAACAAGGACTTCCGGCAGGACCGCCTCCGCTACGGGCGCCTGATCCTGCTGATGGACGCCGACAGCGACGGGCACCACATCACCACGCTGCTGCTCACCTTCCTCTACCGCTACCTGACGCCGCTCATCGAGAAGGGCTACGTCTACATCGCCCAGCCGCCCCTGTACCGGATCCACGTCGGCAAACAGACCCACTGGGCGCTGGACGACGCCGACCGCGACCGCCTGCTCGCGAGCCTGCCCGCGCGAGCCAAGCCCGAGATCACCCGGTTCAAGGGTCTGGGCGAGATGCCCCCGAAGACACTTTTCGAGACGACGCTGGACCCGAAACACCGCCGCCTGCTCCGGGTAACGCTCGCCGAGCCTCTCGCGACAGAGAACACGATCTCCGAGCTGATGGGCAAGGACTCGTCCCCGAGATTCCGGTTCATCATGGACCAGGCAGACCAGGTCCTGGACCTGGATGTATGAGGAGGGTGTTGCAGGAATTGACGCGAGGGGCGAGCCTACGAGCAGATCTGGACCTAGTCTGAGGGAGCGGGACAACCAGAGGGAGCACCGCGCATGAGCCGACCCGAAGCCCAACGCCGTTACGAGGAGGGCCTCCGCCAGCTGGCGGCAGGCGCCTGGCGGCAGGCGGCCGAGGCGTTCCAGGCGGTCCTGGAGCAGGCCCCGGACCACGCCGCGGCCGCCCGGGAGCTGGCGCGCAGCCGCGAGAAGATGAACCGGTGGACGCTGACTGTCGACGCCTGGCGGCACGCCCGCGAGTTGGCGCCCGACGACGTCGCGACCGCCGTCGGCCTCGGCGACGCCCTCCGCCACGCCTCCTGCCTGCACGACGCGGTCGACGCCTACCGCGCCGCCCTCGACCTGGACCCCGAGCACGCGGAGGCACGCGCCGGTCTGGACGAGGCGCTCCACCTGCTCGGCCACGCCGCCGACCAGGACCCGGCCTGGCACCACGCCGGCGACCACCCTCCCGAGGCCGGGCTGGCCGTGGCCGACGAGGCGCCCCCCGACGATGCGGCGCCCGAGGTCGATCCGCTCCGCCCGCAGCGCGCCCTCGCCTGGGGCCGAGCGCTGGCGGCCGACCTCCGCTACACCGAGGCGGAGGACGCCTTCCGCGAGGCCCTGGAGCTCCGGCCCAAATGGGTGGAGTGCGCCGAAGAGCTGGCACGGACCCTCGAGGAGGAGCACCACTTCATCGAGGCCGCGGAGGCCTGGGCGCGGGTCCTCGACCTCGACCCCACCCTCCGCAGCGCCGCCGTCAGCCAGAGCGAGGCCCTGCGCAAGGCCGAGCAGTTCGAGCGCGCGCTCGTCGCCTACGACCGCGCCCTCGCCCTCGATCCGGGCCAGGTGATCGCGCTCGCGGGCCGCGCAGACACCCTGCGCAACCTCGGTCGCCTCGAGGACGCGCTCCCCTGGTACGAGCGCGCCCTGCAGCGCAAGCCGGCCCACGCCTTCGCCCTGCGGGGCAAGGCGGCCGCGCTCAACGGCCTGCACCGCTACGAGGAGGCCCTGCCCCTGTGGCGGCGCGCCCTGGACCTCGACCCGGGCGTCGAGTTTGCCGTGCTCGGCCTGCGCCACTGCGAGGCCGCGCTCCATCGGCGGCCCGGCGTGCTCGTGCCCGACGCCTCCGCCTCCCCCCTGCCCGACCGCGAGGCCGCGCGGAGCGCCGTGGAGCGCGGGCGGAGCCTGCTGCAACAGGGCCGCCTGAAGGAAGCGGCGGAGGCCTTCGGCGAGGCCACCCTGCGCGATCCGCCCTGGGACGAGGGGTGGTTCCAGCTCGGGCGGGCGCTCGACCACGGCCGCCGCTACCCCGATGCCGTCCGCGCCTGGGACGAGGTGCTCGCGCGCAGTCCCGACCACCTCGAGGCCGCCCTTGGCAAGGCCGAGGCCCTTCGGCGCAACAGCGACCTGCGCCAGGCGATCATCGCCTACGACCACGTCCTGCAGCGCCACGGCGACGTCGTGCGCGCCCTCGCCGGCCGTGCCGACACCCTGCGCATGCTGGGCGAGTTCGAGGAGGCGGTCCAGTGGTTCGACCGCACCCTCGCGCTGCGCGCCAACCACTTCTTCGCCCTGTGCGGCAAGGCGTCCGCGCTCAACGCACTGCACCGGTACGCCGAGGCCCAGCACCAGTGGCGGCGCGCCCTCGAGATCGACCCGAGCAGCGCCTTCGCCACCCGTGGCCTCGTGCACTGCGAGCGGCAGATCGCGCGCCAGGAGGAGCCGCCGCGCCTCCCCCCCAGCGAGGGGGTCACCCTCCCCTCCCGCAACGTGTCGAGCGGACCGCCGGCGCCGCGCCGCGACCGCACGCGCGCCCGCGAAGATCTCGACCGCGGCCGTTCCTTCCACAAGGAACGCGAGTACGCCGCCGCGATCCAGAGCTTCCAGCGCGCCCTGCAGCACGACCCCACCTTCGCCGAGGCCTTCCTGCGCCTCGGCATGGCCTACGAGGACGATCGCCAGTTCCGCAAGGCCATCGAGGCCTACGAGCGCTGCCTGCAGCTGGACCCCCACAACCACCAGGCCGCCACGAACGTCGGCGAGGCCTTCCGCAAGAACGAACAGTACGAAGAGGCGCTCGGCGCCTACGACCGCGCCCTCGCCGTGAAGGGCGACTACCTGTACGCGCTGGCCGGCCGCGGCGAGGCGATGCGCATGGTCGGTGACCACGAGGGGAGCCTCGTGTGGTTCGACAAGGCGCTCTCCATCGGCCCCAAGCACGCCTTCGCAATCCAGGGCAAGGCCGCCGCGCTGAACTCCCTCGGTCGCTTCGGCGACGCGTTGCCCCTGTGGAAGCGGGCCCTCGCCCTCGATCCCCAGAGCCAGTTCGCCATCGACGGTCGCGCCTTCTGCGAGGCGCAGCTCCGCAGCGCTTCGGACGTCGAGGAGCCCGTCGAGGAGGAGGAGGAGGAGGAGGAGAGCCCCACCCCGACGCTGGACGAGCAGGGCCGCGACCTCACCGCCCTCGCACGCGACGGTGAGCTCGGACCGATCATCGGCCGCCAGAGCGAGATCCGCGCGGTGTTGAAGACCCTGGTTCGCCGGCAGAAGGCCAACCCGCTCCTCCTGGGCGACCCGGGCGTCGGCAAGACCGCGGTGGTCGAGGGCGTCGCGCAGCTGCTCGCCACGGGCGACGCCCCGCAGCGCCTGTCCGACGTCCGGCTGATCGAGCTGTCCATGGGCTCGCTGGTCGCCGGCACCAAGTACCGCGGCACCTTCGAGGAGCGCCTGAAGAGCATCATCAAGGAGGCCCGGGAGAACCCGGGCATCATCCTGTTCATCGACGAGATCCACACCCTGGTCGGTGCGGGCCGCACCGAGGGTGGCTCCCTGGACGCCGCGAACATCCTCAAGCCGGCGCTGGCCCGCAACGAGATCACGGTGATCGGCGCGACCACGGTGGCGGAGTACCGCAAGCACTTCGAGTCCGACTCCGCGCTGGAGCGTCGCTTCCACCCGATCCAGGTCGCCGAGCCGACCATCGACGCCACCATCGAGCTGCTCGCGCGCGTCGAGCACATGTACGCCGAGCACCACGACGTCACCATCGACCCGGACGCGCTGGGTGCGTGCGTGCGGATGGCGGTCCGGTTCATCCCCGACCGCCGCCTGCCCGACAAGGCGCTGGACGTGATCGACGAGGCGTGCGCCGAGGCGAGCCTCTCGGGCCGAGACCTGGTCACCAAGGAGATCGTCGCCCAGGTGATCGCCGAGCGCACCGGCATTCCGGTGCAGAAGCTCACCGAGGTCGAGCGCCAGCGGATGGCGAACGTCGAGACCTTCATCCGCCAGCGGGTCGTGGGCCAGGACAAAGCGGTCTCCACCGTCGCCGACAGCGTGCGGCTGTCGCGTGCGGGGCTGCGCACCACCACGCGCCCGCGCGGCGTGTTCCTGTTCGTGGGCCCGAGCGGCGTGGGGAAGACGGAGCTGGCCCGCTCCCTGGCCGACTTCCTGTTCCCCGAGGGCGACGCGATCATCAAGCTCGACATGTCCGAGTACACCGAGAAGTTCAGCGGCAGTCGCCTCGTGGGCGCGCCGCCGGGCTACGCGGGCCACGGCGAAGAGGGGCAGCTCTCGGGCGCCCTGCGCACCCGACCCTACGCGGTCGTGCTCCTCGATGAGTTCGAGAAGGCGCACCCCGACGTGCGGGCGATGTTCCTGAGCCTGTTCGACGAGGGCGTGCTCACCGACTCCGAGGGCCGCAAGGTGTCGGCGAAGGAGGCGTTCTTCGTCCTCACCACGAACGCGGGCAGCGAGCACGCGCACAAGGGGCGGCTCGGCTTCGCGAACCGCCAGACGGACGACCGAGAGGCCGCCCTGGAGATGGTTCGCCCCTACTTCCGCCCGGAGCTGCTCAACCGGATGGACGAGATCGTCCTGTTCCACCCGCTCCAGGTCGAACACCTGACCCAGATCGTGCGGATGCACCTCGACCAGCTCAAGGAGCGCGCCGAGGAGGTCAACGTCTCCCTGTCGTGGACGCCCGAGGTGATCGACCTGTGCGCCAACCACCGCGCCGACCCGAAGTTCGGTGCGAGGCCCGCGGTGCGCGCCATCGACGACCTCGTCGCCCAGCCCCTCTCCCACCTGCTCATCGCCGCCGAGCAGCAGGACGAGCCCCGTGCCTGGCGAGCCGTCGTCCGCGACGGCGAGGTGCACTTCGAGGAGATGGAGATCGACCAGACCCCCCAGGACGCCGAGCCGACCCAGAGCGAGAGCCCGCCCGAAGAGCTCGTCTGATCGGCTCTCAGCGTGGGTCGGCGCAGCAACGGAAGCCCGTCGAGTAGTCGTGGTAGGCGCGGGTGTGCGCCGTCGTCACGTACAGGCAGCCGGGTCCGTTGAGCGACGCGTCGGCGAAGAAGCCTCCGCGGAAAGCGCCGTCCGCGTCGTCCACCCACTCGTGCAGGTTGCCGTGCAGGTCGTACACGCCCCACGCGCTCACGCACTCCGGGTAGGACCCGCCCCGCGCCACCGTGCCCGGCTGCTGGTCGATGCCCGGGTCGTTCATGTGCTGCGTGTCCCACACGCCGGTGCTCGTGCCGAAGTAGTCCACGACCGGGTGGGTCCCGTCGTAGGTGTCGTTGCACGCCCCCGGCTCGTAGGTGTTGCCGTAGGGCCAGGTCGTCTGGTCGGGGCCCTGGCAGGCCGCGAGCCACTCGGTCGAGGTGCACAGGCGCTTGCCCGAAGTGACGCAGGCCAACTCGGCCTCGTCACCGGAGACGTAGGCCTGTGGGATCCGGCCGGGGCCGACGGTCGCGCGGACCGTGCGGCCGCCGACGGTCTCGTAGGGGGAGGCGTCGGACCAGGCGCCCCCGGTGTCCCGCTCTTGCAGGGTCGCCTCGTACCGGTCGATGCAGAAGGTGTCGTCGACCAGCGCCATGCCGCTGGGGCAGGACCCACTGCCACTGTTGCCCGGATCCGCGCTCGTGTCGGTGGTTCCGCTGTCGGTGGTGCCGCTGTCGGAGGTGGCCGTGTCGGAGGTAGCCGTGTCGGCGTCGTCGCGAGGACCGCGCACCGTGCCATGCGGCCCGCAGGCCGTCGCGAGCAGCAGGAGTGGCGCGAGGATTCGCATCGCTCCTGTGCTACCGCCCCCGCGACCGCGGCGTGTCAGGACCCCGAAAAAGCAACAGCCCCCGGACCACGAGGGCCCGGGGGCTGAGATGACAACGAGAAAGCCTGCTGGGAACGTCCCTACAGAGTCTCGAACCGAGGTAGGGTTCGCGCCGGACGAGCCGGCGCGGAAGCTTCCGTGAGGTTGGCCTGGACTTCGAGGTCTCCGGGACCACGGCGAGCCAACAGGCTCGTCGCTGGAATGGCCCCAGCGTCGGATGCGGTAGCGGGTCGGTAGCCTTCCCCGCGCGCCCTCCACGACCTTGGACCGTTGCCGGTCCAAGCCCTCGAGGACTTCCCGGGTCCGTCGCCCGCGCGAGACGAGTCTCGTCGCGTCGACCCCCGTGCCCTTGGCCTCCTCTTCGAAGCGCCCCCACTCCGGTCGGAGCCCCTCGCGACCACGACGAGATCCGAAGATCCCGGCGGGCCTGGGCCCCTCCTCTCGTGGGATTCGTCCACTTCACACCCCTTCGCCGCACTGCCTGCCGCGCGTCCACTCCCCCGAGCCCGAAGGCCCGGTTCGGGCCGGTGCTGCCAGGCACCGACATCGCGTTCCGTCCACGTGGTCTCTCACCACCTCGACGGCTTCCTCCGCGCGGAGGTCGCGGGTTTGTTGCACCCCGCTCACGGCCATGGGGTTCGCCGCGTTTCACTGCGCCTGCCCCCGACCCGAAGGTCGGAAGGCTGCACGCGGATCCCCGCGACGGGGTTCACACCCTGCGAAGGGTTCCCCTCGCTCGCAGCCGCACTGCGTCACCGCGATCGCTCGCGTTCACCGCCGCCGTTGCCCTCCTGCCGTTGGCGGACCCGACGAGGCGTGCGGCGCCTCCCGCGACATCCGTTGCCAGATGCCTCGGCCAGCGCCACCTCACCGGGTCACTCGGCTCCAGGGCCTTGCTCCGCGGACGAGTCCGTTGCGCCCCACCGCCGTTTCCAGCGATTGGGGCGCTCGTTCCTCCCATGGGCTTTGCTCCCCTTCGAGGTCCGCTTCGCTCCGCTGCCGCCCGACCGGAGTCGGGAAGCCAGCCCTCTCACCGGGCAAGCCCGGCGAACGGGGGACCTCGAGCGTCAGCCGCCACGGCGAATCGTGACGGTTCTGCTCGCGACCATCCCTCCAGGAGTTCTCCCGCCGCACACTCGTGACCTTGCACTGGGCGTGGCGCGACGCGCCGAGAGAGCCGAAGCCAAGCACTCGAGCCGCCTTTTCAGCGGCCGCGAGCGCCTCTCGACACGCGCCCGACCTCGCCGGAATCGCCGAAGCGAGCCCGACCTGGCCGAGCAGTGCTCCCGGAGTCTGTCCGGAACGCTGCGTCGTAGAGCCACTGGCCCGCGATGCCCACACCGCCACCGAGGTGGAGGAGCGAGCCCCGCGGAGCGACTCCACGGACCTTCTTGGGGTTCTCGACGTCAAAGATCGGCTCCGAGGAGCCGAACCCCTCGGTCGACACCGGTTTCCCGTTGTCGCGCCGGTACTTTGCAGACCCCGTGCCAACGTCGGGGTACGGACGAACCGACCTTTTCCGGTCACCGATCGAGCAATACCCTGCACAGCGACCCACGCCATGGATCCCCTACCGAGCGGGCCACGGAGATGGATACCACGATCCATCACCTTTACAGGGACCTATTCGGCACTTGGAAATCCATTCACAGTAGAGCAATCTCTTGCCCTCCATCTGTCCCCAGCTGGGAAGTCGGACGACAAGCGCGCCGAGGGCCGGGCGCCTCGGAGCTCCACGCCGCGCCGGGAGATCCAAAGACAAAACGCCCCCGGACCACGAGGGCCCGGGGGCGAGTTGGCGACGAGAAAGCCCGAAGAACGTCCCCTACAGAGGATTGACCGTGCGTGATTCCGCGCCGACCGAGGTCGTCGTGGGCAGCATCCGTGGAGTTGGTTGATCTTCGAGGTCTGCGAGGCACACGACGTCGAAACTCGAATGTCGTGCTTGCACCTCGCGATGTGCTCGGCTTCGGATCGTTGGTCTTCCCCGCGCCCTCCTCGACCTTCGGCCGTCACCGGCCGGGGCCCTCGAGGACCGCCGGGAGCATCGCCTGCCGGGCAGCAAGCTGCCTGGCGCGTCGGCCTCCGTGATCTTCACCTCTCCTTCGATGCGCTCGCACACAGCCGGGAACCCCTCGCGAGCACGCCGGGACCTAGATCCTGGCGGGACACGGGCTCCTGCCTCTCCTGGGGTTCGTCCGCTTTCCGCCCCGCCACCGACATACCATCTGCGCGTCCACTCCCGGAGACCGAAGCCTCCTTCGGGCCGACGGCACCATCCGTTTCGGCTCTCGTTCCGCCCTCGTGGTTTCTCACCACCTCGACGGTTTTCTCCGCGCAGCGACTGCGGGTCTATTGCACCCCGCTGCCGGTCTGGGGTTCGCCGCGTTTCGCGGCGCCGTGCTCCCGACGCCTCCCGAAAGAGACACCGGACAACCGACACCGTTCCCCGCGACGCGGGCTCACACCCTTCGAAGAGTTCCCCCGTCCACAGCCGCACCACGTCACCGCGATCGCTCGCGTTCACCGTGGCCGTTGCCTTCCTGCCGTTACCGCTCGATTCCCGCACCGACCGAGGTCGTCGCGCCGCGGGCCGTGCTCCCCCGAAGAGAAGTCGTGCGAGCGGTGACCCTGCCTCGGCCGAAGCCGAGTCGGGGCTCCCCTGCCGCGAGCGGCGGGGGACGGAATCCGTTTGGGCGCCTCGTGACGAAGCTCCGGTCCACCGAGGTGGACCCCCACTTCGCCGTCCACGTGCTCCTGCCCGCCGCGACCGGGGTCGTGGCGCAGCCTGGAGTGCGCGCTGCGCGGGTCGTCTCGATCGGCGAACCGATCGCGACGGCGGGTCGCGCCGAGGCACGCGCCCGACGATGTGACACCTCCCACACGGGCCGTTGCCGGATCGTGCAGCCAGCGTCCGCCGGGTGGAGCGGCCGACTTCAAGGCCTTGCTCCGTTGACGGGTCCGTTGCGTCCCAGCACCGTTGCCAGCACTGGAGCGCGCGTTCCTTCCATGGGCTTTGTTCCCCCTCGAGGCTCGGCATCCATCCGCTCCGTCCCGGTTGCTCCGGTACGCCCGGTGCCCGAAGGCACGTCGCGCCGACCGTCCTCCCACGGCGAATCGTGGGGCTGAGGCCGCCGGCATCCCTCCCGCGGTTGGCACGGTTCCCGCGAGTGCGCGCGGCCGAAGCCTCGCGTGCTCTCGGGAGGTGCCCCGCCGGAGTCTGTCCGGTGGGTGTCGTTGGCGAAGTCCGAGGACTTCACCGACCTCCTGGGGTTTTCGACGTCAAAGAACGGCTCCGAGGAGCCGCGCCCCTCGGTCGACTTCGGAATCTCTCCCGTCGCCAGCGCAGGTCTTTGCAGGAGCCGTGCCAAGTCTCTACAACGATAGAACCCTGCCTTTCGCAATCCCTGGTGAGCAATACATTGCACACCTTGCTCCAGCGACCACCCGCCCGCATGGGGACAGGCTGGGGATGAGCCCGACCTGGATCAGCCTTTCACGCCATTTCTACTGCCATGTTGATCTGAGGATCAACTTGTGTAGCGTGCTTCTCATTCAGCATCGCCAGGGGGCACTTGCCCGGGTTCGCCAGCTTCGATACTGTACGTCCGTTCAGTTTGCTGGAGCCTCGGTCTCGTGGCCCGACCCGTCACCAATCCCCCGAATCGCTTCGGAGACCCGATCGTCGAGTGGGAAGGCCCGCCGCCGCGGGCCACTCTCGAGATCCTCGACGACGCCTCCCGCACCGTGCTCTCGCGCAACCAGAGCCCGGACGTCCCGTTCACCTGGTCGGTGAATCCCTACCGCGGCTGCACCCACGCCTGTGCCTACTGCTACGCGCGCACCTTCCACGAGTACCTCGGCTACGGCGCTGGGACCGACTTCGAGTCCCGGATCCTGGTCAAGCGCGACGCCCCCGAGCTCCTCGAAGCGGCCTTCCGGCGCTCGGCCTGGCGCGGCGAGCTGGTCGCCTTCTCGCGGGTCACCGACTGCTACCAGCCCCTCGAGCGCCGTTTCGCCCTCACCCGTACCTGCCTGCAGGTGTGTGCCAACTTCCACAACCCGGTGAGCGTCATCACCCGGTCCCCCTTGCTCGTCCGCGATCTCAACCTCCTGTCCACCCTGGACAGGTGGCCCAGGTGACGGTCACCTTCAGCCTGCCCATCCTCGACCGCCGCGAGTGCGCCGCCATCGAGCCGGGCGCTCCCGCCCCATCCCGGCGTCTGGAGGCGATGGCCGCCCTCTCGGAGGCCGGCATTCCGGTGGGGGTCAACGTGGCCCCGATGATCCCCGGCCTCACCGACCGCGCCATCCCGTCGATCCTGCAGGCCGCCCGCGAGGCCGGCGCCCGCTGGGCGGGCCTGCTGCACCTCCGGCTCCCCGGCGCCGTCGCCGCGGTCTTCGAGGAGCGCCTCCGCGCCGCCCTCCCCGACCGCGCCGACGCGATCCTCGCCCGCCAGCGCCGCGCCCACGGCGGCAACCTGAACGATCCGCGCCTCGGCACCCGCTCCCGCGGCACCGGTCCCGCAGCCGACGCCACCACCGCCCTGTTCCACCTCTGGCGCGAGCGCCTCGGCTACGAGGGCCACCCCGCGCCGCGACCCGGCACCTTCCGGCGACCGCCGTGCCCGGGACAGCTCTCCCTGTTCCCGTGAGCTCCGAGCGCGAGGTCGGGAATGGGATCGCGCCTACGCCTTGAAGTCGCTCGCCTCGAGCCCGTACTGCTTCATCTTCGTGTACAGCGTCCGCCGGCTGATCCCCGCCTCTCGCGCCGCCCGCTCGATGTGCCCGCCACACCGCTGCAGCGCCTTGTACAGGTAGGCCCGCTCCACCTGCGACACCGCGCGATCCGTGTTCTGCTTCAGGGGCGCCTCGTCCTCGATGTGGAACCCGCCCACGTCCGCCGGCTGCCGAGTCGGCCCCGTCATGTCCGTAGGCAGGTGCTCCCGCTCCAGCCGCTGCCCGTACTGGGTGATCACCCACCGCTCGCACATCGAGCGGAGCTGCCGGACATTGCCCGGCCAGTGGTACATCAGCACCGCCTCCATCGCCTCCGACGAGATCACCGGCGGCTCGAGGTGGTACTCCTCGCCGATCTCGTCCAGGAAGTGACGCATGAGCAGCGGGATGTCCTCGCGGCGCTCGCGAAGCGGCGGCAGCACGATCGGAAACACATTCAGCCGGTAGAACAGGTCGCGGCGGAACCGGTTCTCCTCGACCGCAGTCTCGAGGTCGACGTTGGTGGCCGCCACGATGCGCACATCGACGGTGATCGGGTCGCGACCGCCGACCCGCCGGAAGGTCATCTCCTCGAGCACCCGCAGCAGGTTGACCTGCACCGACAGCGTGGTCTCGCCGAGCTCGTCGAGGAACAGCGTGCCCCCGTCGGCCATCTCGAACAGGCCCTCGCGCCGCGCCATCGCGCCGGTGAAGGAGCCCTTCTCGTGCCCGAACAGCTCGCTCTCGAGCAGCGTCTCGGTGAAGGCGCCGCAGTTCACGCTGATGAACGGCTTGTCCTTGCGACGGCTGCGGTCGTGGATCGCGCGGCTGACCAGCTCCTTGCCGGTGCCCGTCTCGCCGCGGATCAGCACCGTCGCGTCGGTGTGCGCGACGGCGCGAACCTGGTCGAAGACCTTGAGCATCCGCGGGCTCTGGGACACCAGGTGCCGGAACCCGTAGCGGTCGTTCACGTGGGCGCGGGCCTTCTCGAGCTCCCGGGTCGTCCGCGCCTCGGTCAGCGCCCGCTCGACGACCTCGGGCAGGCGCTCGCGGTCGTCGGGCAGCGCCACGTAGTCGGCCGCGCCGTGACGGATCGCCTCGACCGCACCCTCGACGGTCGGCTGGTCGGTGAGCGCGACCACCGGGATGCCCGGCGCCTCCTGGCGGAACACGTCGATCACCCGGACGCCGGTGATGTCCGGCAGGTGCAGCCCGACGAGCACGAGCGACGGGTTCAGCTCCCGGAGGGCGACGATCCCCTCCTTGGCCGTGGCCGCGAGGAACACGTCGTGCTCGCTGCCCCGCAGCGAGGCCTTGAGCTGGTGGCGGGTGAACTCCCCGCGCACGCACACCAGGAAGGTCTCGCGCACCGCGAGGCTCGGGCCGCGCCGTTCCCCTGCTTCGTCCCGCATCGTCTCCCCGGCGACTTTGCGACGGTACATGTTCACACGTCCGGGCGCTCCGGTCCACGGGCATCGTGCGGAAGCCAGTCCTCGAGGAGGACCCGCCAGCCCCTCGCCGTGCGCCGGACGACCGTGAGCGACCCGTTGCGAACCCCGTGCTCCCGCCACCGGACCAGGGGCTCCCCCCGCAGGGCGCACGCCACGGAGGCGATCACCATCTGGTGTGTGACCACGGCGACCGCCTCCCCCGGACGGTGGCGGGCGGCGATCTCATCGAGCGCCGCGAGCGCGCGATCGCGACACGTCCCGAGCGACTCCCCACCCGGCACCGCGGCGTCCGTCGGATCGACCGCCCACGCGGCGAAGAAGTCCGGGAACCGGTCCACGCCCTCTCGGACCCGGAGCCCCTCGAGCGCGCCCTGGCTCAGCTCCGCGAGGTCGGGCACCGCCTCCACCTCCGCCCCGAGGTAGCGCGCGGTCTCGCTCGCGCGTGCCAGCGGACTCGCGTAGATGCGCACCAGGGAGCCGGGCAGCGCGTCCGCGAGGGTGCGCGCCTCGGCGTGCCCCACCTCGTCCAGCCCGATGTCGGTCCGCCCGAGGAACCGGCGCTCGGCGTTGTACCGGGTCCGACCGTGCCGCACGAGCAGCAGGTCCGGTCCGGGCGGTGTGCGGGCGTCGTCCCAGGGCCAGGGCATGCCCTGCGATGTCCGATCGACGACCCATCCGCAAGCGGACGGAACACGTTACGCCAATCGACGAATTGGGGGCCACCGCACGATGAGCACGCTCCTGGCTGGGATTCTCGTCGGTGCGGTCCACGCGATCACCGGCCCCGATCACATGGCGGCGGTGATCCCGCTGTCCTTGACCGACCGCCGCAGTGGTCTGTTCACCGGGCTGTCCTGGGGATCGGGCCACGGAATGGGCATCGCGCTCATCACGCTGCTCGCGGTGCTCCTCCGGGACATGCTGCACCTGCAGATCGTCGGCTCGTGGTCCGAGGTGTTGGTCGGCGTCGTGCTGATCGGGATGGGGCTGTGGATCGCCGCCCGGCGCGGGCGCCCCCCGAAGCTGCACGACTTCCGCCTCGACGGCCACACCCACACCCACACCCACCCGGGCGGCATCGTGCACACTCACGCCCACGGGCACCCACACGACCACGGGCCCGGGCGGCCCCTGGGCGCCGCCTTCGGGGTGGGTACGCTCCACGGCACCGCTGGCATGGGGCACATCGTCGGGGTGATCCCGGCGATGGGGATGGCCGCACCGAACGCCGTCGTCTACCTGGCGGCGTTCACCCTCGGTGCGGCCTTGATGATGGGCGGCGTGGGTGCCACCGCGGGCACGCTGTCCGCGCGCGCCACGCCGAGGTGGCGACGCGGGCTCGCGCTGGCCGCCGGGAGCGCGGCGGTGCTGGTCGGCGTGATCTGGCTGGTGACCGCGATCCCGGCTTTGACCTGAAGCATCGGTCATCGTCGGGATGGACCACCCTACGACCTCCGGTGTAGAGTTCGGAACAGGGGATATCTGGTGAGCCTGGGTGGCGGCGGTCTGCCGAGAAGGAGTGCTGCAACTACGAACTCGCGCGTACGCGGGTTCGATTCCACCCGGGATGAGACCATGGCCAAGCAGATGAGTTGGCTCGAGCGCGAGATCGACCTCGGACGGATCACGCGACGCGAGTTCGTGTCCTACTGCAGCTTCGTGGCGGGCCTGTTCGCCCTGCCCGCGTCGATGGGCAGCCGCATCGCGGAGGCGGCCGAGAACGCCGAGAGGCCCATCGTGATGTGGATGGAGTTCCAGGACTGCGCGGGGAACAGCGAGTCCCTGCTGCGGGGCAGCCGTCCGACGGCGGCGGAGCTGATCCTCGACCACATCAGCCTCGAGTACCACGAGACGATCATGGCGGCGGCCGGCCACCAGGCCGAGGAGCACCGCCAGGACGTCCTGAAGAAGCACAAGGGCGAGTTCATCGCGATCGTCGAAGGCTCGATCCCGGCGGCCGATGGCGGCGTCTACTGCTGCGTCGGTGGACAGTCCGCGATGGACCTCGTCGAGGAGACCTGCCGCGCGGCGGCGGCCACCATCGCGGTCGGCACCTGCGCCACCTTCGGCGGCCTCCCGGCCGCGGCGCCGAACCCGACGGGCGCGCTCTCCGTCGCGGACGCGGTGCCGGGGCTGAAGAACCTGATCAACGTGCCGGCCTGCCCCGCGAACGTCGAGAACCTGACGGCGCTCATCCTCTACTACCTGACCTTCAACCGGTTCCCGCCGCTCGACCGGCTGCAGCGGCCGCTCTTCGCCTATGGCAAGGCGATCCATGACAACTGCGAGCGCCGCGCCCACTTCGACAACGGCCTGTACGCCGAGCAGTGGGGCGACGACGCGCACCGCCACGGCGCCTGCCTGTACAAGCTCGGCTGCAAGGGCCCGGTGACCTCCCAGAACTGTCCCGTCGTCCGCTGGAACGAGGGGACGAACTGGCCGATCGGCTGCGGCCACCCCTGCATCGGCTGCGCCGAGCCGGACTTCTGGGACAAGATGACTCCCTTCTACGCCCACCTGCCGACTATCCCCGGCGCCGGTGTGGGCACGCCCCTCGACACCGTCGGAGCCGTCGCCGTTGGCGCAACGGCCGCGGCCTTCGTCGCCCATGGCGTGATCAAGGCCGTCCGCGACCGCGCCGTCCCCGACAACGACTCCACCTCGAACTGATCCCGGAGGTCTGCCGTGAGCACCCATGTCGTCGTCGATCCCGTCACCCGCATCGAGGGCCACCTGCGCATCGAGGCGGAGGTGGACGAGGGAAAGGTCTCCAACGCCTGGTCTTCGTCCACCATGTTCCGAGGGATCGAGCTGATCCTGCGCGGTCGTGACCCGCGCGATGCCTGGGCCTTCACCCAGCGGATCTGCGGTGTGTGCACGACCGTGCACGCCATCGCGTCCGTCCGGGCCGTCGAGAACGCCATCGGGGCCAAGCCGCCGCCCAA
>Ga0114931_10005321_pt1 | contig 15897 bp, 16 predicted proteins | sample 2SBtaG_FD_89579 | JGI IMG/M metagenome (GOLD analysis project Ga0114931, IMG submission 89579) | Deep subsurface microbial communities from Kolumbo volcano to uncover new lineages of life (NeLLi) - 2SBTROV14_V59a metaG | ecosystem: Environmental > Aquatic > Marine > Volcanic | place: Kolumbo...
CAGCTTAGCAATCTGATCCTTAATCCCGAACGGGATAAACAAGCCCAGCCTGGAGCCCTTGTAACACCATTTTCTACCACGAGCCCGTCCGAATGCGCCCCTTACCATGCAGCCGATGACTCGCTCGTTTGCGTCTCGCATCGGGAAAGACCATCCACCCTTGGGAGTCTTGCCACAACCCAGCAAAACCAAAGATTTGATGCTAACACCAAGTTCGTCTGAAAGCTGACTGAGAGAATCAATTTCAACGAAATACGATTCCAGAACCTTCTTCCAGTCGATATTTGATTGTTGGCCGGATGGCAATTGTTTGTCGGGAATAAGGGGCAGCTTGCGATAAACAGATGAACCAGAGAGCAGGTGTAGCGATGCACCAGAAGGCAGATGTCTTACGCATCCGTCACTGATTCTGTTGCAAATTACAGCCTTCTGATCGACAGAGATCATGCACCAGTCTGGTTTCCCGCAAATCGGGCATTTTCTGTTGATGGCTTTGACGTTGACCCAATTCTTGTCAGCCATGTCAGACTCCGACCTTACGCCAGCCGTTTTGTGCGATAGCGCTTAGTATCTCATGCGCTCGTCCGAAATTGATTTGACTAGGATCATATCCAAACTTGCGAAGCACATTAGCCTGTGCACGGCTGCATGGTCCCTCATTTCGGCTTCTGTTGCATTTCGCCAGTATTGCACTTGCTTGTTTTTTCCCAAGACCGGCGGGAATTTTGACGTTGAATCTCATTAACGCCTGAATCTGTTTATCGGTTGCAGGGCTGTCCGCAACAGTGCGAGATGATCGGGCTGGTGTTCCGTTGAAATAATTGAACGGGTCAACCGTGCGAACCGTGTATCTTGATTTGGCCTTTATCTGTCGGCGCCTGTGTGCTTCCGCTTTCTCGCGTCTTTCTATCTCGCGCTTCAAACGCAGTCTTTCTGCCGCTTCAAGACGTTTTTGAATATCTATTGCCTCACCATCTTCTCTAGACTGTTGAGTCGCCAACTCACGGGTTTCATCCGGATACTTACCGCCAAGGATGTCGGCTGCGCAAACAAGCTTATGCCGCCCGAAGTTGCCCACAAAATCCAGAACCAACAGGTCTTTCTTCGCGCTTTCCTGAATCGCAGCCATGCGGCCATCGGCGTCGGAAGGAACATCGACAATTCCATCTAATGGCCGTGTACCTCTGCCAAGCATCTGGGCGTATAAAGACCTGCTCTTGGTAGGACGACCCATGACAACACATTCAATTCCGGGCACGTCAAAACCCTCGGTTGCGATTCCTACGTTCACCATGTATTGCAATTCTCCAGCCCTATACCGTCGCATAAGCTCTGCGCGATCTTCATCCGGAGTTTTTCCATGAATCACAAACGCTGAGCCTGGGGTGTGCCGGTTAAGGATTTCCGCGGTCCTGTTCGCATGTGCGACCGAAGCAGCAAATATCAACGTCCGACGATCGCCGCAAACTTGAATGACGCTAGACGCCATACCATGAAGCGGCCTTTCATACGTCAATTCTCTGGCCAAATCTCCACCATTCAGATCGCCAGCGGTGGTTCTGATTTGAGAGAAATCAAGGCCGGTCACTATCACATGCTGCTGGGTGATCGGGACCAACCAGCCGGCATTGATGCCATCCTCGATGTCCATCGTGTAGGGGACCGCACCAAACACCTGACCCAATGCAGCCTGGTCGGCGCGATCGGGTGTCGCAGTTCCGCCTAGAATACAAATGTCTGGATTGCGCGAGTAATACTCAACCATTGACTTCCACGACTTGGCAGGCGCGTGATGGGCCTCATCGACGATCAACAAACCAAACTCGCGTGGATCGAAACGCATCATCCTCTTGGCGCCACGTCGCCCTGAAATTTGTGTCTGAACGCTCGTGACAACAATTGGACACTTCCGGAATAGATGACTTTCCTGCGCCCAAAGCTCGCCACGCTCAACTTCCGGAGAAATTGAACAAACACGACGAAACTTGTCAGCCGCCTGGTCAAGCAATTCGCGTCGATGTGCTGCAAACATACACCGCCCGTGTTTCGCGCGGCGCTTGGTGACCTCGGCCATGATTATCGTTTTGCCCAACCCTGTGGCCAAAACCATGAGCGCCGCATTGGTTCCACCATGAAATGCGGCTTCAATTGCATCGCAAGCTTCAAGCTGATAATCGCGCAGCTTCAATCGTCTGACTCCATAGTTCGGCGCGTTGGAAGTCCTCGTCTTATCGCTGTCGGTCTCCAATAGCCTTCGTAATAATTCAGCACAGCCTCACGCAAGGATTGTGGAGAAGCATCCCATAAGCCCTTGTTGATCCAGCCATTTTTCAGGCAGGTACGGCAGTCTCCTTGGTCATGACAGTAGGGGCATGGAGCATATGGAACGGCAAAACAGATATGAGTGATTATGTTCTGGAGATCAACGACGATCTGTTGCTTATCGATGTGTGACCCGATGTCCAACTCAACTACTTCTTCTAACGCAAACTGAAGCTCTTTTGCCAACACAAGGAGCGCCTTAAATCGCACGGTTCCTTCATTTAGTGCGGCAGCTATCTTGGGGTCTAGCTCATGTCCAACAGGCTTTGTTTTTTGGGTGTCCTTCGGGTCGGTTTTCTCCAGCATGCTTTTGACGATGTTCCTGGCAGTCTGTTCAGAAACTTGCGCCGACCCTCCTCGCGTATCGGCGTTTTTCACCATGCTACGCCACGCCACCTGCCGTTCCTGAGCGGTAGGCAAACGCTTCAACTGTTCTGCGACCCTGACAGAGGGGATCACATCAACAGGAGAGCCCAAATCCTCTATCACTTTGTGTCGATTTACAAGCCTGCGAGCGTATCGACCGTTGAAGTGAAACTCCTCTTCGCAGCACTTGTCGAACGAATTATAGCCGAGCGGTTCCCACCCACGACGACTCCAAAAAGAGTGCATTTCGGAAGCACAAGACATCAGATGCCTCTTTATCTTGGCGACCGATTCCAAAGCCTCTCCACGGTTCATCGGCTTTGGAGAATCTGAAAAGCTAAGCCTTTGGCCCGGCTGTGTTGGCAACGATTTCATCTTAGGGCACACTATGTGTCAAAAATTTGTTTTCACGTCATGGTATAAGGATCATACCCACGATACTCCATCTACGATCTTTTCAGATTACACATGAATTTTGAGGGCTCGAACATCTTTGACCATTTTTTATCGCCAACCTGGATGATTAGATTTACTCCGACCGGCCCTATTACGTCGTATAGAATCTCACAGCGCACATGCTTCGCCTCTACCCCAAATAGATTGGCAATAAAATCATTCATGTCTTGAGAGTGACAAATAAGCACGACGGCCTCCTACTTTACGGACACAACCTCACCATCCTCGATGACCACACCAACATCTTCTCCGTCAGTAACACGCTCAATCCATAACTGAAGTCCAGAAGATTCTGCGGCCTGGCTCAAAACCCGCAACGATTCGCTGTCCAGCAATGCACCTTCACGAATCAACGCCACATTACAACGCTGCCATCAGGCGCGATCCGCACCGCCTTGAGGCACTTGTAATTCTCAACCTTGAGTTCGACGATCTTCATTGCGGCGCTCCTTGCTTTGCTCTAAGAACTGTTGTGCGGCCTTAATTATATCCAGCTGATTGAACGATTCTGCGAAGGATGTTCTCCAAACATGGTCATTTATCAACTTCCCACGCTCATCGCGTTCCGGCATGATGACCAACAAAAACATTCCCTTCTTCGGCCCAATGCCGTCCGCAGCACTGTCAACCAATATGCCTACGCGCCCGACGTCCACACCGAACAGGCGTGCAATCTCAGAATACAGTTCATGACCTTCGAATCTCATGTTTCCTCCATTCCCGCGTCCCGGAGTCGAACCGGGTATTCGTCCTTAGCCTTGGATCACTTTTGCAAACTGGATTTTTCGGCGGACGATTCTTTCTTCCAATCCAGGCCGGCACATTGGGCCAGTCAGCTACCCTCATATCCAGCGGGTCACCGTGCCCGCCCACGCGGAATCTCGTTACCAACAAATATCCAAGAATACATACTCATCAGATTCCTCAGCCCCATTCTTCAAGAGCCATTGGCGTAGATACTCATCATTTGGATCATTATATTTTGTATCTACTCGGAATTCTCGAAATGAGTCGTTAGGTTGTTCAAGACAGGCCGTCTCCCAGGCTCTTTGGTCGATACTTCTCACTAAGTTTTGAAATACTTTTCGTGTTACAATAAACGTCTCTCGATTTGGCCCAATGAAATGTGGCATCGATTCCCTTAGCTTAATGCCGATTTTATTTCCACATCTTCGCCAACGCGGAACCTTCTTCCCGACGCCGGGAAAATGGTTTCAAATTCAACTTTCATTCGTCGTCGGCTCGGTTTGTTCAATCACAAAGTCTCTAAACACAACTGATTCTGGCAACGAATACACACCCAAAGCCCACTTGGGAATATCGTGGCAATCTTCGTCACACATCAACTCAGACCAATCTGCTCGCCTCTCTTGTGGGATTACATACCAGTCGCCACTCTCGTCTTGCACAAGAACAAAACCGTTCGCCCGTGTTGATTGTTTGTTTTTCATTGTCAGATCCCAATAATCGCGGGCCTTCCACCCGCCCGGCAGCTATTGACCGTCGCTGCTAAACGGTCCGACGTTACGCCCTGATGATCTCGATGATTGAGATCATCCGACCAGACTTCCCAACCAGCCCACAAGGGCAGGAATCTGGTCGATGAACGAAATTAGAACAGCCATGACATACTCCTTTCTGCAATCACGCTACATTCTGCGACCATAACGGCGAACTACGCGTTCAGCGCTAAAATCGCAATGTCGCTCGCGTAGATTGACCCGCGTATCCTGAAACGCGTCAATGATGACCTCGAACAACGCGCTCTCAGCCTGTTCCTTTGTCTCAACGTCAGGGAAATACGCATCAACTTCTATGGTCTGTCGAACGTTGAATCCGCCAAAAGAGCGTTCGTCGCTCATAACACACGACCAATCTCGACAAAAAAGGAGCGGGGCGAACGGTTGGCCCGCAATCCAACCGCCCACCCCGGTGCCGTGCGAGCAACACGACACCCATGCACGCTTGCTTGGGCAGAAAGGATACACCTTACGCCCAAACAAGAGGCGAAGAACAAGGCATTCTTAGATTGGAGAATCATTTTGATCCTCGTATTGCGGCTGTTCGTCACTCGCGCCGCCATTCATCATCTGATTTGCAACATCATCCAGCGGATCATCGGAAGCCGTGTGTCGTTGCCCCGAATTAGCCTCAACCGGATCGCCAGCCGGCGGCATGAAGTCGTCATCAACCGCAGCAAGAACAGGATTCGTATCGAGAAACTTGCTGATTCGATTCAACACCTTGCCGCGCGCCATTTCTCCATACCACTTGTTCCAGGCGTCCCCCTCTGATGAAGCAGAACACGCCCGCACCCGTTCAATGTCATCCTTGCTCATAACTTCGATGATGCGATCACCCGAAGTTTTCACGGCCACCGCATAAACTCCGCATATCTCTCCTCGGGGCTTTCTGATGTCCCAAGTATGTTCTACCTTCGGGTCGGTTCCTTGCTGTTGACGAAACTCGTCATTCTCATGCACCACCTGCGCATGACAGCTACGCACCATTCCGCTGCGGCGGATCATTTCCAGTCTACCCTTGTATCCGATAATCAATTTGCAAACGCCTTTGTACGGCACCAAAAACGCATGCCCGATCGGACCAGACAGCATGAGGCCAAGCGATGCGCAGTCTGCAACAGCCTTTAGCACGCTTCCTTCGCTGCATTGAAGAAGTTTGCGATTCTCCGCTACCGTAGTCCGAACAAAATACTTGAATCGTTCCATGTTCGTTCCGGGCGGCATCATCGCCGCAAGCTTTGTCATCCTCTTTTCATCGTTGAGAATCGCTTCCAAGTTCGCCATGTCCTTAATCATGCTCATGATTTCAGCCTTTGCAATCTGCGATAGGTGGATGCCTTTACTTCGTACGCACCCCTGTAGATGGTCTTATAACTGACGCGGCGCCCCGCTGGCGTAACGCCGTACGTGTTGTCTCCGATTAACTGACCGATCCTGCCCTTGACATATGCAATAATAGCCTTGACATCTTTTTCTCGACCAAGAGCATCTTCCCACGTTGCCAGAAGGTCATCAGCCAGTTCGCCAAGATCAACGGTCATCCCGTTGTCCTCTGGATGCAATGCACGATGAGCATTGATGCTGGCTTCGGCATTTTCCGGGCTGATTTCCGGCTCTATACCGCTTTCAACAAGACCCCAAAACCTTTTCGTTGCATCTATGGCGGCGTCGATAAATTTCTCGTTGCGTTCGATTTCAAAAAAGACTGGCGGGTCGCCTGCGATCTCAGCCGCAAGAACGGCTGCCGATGAATCGGTGCAAAGCATCTCTTGGTTGCATTGCATCAGAACATAGATCGGCGGGCCATCATGCCAGTAAACGGATGCGCGACTGCCAACGCATTTGACCTGCATTAGCGTGCCGTCAGAAAGGAAAAAGTCTGGGGTTGCATGCAGCCAAGGATACCTGTCGTCGCGATAAATCGTGAATGGGTTGCCGAGTTCTAGAGAAACACCGTCCAAATGTTCACGCACGATGAACTTTGCGACAGCCGTTTCCTTGTCCAGACCCCAACGGGCCTGTTCACTCGATCCATCAACATCGGCACCCACCTTCGACGCAAACACGCCGAGCGGGCTATGCCAAGGGTTGTGACCCAAAACAGCGGCAAGATCGGAAGCGCCGATGCTCTTGCGCCTTTCAGCCAACCACTCATCTCTATTGCGGAAGGAAAGCTTCTGGATTGCCACGGTCTTGCCTTTCGGATTCGCCGCGTTGATGTCGAGCATTGCTCTATATGTAGCTATACGACGCCGCGCCGTGTGTGTCAAACGAAAAAGCAAATTTATTTTTTGATGAATCGAATAGCCTTGTCGGGCAAGCCATCGGGGACAGGCCGTGTCGGCCTGAACGGCCTGAATACCGCTCCAGGAAGCGGAATATCCCGTGCACGCGATGATCTTCGCAGGTCGTTTCTGCTTACGCCCAACTTCAACAACGACCGCATCGCGCGTCGCACACCCTGCTCATCCTTGTCGGCCAACGACGCGAATAGTTCGTTGTACCAGATTCGCCGGATAACTGACTTCCGACGCGCGTATTCAGCCTGAATTACATCGTCAGCGCCGTCGAGCCCCTCCTTGCGAATAGCTCGTTCCGTGACGTTTATCATGTCTGAGCGCAAATCCTTAATCGCCTCATCAACGTTTGGATTACGCATGCTGCCGCTGAATCCGAAAAATTCCGGCACAATCAGAGGCAGTCCAGCAGCACCCATACCCTGGTAAATCTCAATCGTGTTTTGGATACTGATGGGCGTCAATAGCCCTTCAAGTGCACGCCCAAATGTCAACTTCCTTCCATCGAAGGTTCGCCCCTCGCTCATCTCGATCGCAAGATTGAAGGCAGGAGATGCTTTAGCCCGGAAAAACTGTTTCAGTTCCTCGGTGATAGCAGTTGCATGTTCCTTATTGCTTCTAAACTCGACACGCTTGCCGGTGATGATTCGCGCATAGAGCCTGAAAGCGTTGCCGAACCCGCCCCCCAAATCCATCGTGAACCCTCGCCACCTGAGTTTGTAGAAATCGGGAGCAAGCGGGTTCATTCCAAAAGTGACGGCAAGACCCAGTGCGCCCGCTGCGGCAGCCAAAGCGCTTCCGATTGCCATAATGCCGATCGTCAACCCAAATAATGATCGAACCCCTAGTTCAAACTGCACACGACCACCCGGCCTACCAGCAAGAGTTAGGATTGTGCCGCGGGCAGTCATTTCCATCGCCCGAAATCCAAACACGAGTCGAGATGCAATAAACCTGGTGGTGAAGAAAATTAAATTCCACCATTTAGCATTCTCAAAAAATTTCAGGTTGTCCCTTCCGTATGCCGAATTGATGAATGTACCAAAACGCTTGAAAACTTTGAAATCCTTTTCAAAATCAAGGCCAGCATCCAGCAATTGCTGTGCCCACTTGTAAAACGTGAAAAACCTGAAAAAGTTTCCGGCTACGGTGAACCCCTGTTCCGCTCTTGATACTATCTGGCCCACGCCCTTGGGTATCAGTATCGCAGCCTTCAGCGGTGTACTTTCTGCCTGCGCTTTCGCCAACTTTCTAAAAAACTGCGATTCAAATTCCTCTGTCGCAAGATTTATTCCGCCGCCAATCTCTCCAAAAAATACCCCTGACTCCTTTGCCTTATCGAAAAGCGGGTGCTGCGTGATTGTGTTTTGCTGTTCGCGAGAGCCCTGTTCGGTGTTGATGATGGCCTTCAGCGATTGCCCTACAGTTCCGACAACATCGGCAGGATTGGCAATGAATGGCGCCAGTATAGCCTGGTTGCCAATGAAACTGTCATCGAAAGTGGCGTTGAGCGCCTTAAATCCGTTCACGATTCCAAAGAACAAGTCCTCCAAAAGCTGATTTGAATCAATCAATTCAAAGATGGCGGCCTCGAATTTGGGGCCAAAGATCATACCCATTAGTCGTATCTGCCGAGGCTGGGGTATGACTCCGAATTCGACAAGCGCAGCAAGCGCCTGGCTTATGTTCAGCCGATCGAATTCCCTGAGAACCTGATGGGTAGATATATGATCTAAAAGACGCATATATGCGTCGTTACCGATCCGAGGCAAAAGCGGCTCAAGGGAACCCTTGGGCTGTTCATCGCGAAGAACCGCCAGAGAATCAATGAGAGTCTGTTTGCCCTTTGGCTTAGATTGAATCCGGGAAAGAATTGATTTTTGTTTCTTTTTGAGCAGCCTACGTTCTGCCTCAACGTTATCCCTTATGACCTTGGATGCCGCCAGAGAAGTTGCCAAGGATTCAATATCCTCTGGACGCGCCGGGTCGTTAGTCAGGTTTACAAGGTCAGGCTCGTTGAACGTAATTCTCTTGCGGAGAAACCGAATCGTGTCGCGCAACAAAGACTTGAACTCCGCCCTGGGTATAGGCTGAGAAGTGTCGCGAATGTTTGCTTCCTCAAGGTCTCTCTCGATTGCCCGCGCTTCGGCGTCGATCTTGCTGAGATCGCCATCGGCGGCCTCTACAATCTGTTCAGTGCGCTTTTTGATCTCGTCTCTTGTTTCCGGGGAGATTCTTGCCAGCTTTATGCCTAGCTGTCTTAATGCAGACGCAATTGCACGTTTTAGACTAAAGCCGCCCGCAACGATTTTGATTGCTGCCAGTTTCGATGCGGCCACAATGAGCCTGATGCTTGGTATGGGGAACGGGCCTGAAAATAGCGTGGACCCGTCAATTCCGGATCGTCTTATCTGTCTCTTGAATTCCTCGGTCGCGCGAGTCTCGGCATCCTTGACTCGCTCGTCGATGCTTCGAGTGACGGACTCGGGAACGCCTTCGAGCGGCGGCTGTAATGCCCGCGACTGTTCGGACGATTGAACCTTTGGTTCTGGCTGTTGTGGTTTCTCTGGTTGATTTATGTTCTGGCCTTCAACTTCGACGGATGGTGCATTTTGCTGCTCTTGCTGACCAGTCTCTTGCTTTGCTGGCGATAGAGCACCAGTCTCATCCTTAACTGCTTCAGCCGCCGCCTGTTCTCGCGTAAGATCGCCACCCTCGGCTGCATCTTTCAGCAACAGGTTAAGAGCCCTCTTTGCTGGTACAATCAAATCCTCTTTGTCGATGAACGGGTCCTCGATATTGCCGCGCAATTCGCGCATCACGAATTCTGCATCGAGATTCGGTTTGTTTTCGTCCAAGCTTTTTATTGCTTCACGTACCCGACGAACACGGCCAGCATCACTGAATATACTGAACAGTGCCGATTCCTGTTTGGTCGGGTCTTGCACATCACGCGTATCACCACGCTTGCGCCTGAACGCAGTTTCTCGTAACAGAATTCCTCGAAGTTGTGGACTCGCACGGGAAATCTCGCCGCGGATTTTCCCGATTAAGCGACGCTTCTGGTTGACGACCGCCATGTTGGAGGGTGAATCATTCGCCCCTGAGATGATTGACTCTAAAGCCTTGCGAGTACGTTCAGACTTGGTATCACGCAATTCGCTCCTGGCTTCCTGCTGAATCAGCTCTCGAACGCCGAGCGGGAAGTCCGACATCCTCAAAAAAGGCAGATGCTCCGGCGAAAGATCGTCAAACGGAATGACTTGTGCCTCTGCGGCCAGCCTGGCGTTTTCCATACGAGTCTCTATAGACTCAATTCGCGCCTCAATTTTTGCAGCATCCTTAACAGCACTTGACTGTTTTTTGATGAGACGGACCATTTCTGTATCCATCTCTTGGAGGCCAGCAGGAATCTTTCGTTTACGGTTTGAAACTTCCCGATCAATCTCAGCAAGTTTGGCCTTTGCGGAACTAAGCCTTTTTTCAAGCGACGCCAACTGTTTTTCAGCCTTCTTGCGCTTTTGATCCAGCATAAATCGCTCTGAAGGGCTCATCCTGGATTCAACTGGTGCAACATCTTCAGATTTGGGCTCCGCAGATGGTGCGATTTCACCCTCATTAGGGCTACCTGCTCCAGACTCAGTCGAACTAACTGGCTGTAAATTTTTGATAAAAAATCTGGCGCGATCTTTTTCAAAAAAACTTCGAAGCTCTTCAGGAATCTCAACCTCCACAGAATCACCACTGACATCAAGAACACGCATTGGAACACGGTCTCGTTCGGGAAGTCCGATCTCCTCGACAAAGGTTCCGGGACGAATTGCTGTCGTCGCATCACCGATCAGCTCTGCCTCAGTCTTTCCAAACACACCCGATAGAACACGGTCAACCGCTTGTTGTTCGATATCACTACCAAGTTCGACGCTTGGACCCTCCTTTGTAGACATCTTGGTCATCGCATTTTCAGCGAATCGGCGCACCATAGCCGCAACTGATCGAAAGTCCTTTCCTGCTAACTTCTGGCGATTATCCAAAAAACGGCCGGCAATAATGTCTACTGGGGTATCGGTGATTCGCCGCATGCGAGACGAGGACAATCCAGTCTCCGCTTGAGACTCAGGGGTCGATTCTGGCGCGACTTGTCTGGCTGGAGGCTCAGACACCTCCGCAGCCCCTTGTGTCGGCTCAGGCAGCGTCTCTGCTTGTTGAGCAGCCTGTGGCGCGGGCAGACCGAACCCGGCGACGGGCCAAGGCCCTGCTGTTCTGCTATTCTTCGGCTACGCGATTGGAGTGCATTCAGCCCGGCAGACGTAACACCCTGGGCGGCTGGTGTAACCGCAAATGCTGCTCCCATCTCGAGATGCTGCTTGGCAGTAGGAAACTGATCGTTGAAATCTGCGATTCCAAGGGCATTTGCACCCTGCTTGAGAAGAACGGCCAAATCTTCCTCGCCAACTTCCTCAAACGTGCCCGAGAAGCCGGTCGCACGAACAGCCTTTTGGATCAACGGGTTTTTGATAAGGTCGCGCGCCTTGATGACCAAATCCGGAGCATTTATACCAATCCGCTTAGCTGCCGAAGATGCAACCCTACCTGCGCCACGCCTGACCGGCGCAAGAAATAATCCGAAAACGCGCGTGCCCGTTAGTTCGGTTCCTACCTCTATGTATTGATCGACAAACGCATTTCCGAGCGCTCGGCCCACTGATGCTCGGTCCATCGGTTTATCAAAGATGATGAACCTAAATCCATCCGCTTCGTTCGCTAACTGAAAGTTTGGAATCAACTGACGTAGAGTGTTGGACGCAATAGTACCAGCGAAAAACGGCTGACGGACCGCAGTTTCTACAGCCATTCCTGCTGTTCTGCCTGCTATACGAGCAAGTGTGGGCAAGCGCCCAGAGGCTATTTTCTGAATCAGCCGTCTCGCCTTGCGTCGTATCGCAATCTCTGTCGTCTCATTCAGCCCCTTCGATAGAGCCTTTGTTCCAACACCGGCGATTGCAAAATCCAGCATGAACGGTATGGATTCCGTAACAATCATCCCGATCGTTCCACCGGTCGTTCTGCCAATTGCAGATTGCGCCAAATCCTTTTGGAATTGCGCAACCGTAGCCATGTCTGACTGATCGCCCTTGCCCGCTTCTATTCTGCTTGATGATGTGAGTATGTCAGCTAGCCTTGCTGCCGTAAGGAATCCGCCAACAATCGGAAGCCGCTCTGCAACGCCTCTACCGGTGAAAACCTCTCGCCCCAGATATTCAGAAAAGGTTCTAGCCTCAGGAAACGGCTCCGGCGGAAGTCCGCGTTTCTGGAGTTCTGCGCCGAACAACGTATCAAGCGCGCTACCGCCAAGTTCTCGACCACGCATCTCACGAAACTTGCCCTTCGACTCACGGCCACGTTCTCTTATGCCAGCAAAGCCAGGCATCGAAGCTACAGCCAGAATCGCGTCATTAAAGAGCATGTCTCGTTGTTCAGGAGATAGAACCGGTCGTGTATCCGGCCTTTGAGGAATCTCAGACAACAATCTCGGCTTGGTCCCGCCCGGAGGGGGCGGAGGAAACATGTCCTCAACGGGAATAGGCCTCGGCGGAAGCTGTGATGCCATTACGCCGCCGTTGGCAACCGCCTGTGCACCAAAGAAATCAGATGTCTCGATGGGTTGAAATCCGGTTGGCACATCACCCGGCGGTGGGCCAAGCGACTGCGCCTGGATGTCGTCCAGTGGACTAAATCCTTTGGGCGGCGGCGGAAGCTGGATCGTTGCCTCTTCGTCGCTCGACAACGAAAACAGGCCGCTCTTCTTGCTCATTTTTTCTTCTTACGCGTCTGCTCGAACAAAAACTTGAACTCTTTGGTCTTGGGATCTCGACAGATGATGTTGCCCGCGCGGTCTATCCTAAAGTCCGTAAGACCCTCGAACGATGCTTTTGATTTTGGGCTCAGAGAAAAAGAACTTGTCTTGCCATTGTTTCCTGGCGATATTCCGCTCGTTGAACCCTGAGCAGGTTTATTGAAAAGATCAGGGTTTTGTTGCTTCAGAGACGGCGTTGCCTCAAACCGAGACGGATCACCTACGCCCGGAAAAGCGAACGGACTCGTTTTGGTCCTCTTGGGTATGTTGAACGGCATCGAACCAGCCATTTGCGGGGCCGAAGATTGGTTGTTGAATCCAAACGGGTCATTCGGGTCCGTTGAACCAGAATCCTCAGCAGTTCCTTTAACTATGGCTCCTATTGCAGCGCCAAGAGTCTCACTAACTCCTGGATCGTTTTGTATGAGTAGGGCAAGTTTTTCCGACAATTTTTGTGCAGCCTCAGGGCTCATGTTGTTCTCTGCCTTGCCCATTGCCGTTAGAAACTTGTTTACTGCGTCCAAGGTTTTCCCCACTGAGTCTCTTGGATTTTCTCTTCGCCCCGCATTTTGGATCAGCGTCCTCTGAAGTGCGGCCAAGTTGTTTTTTTGGTCACGATTAAGTGCCAACTGGCTACGATGAAAATCTCCGAGATACTTCTGATAAAGCTCTATGTATTGATTGCGTAGCCGAATCGGAATGTCTTGGCGAGGGTCTATATTTGCAGCACCTAGAAACTCGAACAAACTAAGCGGACGATCCGTTGGCAAACTTGAAATCACACCCTTGCCAGCATCGCTACCAGATGATCTCTTTTTAATGCGCGCAGCGCGTTGCTCAGGAGTTTCCAGTGCCGCGACGTTTCGTAGTGGATCTGGCATTATGGCCCCACCAATCTAAAGTTGCTCACATCATTTAGGCTCTGACCAAACACTGATCTAGATTGAGGAGTCGGGCCAGAACCAGAACCTCCAGAAGGCGCAAATCCTTGAAAGTTTCCTTTGTTGATAAATTCCATAAAATTACCCAACTGGCTTAATCCGCCCCCAGATGCTGCATTCGCCACGCCTAACCCCGCGCCTTGTATGGCAGAAAATCCTGCTCCCGGCGCGCCAATTGCGCCACCGATTCCGCCGGCAGCTAGAGATATGCCAGTTTGAAGATTCGATTGCTGCATTGACCTGCGTGCAGCCGTCGCCGCCTGACTCTTTGCCTGCTCTTCGGCCAACTTTCGCGTGATCGCGTTGTCAATCAGTTGACGACGCTGAGAAAATAGCGATGTCGCCAATCCGCGATTCTGTCTTGCAGTCGCAAACAGGTTTTGGCCCAGATTTAAGAATCCCGGAGAAGCCATGATTAACCGCCGAAAAAGTTTCCGCCTATGAATCCAGTTTCAGCCCTAATACCAAGAACGCCAAGCCCCTGCAAAAATCCTGAAACGATGTTATCAATCGTTTGTCCAATGCTGGGATTTGTCTCAGCCTCAAGAGCGTTAGACGCATTCAATGCCTCTTGAACTGCCCCGAGCACAAGCCCGGCGTCACCAAAATCAATCGGAGAAAACGTGTTACCAGCACGAAGGGCAGCAAGCGATTGATCGAAGTTCGCAAGAATAGAAGTCGCCTGTATCCTGCGAGCCTCTGCATCCGATCTAGCAAAAGTCGACGCCCTTGCAAACTGAGCCTGAAATTGTGCGTTAAACTGCTGCTGGAATTGAAATGCCTCGTTTCTGGCGCCAATCTGCGCCTCAAGCGCACGCTGTCGGTTCTGTTCTGCAAGCTGTGTAGCAAACGCTCCGCCAGCCGTTCCAGACACTGAGGTATTGGTGGCTGCCTGAATGTTTTGCGTTGCAAACGTTCGCGCTATTAAGCGGTCCATCTCTTGTAGCCTGGCCGCCACAACCTCATCAGGAAGAGCCTGCACATCACCTGACGCGAACGACTCAAGACGTTGCAAAAGCTCGTTGCTGCTGGGATCAAGCGTGTCGCCAAGGTTGTCCTGGATGTCTCCGCGTACGCGCTCAAGCTCGGTTACAAGGTCTTGACGAGACTGCTCACCTTCCTGTTGTGCACGAATCTCCTCAAATGTATTGCCGATCGCACCAAAGACCTGCTCGGCACCGTTTGCATCGCCGGACGCTTCAAGTTGTTGCCCCTGCATGAATTGTGCGGCAAGCGACACAAGTCGGTTGGGGTCCAGCCCGATAACCTGCGGACCGAACCGCTCAATGAATGCCATGTAAGAATCTTGATCACCGTTGAATGCCCTATCAACGGCAAAGTTTATGTCATCAACCGAAACGCCGCCAATTGCGTCTGCAAGGCTGGGGAGCTGATTTTTCAATTCGTCCCGCCGCATCAACCCCCTCTGAATCTGAATCCTTTCTTGTGCGCTCGTTTCTGGATCGTTAAGACGATCTTGGAGTGCCTGCGCATCTGGATCGGACGAATCAACAACAAACCCGCCCGGGGGAGGCTGCGCAGGAATGACTGTAATAGGCCCAAACGAAAAATCTTCTGGTTTGGGAGGATTGAAGAAACGATCAATTCCCTGACCGACATCTTCAACAGCCTGACCAATGCCCTGCTTGATGTTGTCGATGCCCTGCCCAATGCGTGAAACAATATCCCCGCCCGGCTGAGCCTTAGCCTGTTGCTCCTTGACCGCAGACCCAATGCCTGGCATCACAAAGCCAGGTGCAGAGAATTGTTGTGCGTTGCGAGCCGGTCGAAGTGGACTTGGCCTAGGTCTTGGCTGTGGCAGCGATTGCGATATGGGAGTCGATCCGTCAAAACCGGGCCGCTGGCTTCTGGCAGTCAAGGGAGACCTGGTGCCCGGAGATTCCAAACCGGGAGACCGAAGCCTCGATTGATCTTTCTGCTTGATCGGCGACGCAGGTCTTTGAGGCCTTGGCAGTATCAGACGGTTCGTGTCGGCCATCACATCTTCCCGCTACGGGTTCATGAACTGCACCGGACGACTATTCCCGATCCTTATTCGTCTCAATCTTGCCGTCACGGTCCAGGTGTCGGTCGCGCCCGCTGATTTGACTTGCAGTCTCAGCGCCGGCCAAAAC
>Ga0114931_10005322_pt1 | contig 15896 bp, 14 predicted proteins | sample 2SBtaG_FD_89579 | JGI IMG/M metagenome (GOLD analysis project Ga0114931, IMG submission 89579) | Deep subsurface microbial communities from Kolumbo volcano to uncover new lineages of life (NeLLi) - 2SBTROV14_V59a metaG | ecosystem: Environmental > Aquatic > Marine > Volcanic | place: Kolumbo...
GTAGTAGCAACATGGAACAAGTATGGTATGCGTTCCCACGCAGGAGCGTGGGAACGAGATTAAGTCTGTACTTGTTTCCTCGTTCCCATGCTCCTGCGTGGGAATGCATATCTGCGTGATGAATATTTTATTACCAGCAGTTTTGAAGAAGTTACCTTGTGGGGTGTTAGTTGAAAGATATTACTGTAATATTAAAAATAAAGGAGAAGGTATGTCTATAGAAGATAAGCTTGTTGATATTATTGCTGAGCAGCTAAGTGTAGAAAAAGATAAGGTTGTTCCCGCCGCTTCGTTTGTTGATGATTTGGGTGCGGATTCATTGGATCTTGTTGAGTTGATTATGGCTATGGAAGAAGCCTTTGATACAGAAATTACCGATGAATTAGCCGAGAAAATTTTGACGGTGCAGAACGCTATAGATCATATCAAGTCAATCCAGGCCTAACCTACTTTAGCAGTTTGTGGGGAAATAACGTCCATATCGGGTGGTGTTTAAACGGCTCGAGAAACTTGATTAATTGGGCTAGGAGAATTTTGCGTGAGTAAAAGAGTAGTTGTTACAGGTCTGGGCTTGGTAACTCCCTTGGGAACTGGGGTAGAGAAATCCTGGAATAATCTTTGTGCTGGTAAAAGCGGTGTTGGACTTATTAGCCGTTTTGATACAGAGGCCTTTGCCGTAAAGATAGCTGCCGAGGTTAAGGACTTTCAGGTCGAAGACTATATTGATCGTAAGACTGCCAAGCACCTTGAATTGTTCGCCCAGTATGCTGTGGCTGGTGCAAAAATGGCTATGGCAGATGCCAATCTTGTTATAACTCCTGAAAATGCCTCGCGCATTGGGGTCATAACCGGTTGTGGTATGGGGGGGCTGCCAACCATTGAGAAATATCATCAGGTTTGCCTTGAGCGCGGTTCACGTCGTATTACGCCCTTTTTTATCCCCATGGTCATTCCTAATATGGGTGCTGGTCAAATTTCCGTTATTCTAAAACTGAAAGGGCCAAATCTTTCATTAAGTACTGCCTGTGCGGCTGGAACGCATGCGGTAGGGGAGGCATTTCATGCCATTCAGCGTGGTGATTGTGATGCGGCAATCACCGGCGGGAGTGAATCGGTTATTTGTCCAATGGCTGTGGGTGGTTTTAATAGTATGAAGGCTCTGTCAAAGAGGAATGATGAACCAGAAAAGGCATCACGTCCATTTGATAAGGATCGTGAGGGATTTATAATTGGCGAGGGCGCCGGTATTATGTTGCTCGAATCTCTGGAGCATGCCAAGGCTCGCAATGCCAAAATTTACGCTGAGGTCTCGGGCTGTGGAATGACTGGAGATGGTTACCACATGGCCGCACCACCAGAGGATGGCGAGGGAGCTGCACGTTGCCTGCGGATGGCCTTGCAGAGTTCTGGTCTTCGGCCTGAAGATATTGATTACATTAATGCCCACGGCACCTCCACATATCTCAATGATCTTGGCGAGACTCAAGCCATTAAGACAGTTTTTGGCGGTCATGCCGCAAAACTTGCGGTAAGTTCAACCAAGTCTATGACCGGACATTTACTGGGAGGCGCTGGCGGGTTAGAGGCCGTATTTACCGCATTATCCCTCTATCATCAAATTGCGCCGCCCACTATTAACCTTGATACACCTGATCCAGAATGTGATTTGGATTATGTGCCCCATGTGGCCAGGAAGATGGAAATCCGAGCGGCCTTATCGAACTCCTTTGGTTTTGGCGGAACTAATGCCGTTTTGGCCATGAAAAAATATGAAGGGTAAGCACTTACTATGAAGCTTAAGCGACAAACGAGCCACATTTTGACATTTGCTCCCCCAAAAAACTGTAAGCGATTCAGGGACGCCGCCATGTGCACGTTGACCGAGCGCAATCATACCCCCTGTATATTGCGGTCGGTCAACGTGTGCAGGGTGGTGTTCATGGAGTGCTTACTATGAAGTTGGCAATTGGATGTGATCATGGTGGCCTTGAGTTAAAAAATGCTGTAGTTGATTATTTGAACCAGAATGGCCATGAAGTTGTGAATATGGGTTGTGATACGCCTGAATCTGTGGATTATCCAGTTTTTGCTGAGTCTCTTTGCGAGGTGGTTTTGGGGGGTAAGGTTGATTCTGGTATTTTAATTTGCGGAACTGGAATTGGTATGTCCATGGCCGCTAATCGTCATGCCGGCATCCGGGCGGCTCTTTGTCATGAATCATTTACCGCCAAGATGAGTCGTGCACATAATAATGCCAATGTATTGAGTATGGGCGCAAGGGTGATTGGCGTTGGCGTGGCTCTCGAAATTATTAAGGCTTGGCTGGAGACAGATTTTGCTGGCGGGCGTCATTTACATCGTATTGAGATGTTTTAGTACCTTACAGATTGTTTTCTCGTTTTTTAGAAAAGAATCTATAAGGAACTTATACCCCCTTGTGGGGTGTTAGTACTTTTTACAGGGATGGGGTAGATCGTGTCTTTTTTAAAAAATGTTGATCCTGAAATTTATAGTGCAATTAACCATGAGTTTGATCGCCAGGCAAATCAACTGGAGCTAATTGCCTCAGAAAATATTGTCAGCGAAGCAGTGCTTGAGGCACAGGGCTCTATTTTTACCAATAAATACGCTGAAGGGTACCCCGGAAAGCGCTATTATGGCGGTTGTGAAAATGCCGACGCCGTTGAGAATCTCGCCCGTGAACGGGCCATGAAAATATTTAAGTCGGAATACGTTAATGTACAGGCGCATTCCGGCAGTCAGGCCAATATGGCGGTTTATTTTACCATTCTTAAGCCTGGTGATAAGGTTTTGGGTATGGATTTGGCACATGGCGGGCATCTTACCCATGGAGCATCAGTTAATTTCTCCGGTCAGCTCTACGATTTTGTGTCATATGGCTTGAATCGGGAGACTGAGCGAATTGACATGGCGGAAGTTGAGCGTATTGCTTTACAGGAACGTCCTCGTTTGATTGTGGCTGGGGCCAGTGCCTATCCAAGAGTGATTGATTGGCAGGGTTTTAGGGATATTGCTGACAAGATTGGCGCTAAATTTATGGTTGATATGGCCCATATTGCGGGTCTTGTAGCGGCAGATCAGCACCCATCACCTGTACCCTTTGCAGATTTTGTTACCACCACAACCCATAAGACTTTGCGGGGGCCGCGAGGAGGTCTGATTTTGGCTCGTGAAGAGTATGGGAAAAAGCTTGATAGTAAAATATTCCCCGGAATTCAGGGTGGCCCTCTTGTTCATGTTATTGCCGGTAAGGCGGTGAGCTTTAAGGAGGCAATGAGCGAAGATTTTAAGCAATACCAAAAGCAGGTAGTGTTAAATGCCCGCACTTTGGCGGAAACTCTGAGAAAACACGGCTTCAGACTTGTGTCCGGCGGCACAGATAATCATTTGATCCTTGTAGATCTTGCTAATAAAAATATTACTGGTAAGGATGCCGAACGAGCTTTGGAAGATGCGGGACTGACTGTTAATAAAAATGCGGTACCTTTTGATACTCAGAGTCGTTTTGTGACTGGCGGTATTAGAATTGGGACGGCGGCAGTTACTACCAGGGGCTTGAAGGAAAATGATATGATTCAGATTGGTGAGTGGATCAATCAGGTCATTTCGGAGAGCACTGATTCTTCTGTCTTGGATAAGACTAAGCTTGCGGTGCGGGCGCTTTGTGATAAATACCCCCTTTATCCTTCCACCAGATCCTAATAAGAAGTTTTTCGCGTATAATGAAGCTATCGCACTTGCAGCCCCGCTGAAAAATTAAATTATGTTACAAAAAGTCGAGACAGAGCGTCCTGCATGGGAGCAATATTTTATGGGTATAACCGAGTTGGTTGCCCAACGTTCCACCTGTCTTAGACGTAAAGTCGGGGCGATTCTGGTACGTGATAAGAGAATTATTGCTACAGGATATAATGGTGCGCCTTCCAAAATTTCTCATTGTCTTGATGTGGGATGTTTGCGTGAACAGCAGGGGATTCCCTCCGGCGAGAGACATGAATTATGCCGGGGGCTGCATGCAGAACAGAATGCCATAATTCAGGCGGCAAATCTTGGCTTCAGTGTTGAGGGCTCCGAGTTGTATTGTACGCATTTACCCTGTGCTATATGTAGTAAGATGCTGATAAATATATCGGTTGCACGAGTTTTTTACCGTGAGGGTTATCCCGATTCTCTTACCGCCATGATGATGTCGGAAGCAGGTGTTTCTCTACATCAAATATAGTCTTTTACGTTTTTTCCCGCCGATAAACCAAACGTCGTTTAATCGCGATGCCATTCTTTGTGGATCAATTATGAAATGCCCATACTGTGGTCACCTAGATAATCGAGTTGTTGATTCACGTTTGAACAAAGACAACACCATTACTAGAAGACGGCGCTTATGCGAGTCTTGTGAACGGCGTTTTACTACCTATGAGCGTTTGGAAGTGATTATGCCTATGCTCATTAAGAAGGATGGACGGCGTGAGGCTTGGGATCGCTTGAAAGTAGTTGAAGGAATGAGGAAGGCCTGTGAAAAAAGGCCTGTTTCCATGTCACAACTGGAGGACTTGGTCGATAACCTTGAGCGGGATCTCCAGGATTTGGGCGAACGGGAATTGGATATATCCGTGGTTGGTGAACGTATTATGGCCAGCTTACGTAAACTTGATGATGTTGCTTATGTTAGATTTGCTTCGGTCTACAGGCAGTTCAAGGATTTGAATGAGTTTATGGATGAATTAAAGGGGATGCTGGGCGGCAATGGCAGGTAAGCGTAAGACTTCGGCTGAGCAAAGTAGCTTGAGCGCTCCTGTGTCGGCAAGAGATGAGTCATTCATGAAGCAGGCCTTGCACCTGGCCCTGAAAGCCAAGGGGCGCACCTCTCCTAACCCCTTGGTAGGGGCTGTAATTGTTAAAGATGATGAAGTTGTTGGTCGTGGTTATCATAAAAAGGCTGGAACGCCGCATGCCGAGGTCAATGCCATTCTTGATGCCGGTGATGCGGCACGAGGTGCCACAATCTACGTGACCCTTGAGCCTTGTAATCATCAGGGGCGTACACCGCCTTGTACCCAGGCAATTCTTCAATGCGGTCTTAGGAAAGTAGTTGTTGGTATGCTCGATCCTAACCCCTCGGTAGCCGGGGGTGGCTGTGCATATCTGGTATCGCAGGGTGTGGAGGTGGTAAGTGGTGTTTTAGAGGCACAATGTCAGGCAATAAATCGTGCCTTTATAAAATTTGTTACTACAGCCAAACCATGGGTGATTGCGAAGGCGGGGCTTAGTCTTGATGGCAGAATAGCCGCCAATAGTGGTGAGCCTGGCTGGATTACTAACGAAAAATCAAGGAGATATACCCACCACTTGCGTGATCAGGTGGATGGTATATTAATTGGCATTGGCACTGCCCTGGCTGATGATCCTTCCTTAACTACCCGTTTATCCGGGCCGGGGCATCGTGATCCGGTGCGAATTGTTCTTGATCGCAATTTGCGCCTGTCGACAAGAGCAAAAATGCTTCTGCAAAATTCCGAGGCGGAAACCTTAATTTTTTGCAGTTCTACAGCATCTCAAGCCCGGCAGAAGGATTTAATTAAGGCTGGAGCCACTTCTATAGCAGTTGCGCTGGGAGATGACGGCAATCTTGATCTCGAGCAGGTATTGCTCGAATTGGCTAAACGGCAATTATGCAGTATTCTGGTTGAGGGGGGGAGCAGGGTTCATGCCTCCTTTTTGCGGCGCGGTCTGGTCGATCAGGTAAATTTGTTTTATGGGCCGTTTTTTATTGGTGGTGATGGTATTCCCGTCGCCGCCGCTTTTGGCCTGGATTCTGTGGATCAGGCCCGCCGCCTTAAAAATGTCAGCAGTCGATGTTTTGATGATGACGTGATGATCGAAGGGTATTTTTAGTGTTTACTGGAATTATTCAGGGGTTGGGAAAGATTGTCGCCGTCCGGCCAATGGCTGGTGGTCGTTCTTTTTCTATTAGCGCCGATTTTGATATAGATGACCCGGCGGAGGGTGAAAGCATTGCCGTGAATGGTGTTTGTTTGACTGCCAGAGAGATAAAAGGTCGTGTTTTCTGGGCCGATGTTTCTCCTGAGAGTTTAAGCCGCACCAACCTTGGTCGTCTGGCGGTTGGTGGAACGGTTAACCTGGAACGGGCTCTGCGGCTTAGCGATCGTTTGGGAGGGCATCTTGTTAGTGGTCATGTTGATGCGGTGACTGAGGTTATTCGCAGAGATAAATCTGGAGAATTTACCCTTTTTTACTTCAAGACACCACAGACTTTGGATCGCTATATTGTCGAAAAAGGTTCTATCACTATTAATGGCATTAGCTTGACGGTTAACTCTTGCGGGGGGCAGGAATTTGCGGTATCCATAATTCCACATACCTTGGAAATCACGACTCTCGGGAGTTTAAGAGTCGGTAGTGAGGTTAATATTGAAGTTGACATTATTGGTAAATATGTTGAAAAATTATTGAAATTAGACACTAACTCGGTTCATAACAAAGATGTCGTAATGGACAAATCGTTTTTGGCCGAGAATGGCTTTATGAAATAAGGTGAGTTCTGTTTTCTTTAAGACAGGCCCAGCATTAATCAAAATTAAAGCAGGATAAATAATGACAGTAAATACAATTGAAGAGGCAATAGAGGATATTCGCGCCGGTAAAATGGTTATTTTGGTGGACGATGAAGATCGGGAGAATGAGGGCGATTTATGCATGGCCGCTCAGATGGTAACTCCTGATGCCGTGAATTTTATGGCAACCCATGGCCGGGGCCTTATCTGCATGACCATGGTTCCTGAACAAATTGATCGTCTTGGTATTCCCATGATGGTACAAAAAAATAAATCACCTTTAGAGACCGCCTTTACTGTAAGTATTGAGGCCCGTTCCGGCGTAACGACAGGCATATCTGCTGCCGACCGGGCCAGAACGATCCAGGTTGCGGCAAGGCTTGATGTTAAGCCGGGAGATATTGTTAGTCCCGGTCATGTATTTCCCCTGCGGGCCAGGGAGGGCGGGGTGCTTGTCCGTACCGGTCAGACGGAGGGGTCGGTCGACTTGGCGAGACTATCTGGTCTTAGACCGTCCGGGGTGATTTGCGAGATTATGAAGGAAGATGGCAGCATGGCCAGAATGGATGACCTGAGAAAGTTTCGCAAAAAATTTGATCTAAAGATTGTTACCATCGCAGATCTTATCGCTTATCGGATGAAGATGGATAGTTTAGTGCACCGGGCTGCTGAGGCTGACCTACCAACTAAATATGGTGGCAAGTTTCGGGCTGTTGTCTATACCAACGATGTGGACGATTTTGAGCATGTCGCCCTGGTTAAGGGTAATATTACTCCAGACAAGGATGTCCTGGTGCGGGTGCATTCAGAATGCATGACTGGCGACGTTTTTGGCTCCATGCGTTGTGATTGTGGCAGTCAACTCCATAAAGCGATGGAAATGGTAGGGCAGGAGGGTTGTGGTGTGGTGTTGTATATGCACCAGGAAGGCCGTGGAATTGGTTTAATTAATAAAATCAAGGCCTATGGCCTGCAAGATGAGGGTATGGATACAGTTGAGGCCAATAAAGAACTTGGTTTTAAATCTGATTTGCGTGAGTACGGGATAGGGGCTCAAATATTGCGTGATCTTGGTGTTAAGAATATGCGTATTTTGACTAACAATCCCAAGAAAATTGTCGGCCTTGATGGTTATGGTCTGAAAGTTACAAAACGAGTTTCTTTGGAAATGACACCTGGTCCCGACAATATAAAATATCTAAAGACGAAGAAAGAAAAAATGGGGCACATGCTTCACTTGTAACTGCTCAAATGGGTTCCCCGAATGTTTACAACTTGAAGTTAAGGTTTGTTTGAGGCCCCTTATTGCTTTTGATTTTAAAACATTGGAGTAAATTATGAAAATATATGAAGGTAGTTTAGAGGCTGGCGGGAAGAAATTTGCCATTATAATCGCCAGGTTTAATTCCTTTATCTCCGAGCGTCTTTTGGAGGGGGCAATTGATACCCTTCGTCGTTCCGGTGCTGCAGAAGAAGATATAGAAATTGCCAAGGTGCCTGGTGCCTACGAAATTCCCTTACTTGCCCAGAGGATGGCAACTTCTAAACGTTACGATGCGGTGATTTGTCTCGGTGCGGTTATTCGAGGTGCCACAGCTCATTTTGATTATGTTGCCGGCGAGGTTGCCAAGGGCATTGCCCAAGTCAGTTTAGACACCGGGGTACCGGTTATCTTCGGAGTTTTGACTACAGATACAATTGAGCAAGCCATTGAACGGGCTGGCACAAAGGCTGGCAACAAAGGTGCCGATTGTGCCTCAGCAGCCATTGAAATGGTTAATTTATTGGCGGATATTTGATGGGTATAAGGCGTAAAGCTAGAGAACTGGCTCTGCAATCACTCTATCAGGCAGAGATGAATGATGGTGAGATGATGGCCCAATTTACCGTTCTTTGTGAAAATTTTCATAATGTCAAACAGGCCATTCCCTATGCCGGCTCGCTTCTTGAGGGAATTAAAAAAAATCAAAGCCGCATTGATGAGTTAATTAAGAAATACGCCAAACATTGGCGGGTTGATCGGATGTCTATTATCGATCGTAATTTATTACGAATTGGAGTGTTTGAGGTCTGTTTCGCCAAAGATGTTCCAGCTTCGGTGGCCATTAATGAGGCCATTGAAATAGCTAAACGTTTTAGTGCCGATGACTCCGCATCTTTTATTAACGGTATTCTTGATGCATTAAGCGATGGCGAAGGAAAAAAATAAGTCTGAATCACCAAGTATGAGGCAGGAAATAGCGGCAGTGCTGGGGCTGTTTACTGCCTTTTTCCTTGTCTTAAGTCTGGTTAGTTATTCTCCATCTGGAACGTCCTCGCTTTTCCCCGCTATGCCCCATAATTGGGGCGGTAGCCTGGGATATTTTATTGCTCGCCTGCTTACTGGTATGTTGGGCATAAGTTCCTTCCTGTTTATTCCACTCTGCCTTTTTTTCTCCTGGCAGTTTTTCCTGAAATGCTCTGCCTTTGATCGCCTGCCATATATAATTGCTGGTAGTACCGGAATTATGTTGGCCAGCAGTTCTCTTTTGGCAGCTTCTTTTGGTAGAAAGCTGCTTTTTGATGCTTATCCTGCCGCCGGAATTATTGGTCGTGAATCATACGCATTAATCACACCGTTTTTGGGACGCCCTGGCTTTGTGCTTATTGCTCTGCTTATTTTGCTCATTTCATTAATGGCTGCCATACGTCTTTCCCTATATCGTACAGGCACAAGCTGTTGGATATTTCTGTCTAATTATTGTCAAAAAAAACGTGCTCGTAATATGGTTGAAAATGGCCCCCAACAGGTGCCTGGAATTGACCTTAAAAAGCGGCCTAACAAGAAGAGGGATTCGTCTGCGGAGCCGACGGTACATGAACTTGTCCAAATTGATACGGAGAAGGAATTTCAACCACTGCCAGTGGTTAAGGGTGAGTTTGTTTTGCCGACCATTCAATTGCTCAACAAACCGGACGTGCAGCCGAATGTTGAGGTGGCCCGGGAACATTATCTGGACGTTAGTAAGTTGCTGGAGGGAAAATTACGGGATTTTGGGGTAGATGGCAAGGTCATTGGCATCTCGCCCGGTCCTGTGGTAACGACCTATGAGTTCTCTCCCGCCCCCGGTATCAAAATTAGTCGTATTGTCTCTCTTGAAAATGACCTGGCTATGGTTCTTAAGGCTTTAAGTGTACGAATTGTTGGGTCTATACCGGGGAAGGCTGCTTTGGGGATAGAGATTCCCAATCCGGTACGTCAGACGGTATATATTCGGGAAATTCTGGGCCATGAAACATTTCAGAAATCCACTAATCCACTGACTATAGGCCTTGGCAAGGACGTAGTGGGGCAGCCGGTTTGTGCCAATTTGGCTGATATGCCGCATCTGCTGATAGCCGGGGCTACCGGGGCCGGCAAAAGCGTTGGGATTAATACCATTATTTGTAGTATTCTGCTCAAGGCCTCTCCAGAAGAGGTGCGGCTGCTTATGGTTGACCCCAAACGTATCGAACTCTCTGCCTATGAGAGCATTCCACACCTCCTGCATCCGGTAGTGGTTGATCCCAAAATGGCGAGCCGCGCTTTGCAATGGGCGGTTTTGGAGATGGAACGTCGTTATAACCTTATGGAAGAAAAGAGGGTGAAAAATATTGACGGCTATAACCTGTTGGCAGAGGAAAAATTGCCGCTTATCGTTATTATTATCGACGAATTGGCTGACCTCATGATGGTGGCTTCCAAGGATGTGGAAGGATCGGTGGCCCGTTTGGCTCAAATGGCCAGGGCGGCAGGAATGCACCTTATTTTGGCAACCCAGAGGCCATCGGTAGATGTGCTAACCGGTCTAATTAAGGCCAATTTCCCAACTCGCATGTCATTTAAGGTTTCTTCAAAAATAGATTCTCGCACTATTTTGGATGCCAGTGGCGCAGAGCATCTTTTGGGTAAAGGTGATATGCTTTTTGTCCCGCCCGGCACCTCTGCAATGCAGAGAATTCATGCCGCTTATATTAGCGAGCAGGAAATAGAAAATATTGTAAACTTTCTAAAGAAACAGGGCTTGGCGAAATATGATGATGAGGTAATCAAGATGGCCGCTGAGCCGGAGGCCAACGATAATAACGATGCAAGTGATTATGATGAAAAATACGATGAAGCAGTGGAGTTTGTCTGTGAATCTGGTCAGGCCTCCATATCAATGGTTCAGCGTCGTTTAAGGGTGGGTTATAATAGAGCGGCCCGGATGGTGGAGATGATGGAGAAGGAAGGAGTGGTAGGCCCGTCGGACGGCTCCAGACCGCGTGAGGTTTTGGCGCGACCTTTGTAAGCGATCCATGAACACCACCCTGCACACGTTGACCAACCGCAATATTTAATCTCGTTCCCACGCTCCACGTGGGAATGCATATAGCGAATTTAGCGGACAGTTATTCACAAGTTATTGTCTTCATTAACCCCTGCATTACCCTGATTTTCTTGATTTTCCTGATTTTTCGCATCAGACTTTTGACCCATCGGTCTGGTATATTCTCCATCTGTAAAAATTCCCTCATAGGTTTCACCGTTAGCTGTAACCAGGGTACCAAAGCCATTTTCTTTGCCAGCAGTCCAATGACCAGTAAATTTATCACCATTTGCGGCAAAAAAGGTGCCCAGTCCGTTAAAATCACCATTGACAAATTCGCCTTCGTAACGGCTGCCATCGGCCATTGTCATCGTTCCTTGACCTGTCGCAGTTCCTTCCTGCCACTGGCCAAGATATTTAGAACCATCGGCATAAATGAAATATCCCATGCCATCAAATTTACCATTATGCCACTGGCCTTCATATTTTTCTCCGGTGGCATAAGTTAGAGTTCCGTGCCCCTCAAAGTTGCCGTCGGAGAAGTCACCCCTAAAATAGCTGCCATCGGCATAGGTTACCGAACCTGGGCCATTTAATTTACCATTCTCCCAAATGCCAACGTAAAACTCACCTTGTCTATTAAACATGGTGCCTTTGCCGTTATATTTACCATTCAGGAACTCACCTACATACTTCTGACCTTCGGCAGTGCTGAGTCCTCCTTTGCCGCTATATTCTCCGTCTTTAAATTCGCCCTCGTAATGCTCGCCATTTGGTGAGGTATAGGTTCCCTGGCCGTTTTCAACACCGTTTTGCCACTGGCCGTTATAAGTTTCGCCATTGGGATTGGAAAATTCTCCCTGACCATTGAATTCATCGTTGATAAACTCGCCGACATAGCGGTTACCGTTTGGAAATGAGGCTATACCTTTACCTGTCATGTGGCCGTTTTTGAAATTCCCGGTATATATTCTGCCATCGGCAAAGACATGGGTGCCGTAGCCGTTTGCTATTCCATTAGTAAACAGGCCCGTGTGTTTATTGCCATTGCTGAGGGTAAGGCTTCCCTGACCATTGGGCTGGCCATTGACAAATTGTCCTTTGTACAGGCTCCCATCGGAGAAAGTAAAGGTGCCGGGGCCGTTGAAGACATCATTTTTGAATTGGCCGACATATTTAGCCCCGTTTACCTGCGTCCAGGTTCCCTGTCCGTCCTTTTTCCCCTTTGAAAATTGTCCTACATACCTTTCGCCGTTGGCGTACTGCAATTCCCCTTGACCATCGGGGAAATCATTCTTGAATTGACCGTTGTATTTACTGCCGTCCTGGTAAGTAAGGGTACCAAGACCGTCTTTTAACGAGTTGGTGAAGTGGCCGCGATAATATGAACCGTTAGGAAAGGTTAGGGTGCCAATACCGCTGAAGGCGTTATCTACAAAGTTTCCCTGATAATGCTTGCCATCGGCATAGTCCATTATACCTTTGCCGTTCATTTTGCCATGCTTAAATTCTCCGCTGTATCTTTTGCCATCGGCGAAGGTGAGAGTACCCTGACCCTCTTCAAGGCCATTGATAAAAGAGCCGATATACTTACGCCCATCCGGGTATGTGAGAGTACCTTGACCTGAAAATTTGCCGTCTTTGAAGGAACCAAGATAAATTGCGCCATCGTTGCGGGTCATGCTGCCACTTGTCTGGTTGTTGGGGGCCTTATCTCCACAACCTGCCAGCAGGAGCAAGCATATTGAAAAAAACATTGCCAAGCGAAGATGAGGCCTAAAATGTAATTTTTCCTGCAGTTGCATTGTTGACTCTCCTATATTTTTTCTAGTGAACCCGTTTGTTTTGGTTACAATAATAATTCGTAAGCTGTTTAAATAGGTCATCGCGGCCGGTGTATATCTTGTTATCCGGATTTAAAATCTGATTTAAGGCCTCACCGAAGCCATCTATGCCGTTGAGATAAGGGTAGATGGGTTTGTTACCGCATTTACCGTTCAGCAGCTTTTCCATATAATTATTTACCCTGGCCCAGTTTAGATAATTTTTGCGGAATCCGGAATTGTTTTTCTTCGTCTGCTCAATTTTTTTGTCAATCATTTCCTGGAGATCCTGTTGAAAGATATAGTTGTAAATGCTGCCAGCTATTTGAGTTGGCCCCTGGGTTGAAGTACCGACGGATTTATAGCCGCCGGTATCGGTGGTGACAATGACAATCATGGACATGTTTTTGTCTTTATACTTAATGCGGTTTTGGTATGGATTAAAATTGCTAACAAATAAGGAGGCCCGGCCATTGGGAGCGGTGCCGGTCTTCCCGGAAACAAGGTTATAGTGGTTTTTAAAATTAGTCTTCATGGTTGCCCCGGAGCCACGATTACACACCGCCAACATTGCCTGCATCTCATCCTCTCTTTCCCGCTTGGCTTCAAATAATGCTATTGGCTTTTGTTTCGTATCCAGGGAGGCATCGTAAATAACCTTTTTGTTGATTGTAATTCGTTTGACAAAGGTAGGATTGCGGTAGTTACCATCCAGGAAGGCATTGTAAATGCCCAGCCATTTTTGCACTGGTACCGCTGAAGCCCCAATCCCGAATGGCCAATACTTGGCATCTTCATGATTATACTCCATGCCAATTTTATCAAAGCCTGCCAATACGGCACTCCTGATACTGCTTTTTGAGTACAATCTGGCAAAGATGGTGTTGATGGAAATAACCTGGGCCTCCAATAAATTGTATTTTCTGCCGAAATAACGGTTATGGCCATGGCCTTTGGCATCGTAAGGGTACCAATTCCTGGGGAGCCATACCTTATGCCCTACTCGCTCCAAATATTTATATTCAATGGGCTTATCAGCGAATGTACTTTGCAGGGTTTTGTTGTTAACCAGCATCGTGTTATAGGAAATAATCGGTTTTATCGTTGAGGCTGGTGTAATCATGGCTTTACGGTTCATTAGATCAATGATGATGGCTTTACGGTTTAGCTGCGGCTCACTTTGCTCAGGCTCCGGTTCATCTCCACCAGTACCGTACAAAAACTTTTTACCACCTACATAGGCAACGAATCGTCCCTGCTGATTGATCAATAAAACTCCAATATTCAAGTGTTTATATAAATATGCCATGAACTCCTTGAAATTGTTATATGGTGGTGTCAATCGTCTTTTTTCATAAAGTTTTTGATCTAACTTCCATATTTTTTTATTGCGTCTAACCAGGATCTGTTTATACCTTTTATTCTGTAGAAAAGATTTGATAATGCCTTTTATCTTTTCTATCAGGCCCAGGTTAACGTCTGTTTCAATAACTACGTCTCCTTTTTCATCAAGCAAAAGACGTTCGCCAGTTATATTTCTGTTCCGAACCCTGTAATGTCTGGAGGTTACCTCGTGGATTACATTCCATGAAGTCCATTCTTCTTCGCCATACAACGGCGATCTATAACGCCTAAACCCGATGCGGCGGATAGAGTTTTCATCAGACAAACGCCAGGCATCGTGTTCCGCCTGGCTGATTTCTCCGGTTTTTTGCAGGTAGCTTAGGGCCATGTTTACCTTGGTGATGGCCTGGTGGGCGTGGCTGCGATAAGACTTTGAAAGTTCATCGAAATTTTTGCCTCGCCATATTTCGTAAAAGGCTAATTGGCGATTATGATTTGGAATAAATGAACCGATAGTTACTAGTTGCTGGAAATTAAGATCTTTCAAATCTTTTTTGAAATAATTGCGGGCGGCGGCAGAAAAACCGTACATATTAGCCCCTACCGGTACGGTATTAATATAAAAATCAAGATTTTTATCCTTGCCGAATTTGGCCACCAACATATATGAATCAACAATTTCCTCCAACTTATGGCCAATGGTACGTTTGTCGTTTGCCAGAATTTTTTTAGCATTTTGCATGACAATGGTACTGGCTCCCCTGGTATGTCCCATCAATGTGTCTTTTACTGCGCCCATAAGATTGGGCCAGCTTACGCCGCCATGAATAAGGAAGGCGTTGACATACCAGGGATTATGAGGGGAGGGCAGCAAATAATGGTCTTCACAAGCCAGTAATGCCTTTTTTACCCTCCCTGGAATTTTTTGGGTTACGCGCCTTTTGCCGTAGGTCTTGATGATTGCTCCATGGGCATCAATGATCTTTGCTGAATGAGCGTAGGTTTCCAGGGCCTCGGGGATTCGAGGAATATTAGCTGTATCATAAATGGCTCGGGCAATGATAAATTCTGCTATGTGTTGAGTTGGTCCTGGTATATAATTGATTACGAGAATTATAAAAATAAGGGCGCCGAACCATTTGCTAAAGATGGGAATTATAGTTCTTAGCCAATAAAGAATTCGTCTTGTGGGGCTGTCCCATGGAAACATGGTCTTTTTGGTGGGATCTTTCTCTATATGGCTTAGATAATTATTGTAGCTGGATTCGAGATGCGCACTGCCTTTCAGCTTTTGCCGGACGATTTTTTCTGACAGGCCACTCTGTAAGTCTTTCTTGGAAAAAGTATGTTGAAAGGCCTTGTACTTAATCGCCTTCTGTTTGAGATCGTCTTGTTCGGTATTTGCTTGCTTGTTTTCTTTTATGGACATATCTGCTTGTTTTTTTTGGGCTAAATTTGTTGAAGCCATTAGTTTAGCCTACCCTATCTTTTATTTGTGGAAAAGATAAAAAGGTATCATCTTAAAAAAATGCCGTCTTCCTGTTGAAGATGGACGGCATATCTGCCGATATGTATGGGGAGGCATAACCCGCCTAACGTCCCTGAATCTATTACAGTTTTTTTTGGGGGGGCAAATGTCAAGATGCGGTTCGTTTGTAATTTCTCCAAAACAGCTGGTAATAAAATGTTCATCACGCAGATATGCATTCCCACGCGGAGCGTGGGAACGAGGAAACAAGTACAGACTTAATCTCGTTCCCACGCTCCTGCGTGGGAACGCATACCATACTTGTTCCATGTTGCTACTA
>Ga0114931_10005323_pt1 | contig 15891 bp, 6 predicted proteins | sample 2SBtaG_FD_89579 | JGI IMG/M metagenome (GOLD analysis project Ga0114931, IMG submission 89579) | Deep subsurface microbial communities from Kolumbo volcano to uncover new lineages of life (NeLLi) - 2SBTROV14_V59a metaG | ecosystem: Environmental > Aquatic > Marine > Volcanic | place: Kolumbo...
CAGCGGACAAAAGGGCCGCAGCCCGAAGGGGCGATTGAAAAACACCTCCGGCAAGGCCGCTGTTTTCCAATCCAACAAACAGAAGATTTGTCGTTTCAGGGTTTTTCAACAGGCTCTTAGATGATTTGAGCGAGGGGATCGGGGTTTGAGCCAAAATTTTCATAAGTTGGAGGAGTTTGTGGGAACACCAATGACGAAAACGAAGGGCGATTTGGACCAACCCTTCGTTTTCCGCAGTCAATCAAGGTAAGTCCGACAGACCTCTAGAATCGAAATTCTTTGCGGCATTTTTCGACTTCTTCCCGTACTGAGCAGCCTTCGATATGATCGTTCACCAGGCCCATCGCCTGCATGAAGGCATAAGCCGTGGTTGGACCGATGAACATCCAGCCCCGCCGTTTGAGGTCTTCAGCCAGAGCGCTTGATTCTTTAGTTTTGACGAGTTCATCGCGAAAGACGGGCCATGTGATTTTCCTGGGCCGGCAATCCGGCTTCGGCTCGAATTGCCAAAAATAGGAAGCCAGGGTGTCGAATTCATCCAACATCTCGCAGGCTTTGCGGGCATTGTTGATAGTGGACTCGATCTTGCGCCGGTGCCGCACGATCCCGGAGTCCCGCAGGAGTCGCTCGACGTCTCTCTCTCCAAACTGCGCCACTTTTTGAAAATCAAAATCACAAAACACCCGGCGGAAATTCTCCCGCTTCCGGAGTATGGTCAGCCAACTGAGCCCGGATTGAAATCCTTCGAGACAGATTTTTTCAAACAATCGCCTGTCATCGGAGACCGGAAACCCCCATTCTTGGTCATGATAGGCCCGATAGTCATGGTGAGCGGCACACCAAAAACAGCGCGGCTCTCCCGGTTTTTCTGAGATCAGACCATTGCTGGGAATTGGTGCAGCCATGTTTCAATCATCTTCATCCGGGCGGAACCACCTACCCGAACTGGAACTCTCTTCAATGAGGCACAGGGTCGTCCGCTTTTCCTCTTTATTCTCTTCGATTTTCGTTGTAAAAGGGTTGATCCGCGGAACCCTATGAGTGATCCTCAATCCCCTAGCAAACCTCGTTATCACGCCGAAGATTTACAACTCGTGGACCGGGTTTTGGCTGGTGATGAGGAGGCGGTGTGCCAATTTCAGAATGACTATCAGTTCTCGCTGGAACGGGTCATCATGTCCAGAGGAGTGGAGAAAGCGAAGGCCCGGGACTTGGTAGCGGACGTAATCGCAGAATGCTTTGGCGCCGGTAAAAAGGGGGAAACCAAACGTCTTTTGGAAAAATTTGAAGGGCGATCCTCCCTGTCGACCTGGATGATCCGAATCACCTGGAACCGCTGGCTCGATCTCAAGCGGCGCGACAAATTTCATGGCGATCTTCCTGAGTATGGCGACGATGACGGCAGCTCGTCCGATCGCTTTGATCAGGTGGCCTCGAACGATCCTCCGGAGTCTGAATTACTGGACCCGGATCTGAAAGAACTCATGGGCCGAGCCATCAAAGCCGCTTTTGACAGCCTGGCGCCTGATATTCTCTTGATGTTGAAATTGTCTTACTTATACGGAATCAGCCAGGCCACGATCGCCCATATGTGGCACTGCGATCAAACCCGGGTCAGTCGATCATTGACCGCTGCCCGCAAGCAAATTGCTGAGAAAACCATGCGACAAATCCAGGAAGCCGATCCTGACCTGAAACTGGAATGGGACGATTTTAAGCGCTTATGCGCAACAGGCATCGAGTTGTAACAGCCGAATTATTTAATTATTTTTAAAAAAACTATAATTCGGGTGAAATTTCGCAAATTTTATCAGATCCGGGCGGCTTATTCTTGAATTTCGAGGCAATTGCGCTAAAAATTAACCCAGATGGAATGGGTCGTTTTGAGACAGGCAAGCCGGTGGGGCGTAGTTTTCTGCTCGATCTACTTTTCCGTTTCCTGTTGCCTGGCGAAGGGAAACGGGAATTCGCGGGTTCTCTACCTGGGAGATTCGCAAAGTATGGGGGCATTTGGCAAAACTCTGGACCGATCGATGCGCAACGATGGGCTGGAGGTGTATACCGTGGTCGCTGGAGGGGCGAGTCCTTATTATTGGCTGAAATCGTATGAGTCGATTCCCTCATCAATTGGCTATTGGGAGAAATTTCCCAACAGTGAAAAAAGACTTCAATACATCCGAGCGGTTCCTAAACTGGAATCCCTGATGGAGAAACACCATCCTGACGTGGTGGTGGTCCAGACAGGTATCAATCTGTATGCAACGCTGCGTTCCAAGCGCCATTCAAAGAAGGAAGACCGGGAGAAGGTAGCCTCTCTGATTGATCAGATGTGTTTTGCCATTGCCAGGGCCGGGGCCAGATCCTACTGGATTCTTCCTCCGCGGTCTCACGTGAGGAAATATCCCGAAGCATTGCAGGAAGAACTTCGCCAAATTATGACGGACAGAGTGAGACACTTTGATGGCGAGATCTTTGAGAGCCAGAATTGCACGAAATTTACCGATCCCTATCCAGCCACCGACGGGATTCACTACGGGGCAGAGGACTCCATCCGCTGGGCGAAAAAAGTCGCCCTGCACTTTGCGAATTACATGAAGGTAACTCCATCAGGGAGGCCTCCCAAAATAGCCAAAGGTCTTCCCCTGCAAACTGACACTTCATCTCTTTCCGGCACTACCATACCGCATTTGAGAGCGATTCCGGTATCCCTGCCCGACCGTCCCGGCGCATCCACCTCTGCTAACGGCAAAAGCGAGCCAGTCGATCTGATTCTCAAACTCGTGAAAAAGTCAGAATTAAGAAACCCCAATCAGGCGCCCTACGAAAATGCCCTTGGGATGTTTGAGTATAAAGTGATCAAGGACAAAAAGGGAAATTACCAGTTTGACCGCATCCGCGTCGTTCACGGAATCATGTTCCACAACAGGCCAACTTCCTCCGCCCGTCGCAAATTGGGAGATGAAATTGAGCTGCTTTTGGTCCCGTTTTCCAAATACCCCGGTTTGCGGAATTGGTATATGCAGGACGATCTTCGGCAAAACCTTGCCCTTCCGATTTACACTCCAGAGTTAAACTGAATTGCTTTCTCTTCCGGACAACCAATTTCGGGAATCTCATGATCCGGAATTCGATGTGACTCTGTGGTTCTCCGTTGGGGATGGAGAAGCGGGTCAGAGACTGGATCTTTTTCTTTCGAAGGAGCTGAATGGTGCGGGTAAATCAGCATCCCGATCAGTCATTCAGAGATGGATTCATCAAGGATTGGTCACGATCAGCGGGAGTCCAATAGAGAAGCCTCGGCGAATCCTGAATGCCGGGGACCGAATTCAGATTATCATCCCCAAAGTAGCGCCACCTGAGTTGGTCGGGGAAAATATCCCTCTGCAGGTGCTTTTTGAAGACCCACATATCATTGTGGTCGATAAACCCCGCGGCATGGTGGTGCATCCTGGAGCGGGCAACGAAACCGGGACATTGGTAAATGCGCTGCTCTATCACTGCGAGGGCGCCTTAAGCCATGCCGGCGAGGCGGACAGGCCCGGCATCGTCCACCGACTTGATAAGGATACCAGTGGTTGCCTGGTGGCTGCAAAATCCGATGCAGCTTTTCACTCTCTCGTCTCACAATTTGCAAACCGTACAACCAGAAAAGAATACATTGCCGTGGTCCGGGGAGTTCCCCCCGTCACAAAGGGCCGAATTGAAAACCGAATTGGCCGACATCCCATTCACCGCCAGAGAATGACTCTGGTTGAATCCCCGGCGGGGAAGGAGGCCATTACGGAGTTCCGAGTAGAGGCTTCGGGGCACGACGGAACGTGGTCCAGAATCAGGTGCCTGATTCTAACCGGCCGCACCCACCAGATTCGGGTTCACATGAAAGAATCTCTCAGGTGCCCGATTCTGGGCGATCCGGTGTATGGGAAAAATTCGAGCCGCAAAACGAGAGTCGACCGTCTCATGCTCCATGCCGATATGCTTGAATTGACGCACCCGGAAAGCGGAGAGAAAATGACCTTCCGCGCCGCATTGCCAGAGGCATTCTCTCAGTTTGATGGATGACATCCCGGGTCCTTCCCCCCCAGGGAGGATGGGGGAACAGAGCATGGACGCCACAACAGCGAATCACTTTACTTTCTGACAGCCGACGCGAAGCGGAGACAGGGAAACTCTGGTTGATTGAATCGGCAAGCCCATCAATCAAATCAACATCAATGCTTCCCGAAAATGGCACGCAAAATATTCATATGTATCTCATGTGCCTTCCGAATCGGCTCTGGAATGGGTGGGCCGTCATTATGCACGACCGCCGGAGGTCGACTGGTGGAATGATTGTCATCGTATGAATGCGAATTCCCTCTGTAGCCATTCCTTCTGTAGCTGTTCCGGTTGTCATCGTCATACCCGTTGTAACCGTAGGAATGACTGTTACGAGTGCTTGACGAGCGGTATGACGATTCCTGCTCCGCTCGGTCCAAAGCCCGCCCCATACTGTTGACTGCACTGCTCGCGGAAGCCAGATTCGAATAGACACCCCTGGTGTCTCCAAACAGCCGAAAACTGTAGCGCCCAGAGTCTTTCTCGATCATTTCCACCAGATTACGCATATGCTGATACAATCGCTCCATGTCAGTCAAGTCCCGTCGAATATACTGAAGATTCGATGGTCGATTGCTGTCCGATAATCGGTTGATGCGGGAATTTTTTGAATCCATGGCGTCCAGATCGGCCGTCAACTGTGGGTAGTAGCGGGAATGCTCGTAGTGATCATCAAAATCGTCGTCCAAGTCATCCAGAATATTTTCCAGATTATCACTCAAGCGTTCCAGATCGTCCAACCCGTCCGCCTTCAGGGGATGCGGAGCGAACATCAAGGAAGCGAAAGCAGCAAAGGCAAAAATAGAATGTGTTCTCAATTTCATAGTTCTTCCAGTGTCAAGTTAGCAGGCCTCGTATCAGCAAGACGTTAGCCAATATGAAACGATTCAAAAAAATGGCAAATTTTTGAATGAAATTTTTATCGTGCAGAGGACTCCAGATAAGCAAGCAATGAAGCAAAATCGTGAATCGTCAATGATGCCACCAGCCCCGATGGCATCATCGAAACAGGAGAGGTCACTCTCTCTTTCACCTCCCATGCCTTCACTCTGGTTACATTTCCGGCGATGTCTCGGATATCAATTTCATCGGCGGATTCCCCGCCAACATAGCCCGTCAATCTGATCCCATTTTTCAAATAGAACACCTCAGTCCCAAAGCCCTTGGTAATCATCCGATTCGGATTCACAATGGCCTCGACAAGATCTTTCTGTTTGTAGGTGGCTGTCACGTTCCCCAGGTAAGGCCCCTTTTCCGCTTCCTCCGGCGAAACGGTGTGGCAGACGGAACAGCTTTGCTGCGCAAAGAGAATTTTTCCCCGTTTCGCATCGCCCTTTACTTTTGCCAATTCGGCGATGATCCGATCCAACTTCATCTTTCCGATTTTCGGCCCTCGGTCACCGGATGGGTCCGATGGAATCCCGAGTGCCATGGATGCCTCCAGCGCCGCCTTCCTGACCTCCTCATCTTCGTTTCCTATCGAAGATTTCACAATGCCAGTCTCTTCCGTCGATCCGGAAACCGCGATGGCGTTCAGCAGCCGGGCAAGTGAGTTGCCACCCTGATCGACAACACTTTTCATGCTCATGTTAATCTGCTCTTTCACCTCAGGGGATGCTGTCTTTTGTGACTTCAAATGCAGTAAGATTCTCCAGGCCAGTATTCCTTCCGCACTGCTGTTTCCCCGGCATTTTTCAAGGAGCCATTTGAACCTTTTTCCCATGGATGAATCGTTGATCAGCGCGGTAATCAAAGCACCCTGAACCCGAGGGATTGCCGAAATCTTCCCATCAACTGATGCTATGCTGAAGGCGGTCTTGACCGAACGATCATCGCGGGACTGCACCATGGCCATGGCCGCCTTCAGGCGAAGTTCCCCATCACGATCCCCGTCCTCTGCGATGCGGGCCAGCCACGGCAGGGCCTTTCTGGGTGTCTCCTTCCGCTCCAATATCATCGCCACAACAACTGCCTCGACGGCAGTGTCTTTCTCAGCCAGAGACAATAGATCATCGAGATCATTCAGCCTGATATGATTACGCCCTAATTCGTATAGCAACCGCCCTTTGTTGACGCGCCGATCAGTGAGGGCCTTTTTCAGAACCGGAGCGATCACCGCCGTTCCCTTCCAGGTTACAGGATGATAGCAGGGTCCCTCCGTAACATGTTTTCCTCCCCAGTTGTTTGCCTTCCAATCACCCCCGGCGTAATACAGCCTGGCCAGGGCCCAGAGGGACTCGTTCCGGATGCCAGCCCAACGGGTCTCCTTCATTCGGTTCAGAATTCCGTGAATCACCTCTTCCCGGTGCATCCCGGACAGGGCTTTCATCGCTCCTTTCCACAGCTTTTCTTTCCTTTTGTCATCCAGCGCGACGAAACAAATATGAGATGCGTCCAATTCTGTAATCGCTCTCACAGCAGTGTGGGCGACCACCGGATCAGCACTGGCGACCTTCGCCAAAACGGAAAGAAGAATCGACGTATCCTGAGTTCCCGTTCGAACTACCGCTATCATCATCTCTTTTGCTACACCGGGATCCGTCTCGGTCGCAAGCGCATCAAAAACGTGGTTGTTTCTTGCCTCATCCCGGTCACCCAGTGCCCTGAAAACCAAGGCTCGAAATCGCTTCGGCGTGGCGTTTGCCTGGCTTCGAATGGCCTCAAACAAATCCGCACCGGGAATCTGCGCCAATGCAAACAGCGCGGCCGTTCTCGCTTCCAATGACGCGCCTTCATCCCCCATCAACGTGATCAGTTCGGGCAGAGGTTTTGTTTTCCTGCGCAGAATCTCCTGCTGAGCCCTTTTCCGGATCACCTGGCTGTCCGATTTCAACAAGTCCACTAATTCGCTGTTTCTCAACTGACCAAATTCGGGAACCGTTTGCTTCTTCCCGTTCGGCGGAGTCAACAGTGCCACGTAACCCACGTTCTCGCCGTTGTAAGAAAATCCTCCCCCTTTCCAACTGGCAACATACAGCCGACCCCATCCATCAACATCCATACTGGTGGGTCGTGGAATCGCGATCCAATCGTGCTGGGCAATCTCACGGAAGCTTGCTCCGGCCGGTTGCAGTTCGTGTCGGTAAATCATTTGCCGTCCCCAGTCCGCCGTAAGAAGCACACCAGATTGGCCCTCTGGAAATTCAGGCTCACCCAACCACAGCCCGCCGGTTCCGGATCCTCCGCCATATTCAGCCAGTGGTTTCACCATTTCCTCCCCGAAATTCCGAAACAACGACGGGTATCCATGATGCTCCAAACCGGTAAAGTGATGGAGCCGAACGTCCCATCCCCCTCCATTGTTCGTGTTGTCCCGGGCAAACACATCCAGCAGGGGTGAAACCGCCACATCGTAAATGTTTCTCGTTCCCCTGGCGAAAACCTGCAGCCCACTGCCATCGGGACGAACTCTGAGCACCCCGCCACCCCGAAAACTGAGTTCGGTTCCATCCGCACCCCGTGCCTTGATGACCCCGAAATCCCCGATCGCCAGATACAACCAACCGTCTATCCCTAATGTCAGACCGTTCGATGTATGATCTGTCGGCCGATCCCGGAGGTCGAATCCGATTCCATCGACCAGTTTTTCTGATTGATCAGCCACATGATCCCCATCCGTGTCGCGATAACGTGTCAATTCGGGAGAATGCATCACGTATAAATATTCACCATCCCATTCAAGACCACGCGGTGAATCCACATCGGGAATGAAGTCATAAAACTCATCCCCCACCCCGTCGCCGTCGCTGTCTTCTATTTCCAGCACCTTTCCCCTGCCCGGTTCTCTCCCGACGGAACCATTCTTGTCCACACTCACAAACAGGCGGCCTTCAGCCGTAGCCTTCACAAAAACAGGATAATTCACTGCGGGGGGTCGGGCAAAAATGTGCGCTCGATATCCTTCCGGCAATCTGATCGTTTTTTCCAGTTCACCTTTTCCAGCCGGAAAGAGAGGCGTATGAATCGTGACTGATTTTCCGTTACTTTCCCGCCTCAGAACATCAGCCTGAGGTCCTGCACCTGCCAGTGCCACCACTCGAGCGGGAACGTCATTCTCGTCCGGGTAGGCGGCGAATTCCCGAATGCTCCCCCAGGCGCCCGATTGGGACCCCAAACAGTTGACCCGCAGGAAACGGATTCCTTTGGCGTCGATGGAGTGCCACACGACCTGACCGGGACGTTTATTCCGCGAGGCATCGACGAGAGTCCCCCACTCAAATCCATTAGAAGATCCCTCGATCGTGTAGCGATACGCCGTTCCGGATTCCCACTGAATCACAACGGCTCGAAGGTGCTTCGGCTTCCCCATGTCCACTTCCCACCATGCGGGCCCCTCCTGTTGTGCACACCAGCGAGTGGATGGGTTGCCATCAACTGCCTGTGATGAAAAATTCTGATTTGAGGATTCTTCCGAGGAAGCAGTCGTTTTTCCCTTGAGCGCCGGATGCCTGCCCAGACGCAGGAGCTCGCCTGGTGACAGACTGGTCAAATCCAAACCTTGCAGGGAGATTTCCGGGGAAACTTTTTTGAAATCGCCACTTTTCAATTTTCCCACCGCCCAAAGAAATCCGCGGGACAACATGTCCAGATAATGCGGATTTATCATGGTTTTGACATCATGCCCAATCGTCGTTCCGAATACCCGGATCTTCTTTTCTCCGTAAAGGTTTACCCATACGCTGACATTCATCTTCCCGGTATCATTGGATTTCGAATGCGCCAGAGGAGTGCTATTGGGCCAGATTTTCTCCGCAAAATACAACTCGCCCTGCGTGACTTCCCATGGTTCCAATCCCTCCATGATGGCAGGTTCCGTTTTCAATGGTTCAACCCGGAAGGGGTGAGATGAACCGTCACGGCGCGAGGTCATGCCGCAAAATTCAAACCAACGATCATCCTCAACTCGAAAAGTGGGTCTGGCGCAATGAATCACCAGAGCAGGCAGACCCGCCCGATGGGGTTTCAAAATTCGATCGATAAACTTTTTGTCCGTAACTCCGGCGAAACATTCATTGTGAATCACCACATCATATCCATCCGCCCAATTGGGATCCTGATAAAATGGGATGGCCGTAACCCTTGTCTCCCCGTCCTGATAAATCGTCTTCCACTCGATCTTCAGATCAGTCCGTTCCGCAATGCCCGCACGAATGATGGCTGCCTGATTATCACCGCCGTGACCACACCCTTCAGTCACCAACAGGGCCCGGATTTTTCCTTGATCCTCCGTGTCCGACGCCTGCAGCCTCATCGGATCGTTGAGGCACAAAAAGCCGAAAGTACCGATCAGAAACAAAGTCATGGTCGGAGATTGAACGATGCCTTGCATAGAAAATTACTTCAAATCTTGCCCCTCGGAACGGGTAGGAATACATCCGCATTCAGGACTAAAAACGCGGCATCGTAAAGCACCTTTCGCACGAATACGGACATCCGGAAAATTCTGGTGAAAAAATCACCTATCGGGCAGATGGATTCTACAACGCCCCGGCTTCGATAATGAGGGACCAGAGCCCCTCCCTCGACCAGAAAGGTGAACAGAAAGAATGAGGAGGGATTGAGGCCGCGCCACTGATTGGCGAAGATCCCGTCTCTTGTCAACAACCTCCCACAAATCACAATCGGCGTCGATCTCGGCGAGATGACACATCACATCTGCGTTCTCAATCAAGCAGGAAATGCACTCTCGGAACGAACTGTTCCCAACTTTGAATAAGGAAGCGGAATCAATCTTGCACCGGCTCCGCGATTGGAGCCACTTAACGAGTGCTCATGGAAGCCAGATTCCGACGTTCAATCACTAATCCCAAAGCACCCACAAAGGCCCAGATGTGAATCACCGAAAATAAATTTTCGATTTTAATTTGAAATATCTTCTCAAAGGAGGGTTGAACGCCAGGCCCAACAGGGTTGCATCCTCTACTCTTCGTTTCCATTCCCTACATCCGCGGGCCCCTGTCATTCCGGGGGATTCAACGACACCTGCGCCCGCGCCGGTAATTAGTCCGGGGCGGGAGCAAGAGGTATCAAAACGAACTCAAACCGCGGGCTCCTCCGTCCTCCCCAGCACGCCGTCGTAAAAACAACCGCGCGGATGACTGGGAGACGGACCAAAAAACATTCCTCGCGCATCCGCACCCATATTTTCACGACGCTGTATACCTAGTTTTCGTTCACCGCTTCCTCTGCGGCGGCCTCTTGCTGCGCTCTGATTCTTTCCTCAATTTCCCGCCGTAAGCGTCTCAGAAAATCTTCATAGGTCTCGGAAGCCGACTGGCCAGCGATTCCAAGATCTTCACCAAGGTCAAAGAAGAAAGACATTTCTCCGTTTGGTCCATACTGATCAAACCCTTCGTAGTGGAACGAGAACGGATCATATGGCCCGCGTGGCTGATCTGGACGGTGGAAGATATGAAATGGATCAAGTGGATCAAAAGGCTCATCGAGAAGCCTGTCATCCGGAATCACGTCGGCAGGTGTCGAACCAGGACTTCCCGGAGTGAATCCCGGTAGTGTTCCACCACCGCCTCCGGTGCCACCCGTTCCTCCGGTGCCTCCGGTTCCTCCGGTGCCACCGGTTCCTCCACCACTACCCGGAACAAATCCCACTTCGTTACCCACGATGGCATCGTAGTAGAAGCTGAATCCGGTGGCTGAGTCGTATTGCGTGCCGCTGCCCAGAGTATTGTTGTGCTGGTTTTCAACCACTGCCGGAGTTCCAGCCGGTGGAGGGAAGCGCAGCACGACAAATTCGAAGGTTTCCTGCTGAGACGGGTCCACATTGGCTCCGGCGAACGAGGTCCCATTCAGCACAGCCCCGGCGGCAATCTGGTTGTCACTTCTGGCGGGCAGATAGAAGCGCAGTTCCCCGCTGGAATTGGAACTGACTTCACTTCCCGAATCGATCATCAGATTACCTCCACCGACAGATTGCGATCTTAGACCTGCGACGGGGTCGCGATTCGACTGGCCGCCACCCGCTGCAATGTAAGCGTTGCCTCCAATGTTACTGGCACCCTTCAACGTGGACACCTCATTGACATGGCCGATCAAGCCGTCGGTAACAGTGAGATTGTTGCCGGCCACGACGTTGATATCGCCTTGACGGGATCCCTTCGCAGCCACAGTCCCGGTCGCAAGATCATCACCGTGACCGATCTTCGCATACCCAAAGGACGTGCCTGCACGATCCTGAGCAGTGACTGTCACATCACCGGAGGCATTGACGTTCACTGCCCCGCTGAGGTCTCCGCTTCCGAGGAAGCCGCCGTGCCCAATCTGGGCGAATGACTGAGGACCGGAAGTCGGGCCTCCCACCAAATCGACGTTTCCGTTCAGGGCATTCACTGTCACATCACCTTTCAGAACCGTTGTCAGAACACCCACTGCCGTGTTCCCGATCTGAGCCGAGGAACCTGTTCCACCACCGTCAGCAAGCAGGTCCACATCGCCGTTTCTTGCTGTAACCGTGACCGCTCCGTCAACTTCCGCCTGGAAGATTCTTTCGCCACCACTACCAATCGTGGCTCTGGCTGCATCTCCTGATCCGGATTGCAGGGTGACACCTCCAGCGGAATCCACTGTGATATCTCCGGTCATTGCGGCCATGGAGTAAAGTTTACCACCGTGACCGATCTGGGCCGCACTGTCGTCTCCAGCGCTGCCGGAGAGACTCACCCCGCCGGAAGTTGTGGTTACCATAATGGCGCCGGACAAATCATTCGCGGAACCACCCGTGCCCTTGGCGCCACCATTACCAATCTGAGCGGTCGAAAATGTGCCGCCCGCCGTGGCTGTCAAGGAAGCACCGGTCACACTCACATTTCCTGCTTTGTCACCGTCGGACGAAACACCGCCCTGGCCAATCTGGGTGTAGGCATTGGTGGCGCCGCCACTGGTCATGGTGATTGCTCCCGTGGTTGTCAGTGAGGTTCCACCGCTCAGGTCGCCATCCGTATCATAACCACCCACGCCAATCTGCGCGTAGCCGTTGGCACCCGAGGCGCTCGCATTGATCGTCACAGCCCCGTCAGAATTGACTGTAGTGGAACCACTGTGGTTCCCGTCCGCATTCGATCCTCCCGCACCGATCTGGGCATAGGATCCTGAACCGCTTCCGGTAATCATATCGAGCGACCCCGTTCCCGTAAGAGTCGTTCCCCCGGAGGTGTTGCCTGTGGATCCGTTTCCACCCGAACCAATCTGGGTGAAAGCCCCCGCACCAGTTCCCGCGGTCATGGAAACCGGACCCGTTCCCGTCACGGAAGTCGCTCCCGTTTTGGTTCCGTCGCTGTCCAGACCGCCAAGCCCGATCTGGGTATAGGCCTGATCCGCTCCGCTCGTCATGGTCACTCCGGTGGTTCCACTTACCGTGGTTGCACCATTGAAATTGCCATTGGCACCGTTACCACCGGTTCCGATTTGCACGTAACTCCCCATGCCTCCATTGGTGGCTGCATCCATGGTCACGGCGCCCGCGCCGGTCACTGTGGTGGCACTTTGGTGATCACCAGATACTCCCGCTCCGCCTGCACCAATCTGCACATAAGCATTGAGGCCAGCCCCTGATGTCAGGGAAAGATCTCCTCCCCCTTTCGTCAGTGTGGTGTCTCCAGTGACTGTCCCGACAGCGCCAACTCCGCCTGCACCAATTTGAGAGTAATTTGCCTCAGAAGCACCGCCAGTCATCGTCACTCCGGTTGAAGTAACCGTGGTCGCCGTGCCGGTCATAGAACCGGCGCTAGCACCGCCACCTGTACCAATTTGAGTGTAGGATCCGAGGCCTGCTGCGCTGGTTCCGCCGGTCATCGTGATCGGCCCCATCGCAGCATTCACCGTAGTCGTGGCGCCGTCCTTGGTTCCCAGAACCTGCGCACCACCCGTGCCAATCATGGCGAAACCACCGACCAGCCCGGCCGATGCATCGAGTGTCACTCCGTAATTAGAGTTCAACAAGGTCGTTCCACCGGAAATATTCACGGTTTCAGGCGTCAGGAAGCCGCCGCCTGATCCGATCATGGAATAGGATCCCTGACCTGCGCCAGTCGTCATCGTTGTGCCGGTCATGCCGGTTCCATTGACGGAAACGGATGTCGATCCCGTGATGTCACCACCGGATTCCAGGCCGCCACTTCCGATCTGAGTAAAGGAGCCGTCTCCAGCCCCACTGGTCATGGTCAAACCGTCACCATTGGCGATGAGAACATTACCACTCTTCGCGCCGTCCGTATCCGTTCCACCGTTACCAATCATGGCATAGGCACTCTGGGCAGTAGCTCCCGCCTTGACGCTGACTGCACCCGTGCCACCAACATCGGCAGGGCCACCGGAAGCGTTGGGATCGTGCTGGATGAAGATGTTGCCGGTGGTCGTGCCTTTCACGCCCAGTCCGCCGTGGCCAATCTGAGCGAAAGCGAAGCTCCCGTTCCCGGCGCCAAGTGTCAATCCACTGCCAATCACCACAATCTCGCCGTCCATTCCGACCGCTCCCATATTGCCATTGATCATACCGTCAGTGGAATCAAATCCACCGTGACCCACCTGAATGTAGGAACCGATTCCATTGCCACCGTTGAAGCTGATGTCACCAATACCCGTGCCGCGATCTGCCCGGATTGAAATCATACCGCTGTTGTTGGCGTCGAATGCGTTCAGGCCACCGTGTCCAAATTGGACATACGCTCCAGTCGCATCCCCCGCATTGGCAGTCACACCGCCCTCTTTCATGTCCACCATGACGATGCCATCCGCATCCTGACCGGCTGCCGTTGCGCGGTAACCAATATGGGTGAAGGCGCACGGTTTTGCATCGCTGCCGTTCACGGTGAGACCGTATCCGAGGATATTCACATCACCCCGACGACTGCCAACCACGATCGGTGCCAGTTGATTCCCCAATGCCAGAGGAGTCGCACCGTTGGCGCCGTTGTTCCGGAAGTTGTTGTCCCCACCGATGAACACCGAGCCATTCCGGTTTCCGTAGGTGGAAGCGTCTCCCTTCACATCTGCAATATTAAATCCTCCACCGGATCCTCCGGTAGCGATTGCGGGAGGACACTGATTAAAGGTAAAGGATGTCGCAAAACCTGGATCGGTAGGAGCAGTAAGAACGCCTTTCCAACCGGCAACGATGTTAATATCGCCCGTTGGAATCGTTGCTTCAGTGTTCCATATCGAAGCATTGATGTAGATATTTTGCTGGGCAATGAACGAAAGCGCCCCGCGGGAGCTGTAGGTCTGTCCACTGGACGAAACCGGCTCATTGACGAAGATATTTCCTCCAATATCGGATCCACCAGGACCAGCTCCCGCGTTGATCCGGGCGACATAGGTAACCGCCTGAGTCGCCAGTTTGCCCGCTGTAGTTGTTCCTGCCTCATTGAATGCGCTGGCCACACCAAAGGTATCAATCAGAATGTCACCAATGGTATCAACCAGAACAGGGTCATTGAAGGAGATTGTCCCGTTTGCGGTGTCATGACCAAACAAGCCCGCCCCGGTCAGATCGATATTTCCGACACGGGAGCCAACAGCCACCTGGCCGCTTCGATCACCCGTGGAACGCGGGAAGGAATCACCACTGCCGATGCCACCATAATTGCGGCCTTGAGACTGCGGAGTTCCCACGTCTCCAGTCACCCGAATCGATGTTCCTGCCGGATTAGCGACATTGTCGGTCCAGACGAAGACTCCGTATCCTTCATGGGTGAAGTCACCGTCGTTCTGGTAACCGCCGTGGCCGATCTGAGCGTAGGCTCCGCCATTCGCAGCAGTTCCACCCTGAACCGTAATCTTCCCGTTCACATCACCGCTGGTTCCGCCTCTGGTTGCGTCATGACCGGTGAAAACAATAATCTTACCATTCTTATTTCCATCGAAATCGGCGCCGAACTTGACTCCCGGAGAAGCGTTGTCACGCCCGTCGTCATGGCCACCCAGACCAATCTGAGCGTAAGAGCGATCCCCGCTACCACCAATCACATTCACATCATTCTGAGCGGCGATCACGATTCGGGCGCCGAGGTTGCCTTCAAGATTCCGGCCGCCACTACCGATCTGGGCCGAACTGTCTGCGCCATTCCCACCGTTGACGTTCAGAGCGCCGCTCGTCTCGATGCTGATGATCGAGTTCAATGGATTCGCGAAGTCACCGTGATCACCGTCGGCATTGTTGCCCCCGTGACCGATCATGCTGTAGGCACCTGTTCCGGCGGCGCCGCCAGGTGTCAGTGCACCCACGCGAACTCCGTTGGCCAGCGGAGCAACTCCACCGATATTGTTGATCGTTATCATATCGGAGGCATCAATCGTGCCGTTCATGTCGAGATCATACACGTCAGTAAACGTGCGGCTGGCTACGATACCCGTATCCTGCGCTCCGTTGACCGCTCCGGGTTGCCCGTCCTCAATGGTTTCAGCCAGCGTGCCGGATGATACAATGATCGATCCCTGATTCCCGCCTGTCGTGACAACTGCATTGGTGCCGCCGTGGCCGAACTGAACGTAAGCATCGTTACCGGCGCCGGGTGTCAAAAGAACATCGCCTGCCGCGCGGGCTACGATATTTCCGTTGTGACCAGTTCCCGCGGTCGCTCCATAACCACCATGACCCAGTTGAGCGTAAGCACCTGCTCCGCCACCTCCTGAGAAGAGGAACCTGCCACCTGTAGAGGCCATTCCAATAAAGCCAGTGTGTCCGGCAGTCGCTGTCGCGCCCCAACCGCCATTACCGACCTGAGCAAAGCTGCGGTCCCCGGCTCCGGCGGCGAAAGTAATATCACCGCTGGCCAAAAG